>Ga0182021_10002480_pt1 | contig 21536 bp, 18 predicted proteins | sample 612E3MmetaG_FD_120493 | JGI IMG/M metagenome (GOLD analysis project Ga0182021, IMG submission 120493) | Permafrost microbial communities from Stordalen Mire, Sweden - 612E3M metaG (Illumina Assembly) | ecosystem: Environmental > Terrestrial > Soil > Wetlands > Permafrost | place: Sweden... | reverse complement strand
GAGAATACGCACTTTTTCCTCGTTGTGCCGGACATCAATGCTTTGTTGAAAACTCTAGTTTCCAGATTCTATTTAGTTTCAACTAAGCAAGACCTAGCGGAAGAGACTAAGATGGTAGAAAAGTTTATCGTTATGCCACTCAAAAGTAGACTTGATTTTATAAAAGAATTGTTAGCTGATGCCGAAGACGAGGATATTGCCGTAGACTCTAATCGTTCAAAAGCAATAAAGTTTTTAAATGCGCTGGAAGCTTCTCTGCATAAAAAAATGTCAAAAGGCACCTTTGACATAAGTTTTTTTGAGCATTTTTTTAAAGTTCGCGAGTTTTTACGTATGCCGGGAAGCTCTACGAAAACTTTAATGGAATCAGTGGCGCTCATTACACCTAGTGTGTTACAATAGAAGCATGAATTACAACTTTTCAAATTTTAAAGCAGAACTCAAAAAGACGGAGGAATTTTTAAGCAAAGAATACAGCCAGCTCAATATCGGCCGAGCTTCACCTATGGTGCTCGACGGAGTAAATGTAGAGTCCTATGGTTCTTTCGTTCCACTTAAGAATGTGGCGACGGTAGGCATTGAAGACCCGAAGACCCTGCGCATTGCGCCTTGGGATAAAAGCCAAATAAAGGGAATAGAAAAAGCTATCGTCGGGGCAAATTTAGGATTATCTGTTGCCACTGATGACCTGGGCATCAGAGTTATTTTCCCGCAACTAACCACAGAGACGAGGCAAACCTTGGTAAAAGTTCTGAAAGAAAAACTGGAAGAAAGCCGCATTACTGTCCGCCACGAGCGCGTGATTGTTTTAGAAGATATTGAGGCAAAAAAGAAAGAAGCGAAAATTACCGAAGATGAAATGTTCGCCGCCAAAGAAGAATTGCAGAAAATCACCACCGAAGCAAACACAAACCTAGAAGCGATTTTTGAGAAAAAGGAGAAAGAAGTTTTAGGATAAGATGTAGAGCATATGAGTGTCATTATTTTCATAATAATTTTATTGGTGCTGGTGCTAGTCCATGAATCGGGACACTTTTTCACTGCAAAGAGCTTCGGTATCCGGGTGGATGAATTCGGTTTCGGTTTCCCGCCTAAATTATTCAGTAAAAAAATAGGGGAGACGGAATATTCCATCAACTTATTGCCTTTTGGCGGCTTTGTGAAAATTTTCGGAGAGAATTTCGAAGAAGCTGATACCATGGATGTTGGATTTTTGAAAGAAAATTCGAAACAAGATTATTCGCGTAGTTTGACAAGCAAACCGAAATGGAAACAAGCTCTAGTGCTTTTCGCTGGTATTTTTTCCAATTTCCTGCTGGCCTGGCTCTTGTTTTCTTTTGGTTTTATGTCCGGGTTGCCCACTTCAGCCGGCGCGGAACCTACCGGCACCAAACTTTCAGACGTGCATTTGACTGTGGTTTCCGTTTTGGCAAAATCTCCCGCCGAAAGTGCCGGACTCAAAGTTGGCGATAAAATACTTTCGATATCTCTGCCGGCTTCTTCGAAGAGCACTGACACCATAGAAAATCCAAATCCGGACCAAGTGCAAAGTTTAATAGCTTCATATGGCACTCAGGGTGCGGGTGGAGTAGCTATAAAATACAACAGAGCAGGCAAGGAAAACTACATCATTATGAACCCTGATGTAATAGGGGGAAAACCACACATAGGCATTTCTATGGATATGATAGGTATGGCCAAATTGCCCTTTTTTACCGCTCTTTGGCAAGGAATGCGCTTGGACTGGTATATGACCCAAAACACCGCTGTCGGGCTTTATACGCTCATCGCGGACGGCATAAGGGGCAAGGGGAGCTTTGCTGCTGTGACTGGCCCCGTGGGTATGGTGGGCATAGTTGGGGACGCCTATAAATTCGGCTTTGTATACCTTTTGTCTTTTGCCGCTCTTATTTCCATCAACCTGGCAATTATAAATCTGCTTCCGTTTCCGGCGCTGGATGGCGGGAGACTTTTCTTTCTACTGATAGAAAAAATTAAAGGATCGCGTATAAATCCAAAAGTTGCCAATATGGCCAACATGATTGGTTTCAGCGTGCTGATTCTCCTGATGCTCATTATCACTTATCACGATGTGATTAAGTTTTTCTAATTTTCTGCAAAAAATAATTAGTTATCCACTAGTTCTTTGACTTTTTTCATAAACTTATATAGTATAAGGGTGTTTTGAAATTTATTTTTTGCAAAAATGTCTAAAAAAACCAGTAAAAACAAGGTAAAAAATTTAGTGAGCGTAGCAGTACTTTGCGGTGGGCCATCTCTCGAGCGTGGTATTTCGATGAATTCAGCCAGGAGTGTCTTGGATCACCTAGGCAGCCAGGGTGTGGATATTGTACCCATTTATTTCAATGAAAAAAGAAAGCCATTTAAGATATCTGTGGCCCAGCTTTATTCCAATACTCCATCCGATTTTGATTTTAAATTGGCAGAATCCGGCAAGGAACTTTCGAATACGGTCCTGATTAATATTCTTAAAAAAGTCAGCATTGTTTTTCCTTGCATTCATGGAACATTCGGCGAAGATGGCGAAATCCAAAGTTTTTTAGAAAAAAATAATATTTCTTTTATCGGCTCGGGGTCATTATCTTGTAAATTAGCCTTTGATAAGCACAAGGCTAACGAATATATCCGCTCACTCGGATTTTATGCTCCGCAATCCATTGTTTTAAAAATTACCGACTCTAAAAAAGAAATTGCCAAAAAAGTAACTGCTTTTTGGAAAGCTGAAAAAATAACCCGCGCTATAGTGAAGCCTGCCAGTGGCGGCTCCAGCATCGGCGTGTTCTCTACAGAAACAATAAAAGACAGCTTAAAAAGCATTGAGAGTTTGTTTAGTCGACGCATGGATACTCGCGTAGTGCTGGAACCGTTCGCTAAAGGCAAGGAGTTCACCGTCATCGTCCTTCAAAACAGATTCAATATGCCGGTCGCCATAATTCCCACTGAAATGGAATTGGATTATACCGAGCATCAATTTTTTGATTTTCGCAAGAAATATTTACCAACTCGCCAGGTGACTTATCATTGTCCGCCCAGATTTAATAATGAACTTATAGAAAAAATACAAATACAAGCGGAACAATTGTTTTCCGTTTTTGGAATGCGGGACTTCGCGCGGTTCGACGGCTTCCTGATGCCGGATGGAAACATTTGGTTCTCGGACTTCAATCCGATTTCCGGAATGGAGCAAAATAGTTTCCTTTTTCAGCAAGCTTCGCGTATCGGCTTTTCCCACCAAGACCTTCTGCGTTACATTGTGAACAATGCTTGTTTGCGCCGTGACATACCAACAACAATTCAAAATGTTTCTGTAAATAAAAATAGAAAACAGGTGGCTATTCTTTTCGGCGGAGAAACTGCAGAGAAGCAGGTGTCACTAATGAGCGGAACAAATGTCTGGCTCAAATTGCGCGGTTCAAAAATCTATAAACCGAGTCCTTATCTGCTTGGGCCCAAAGGAGAAGTTTGGGAATTGCCCTATTCCTATATTCTAAATCACACTGTGGAAGAAATAATAAGCAACGCCGAGAGAGCGAAAGGTGACATTGAAAGACTCTTTTTCTTGATTGAAAAAGTAAAAATAAAATTATGCCTACATGAAACTGATGCCACTGAGGATCTTTTTGTGCCCAAAAAATATTCATTAAGTCACTTATTGACTCAATATCCGTTTTTGTTCCTGGCTCTTCATGGTGGATTCGGAGAAAACGGCAGCATTCAGAAAATTTTGGAAAATATGAAAATCAAATACAACGGCTCCGGCAGTATCGCTTCGGCTCTGTGTATGGACAAATGGGAAACCAACGAAACTCTGGAAAAAGCCAATATCAAAGGTGTCAGCGTCGCCAAGCACGTCTTGTTTAAAATAAAAGATGTTCCAAAAGACATTGACGACAGCCTGACCGAGGTGCATTGGGATATGATTCTGGAAAAACTCGGGACGAAAACGGTTATTGGGAAGCCCCGAGGCGACGGTTGCTCGGCGGGCGTCGTTCGGCTTTTCAATAAAAAAGATTTAGCCACTTATGTTTCTTTTATTAAAAATAAAGTTCCTGTGGCCAAGGCGCACACCTTCACAAACCAAATAAACGCCATCGATATGCCCGAGGGAGAGGTGCAAGATATAATTTTTGAATCATTTATCGAGACGGATAAATTAAAAGTGCGTGGAAGTAAAATTGCTTATACTCCAAAGAGCGGATATGTGGAGATGACGGTGGGCGTGCTGGAAGATAAAGGAAAGATAAAAGCTTTGTCGCCGAGCATAACCGTTGCTGAGATGACGATATTGAGCGTCGAAGAAAAGTTTCAAGGTGGCACCGGCGTGAACATCACTCCTCCGCCGAAAGAAATTATTTCCGCCAAGAATATAAACAAAGTAAAGAAATTAATCGAGGCTGTTGCAGAAAAAGTCGGTGTTCGCGGTTACGCTCGGATAGATATTTTCGTACAAGTCAAAACAGGCAATATTATCGTGATTGAGGTTAATACTCTGCCGGGGCTGACCCCTTCCACGGTCATTTATCATCAAGCCCTAGCGGAAGAAAAGCCAATATTCCCGAAAGAATTCTTGGAGCTCTTAATTAAAAATAAAGGATATTAGCGCCAATGACAACACAGCCTCTTTCTCATATAGAATTATCGAAGAAAAACTTAATTCACAATATAAAAACTCTAAAAAGCTTGGCCAAAACCGGCACGAAGTTTTCTGTGGCTATCAAAGGCAATGCTTATGGCCACGGGCAGAATGAAATAGCCAAAATTTTGGAACAATATGTGGATTATTTTCAAGTAAATAGCGTTGATGAGCTTGAATTATTGCGCAAGGTTAATAAAAAGAAAGTTCTTCTTTTGGGTTACGTGCAAAAGAGCGATTTGAAAAAAGCGATAAAGTTTGGTTGTGTGCTATCTGTGTTTTCTTTAGAACAAATGTTAACAATTTCTGCTATCGCAAAGAATGTTAACAAAACACAAGAAGTGCATATACCAATAGATGCATATCTTGGACGTGAGGGATTTTTACTTACTGAATTACCGAAAGTTTTTGCAGAAATAAAAAAATGTAAAAATATAAAACTTACCGGTATTTATGCGCACTTTGCAAACATTGAAGACACAAATAATTTCACGCATGCGAAAAAGCAGATAACGATTTTTAATCAAGCGGTAAATTTAGCAAAGAAATTTGGTTTCAAAAAATTGCAAACTCACATTTCCGCCACTTCGGGACTTCTGATTTACGAGAAGAACAAGGGCATAAACTCTATCATTCGTTTAGGTATCGGGGTATATGGTTTATGGCCATCCGAGCATATAAAATTTTTATATAAAAATAAAATGGAACTCAAACCAGTAATGTCTTGGAAAACCAAAATTGCGCAAATAAAAATTTTGCCAGCCGGAAGGACCATAGGCTACGGGCTTTCGTATATGACCTACGAAGAAACGAAAATAGTAATTATTCCGCAAGGTTATGCCGACGGATTGGCTAGAAATCTTTCAAATAAAGGAGAAGTTTTGATTGCCGGCACCAGATGTAAAATCTTGGGTAGAATAGCAATGAATATGTGCGTCGTGGATGTGACCCATCTGCCAGATGTGAAATTAGAAGACGAGGTTGTTATTTTAGGCAAGCAACGCGGAGAAGAAATCACTGCCGAAGAAATGGCGAAAAAGATTGATACAATAAACTATGAAATAACCACGCGCTTGAGCGCGCTTTTGCCGAGAGTCATTGTATAGCTTGCGTTTTTTAGCTTTTTATATTAATCTGTATATATGTCACAAGATAGACTTATAAAACTTGCCTGCACGATCTGCAAGCGCATAAATTACTGGTCCAGTAAAAACAAGAAACTCGTCACTAAAAAGATTGAGCTCAAAAAGTATTGCAAATGGTGTCGCAAGCAGACCAAGCATAAAGAGATAAAGAAATAGAAATTCTATTATTTTCATGCTACACTTAAAACGGCTTAGGGTCGTTTTTTGTTATCAAATAAGGGCGATTAGTTAAGTGGTATAACTTCGGTCTCCAAAACCGATGTCGGGGGTCCGATTCCCTCATCGCCCGCATGCAGAAAAATTATAAATATTTAGGCGTCATTAGCGTATTTTTTGTTTCAGTTTTACTGATTTCTAATGTCGCCTCCAGTAAGATTGTGGATTTAAAATGGTTTACTTTTGACGGCGGAACTTTGCTCTTTCCTTTGAGTTATATTTTTGGCGATATTTTGACGGAGGTTTACGGATACAAGAATTCACGCGGTGTCATCTGGGTGGGTTTCTTTATGGCTCTTTTAATGTCTGTAATTTTTATTATAGTCGGCAAGCTTCCTGCGGCTTCGGGCTGGAATAATCAAGCGGCCTATGATGCAATTTTGGGACTGACGCCTAGAATAGTCTGTGCGAGTTTGATTGCTTACTTTTTTGGAGAATTTTCCAACTCTTATGTCTTGGCGAAAATGAAAATACTGACAAAAGGGAAGTGGCTCTGGACTCGAACCATAGGCTCTACGATTGTGGGTGAATTGGTAGATAGTGCACTTTTTATTATGATTGCATTCTTTGGTATACTGCCTGTACCACTTCTTTTGACATTAATAATTTCAAATTATCTGTTTAAAACAGCCGTAGAAATATTGTTTACACCCTTGACTTATAAAGTAATAAAATTCCTGAAAATAAAAGAGTCGGAAGATTATTACGACATTAATACTAATTTCAATCCTTTCACAATAAAATGAATCACCTTTTTGATATAACTTATTTGCTTACCACCTATGGATACTTAGGTATTTTCATAATAATTTTTTTGGAATCTGGAATACTTTTCGCTTTACCAGGAGATTCACTTCTTTTCACCGCAGGACTTTTTGCCTCTGCTTATAGCTTTAACTTATTTTTATTGATTTTTATTATATTTCTGGGCACATTTTTCGGGGGAGCGGTCGGTTATGAAATCGGCGTTTATTTGGAGAAATTAAAGCGGTATTCCTTTTTTAAGGTGGTGCTAAAACAAGAACACATCGAAAATGCGCATCAATTTTTCGATAAATACGGCAAGTTTGCGATTGTTTTTTCTCGTTTTGTGCCTATTGTCCGCACATTCACGCCCATAGTGGCCGGCATCGCCCGGGTGCATTACAAACTTTTTATTAAATACAGTTTGATTGGTTCTATTTTATGGGCCACAGTGGTCACATTGTTGGGTTACTTCTTGGGTAGAGCCTTTCCAGTTATCAAAGATTATCTTTGGGTTATCGCTATATTGGTGGTGTTGGTTTCCTTAATTCCAATATTGGTTGAGGTGATTAAAAACAGAAAGAGAAACGTTCTTTGATGCATCAAACCATTTTATTTCTTTATCTCTTTTAAACCAAGTCATTTGGCGTTTGGCATATTTAAGAGTTTCAAAAGTTACTTTTTCGGGCGTCGGTTTGTCGTATTCAAAACCGAATTCTTTTAGTCTTGTGTCGTCTATTCCTGATTTTTTTAATTTTTTAATTTCTTTCAATAAGCCATCTTGAAACATTTTTTTTACTCTTTTTTCTATTTTCTTCTGTAATTTATCTTCCGGCAAATATAAACCGATTTTAATAAATTCATACAGCGGTTCAACCGCTGAAATTTGGGGAACTTTGCCGAGCACCCTAGCTATTTCAATCGCCCTGATTAGTCTAACTTTGTTTTTTGCGTCTATTGTCTTAGCTCTAACTTTGTCTAATTTTTCCAACATCTTGAAGAGTTGAGGAGTAGTTTTGTTTTCTAAAATTTTACGGAGTTTTAAATTCGGTGGAACTTCCGGGAAAACAATACCTTTAGTTATAGCATCAATATAAAATCCGGTGCCACCGGTTATTATTGGCACCTTCCCACGTTTTAAAATATCAGCTATAGCTAATATAGCCAGTTTTTGATATTCAGCAACGGTAAATTTTGTTTTAGGGTTTGCAACATCAAGCATGTGATGCGAAACACCTTTCATTTCTTTTTGAGAAATTTTCCCGGTGCCAATATCGAGTCCTTTATAGACTTGCCTGGAATCAGCGGAAATAATTTCCCCGTTTATTTTTTTAGCTATCTTGACCGCCAAGTCGCTTTTGCCAGTTGCAGTTTGGCCTAAGATAACAATGACTACAGGGTAAGGTGTCATTTCAATATCTTTATATCAGCTCCAATAGAGTTTAAACGCTCAGCTATTTCCTCATACCCGCGGTTGATCATATAAACGTTTCGTAAAATTGAGACTCCGGGCGCAGCCAACATCGATATGAATATGACCATAGACGGACGTAAGGCGGGCGGGCAGACGACCTGAGCGGGCTTTAACGGCGTTCCGCCTTGGATATAGACTCGATGTGGATCGGCTAAGGTTATGTTTGCCCCCAATCTGTTTAATTCAGTGAAGTATATAGCTCTATTTTCATAAACCCAGTCGTGAATCATCGTTTGGCCCTTGGCGCGAATGGCTATCGGCACAAAAAATGGCAAATTATCTATGTTTATGCCCGGGTATGGGTTGGAGTGGATTTTGTCCGCCAACGCTTTCAATTTGCTTGGGAAAATTTCTATATCCGCAAGTTTGGTGCGTCCATTATAAGAAGAGTATCTTTTTAATATTTTAAATTTCAAATTCATTCTTTTTAATTTTTCCAGTTCCAGCGACAAAAAATCAATCGGGCATCTGGTTATGGTCAGTCTCGAATTCGTAACGATGCAGGCCGAGATGAACATCATTGATTCAATAGGGTCTTCGCTGTTCCAATATTCAACATTTTTATTTATTTCTTTTATGCCGTGCACGGTCAAAGTTGAGGTGCCGATGCCGTCTATTTTCACACCAAGAGCTTCCAAGAAAAAGCAAATTTCTTGCACCATATAGTTAGCGCTGGCGAAAGATATAACTGTTTCTCCTTCGATTAAGGCAGATGCCGTTAAAATATTTTCACAAGCCGTGTCTCCAGATTCATACATCACAATCTCCGCCGTCTTTAATTTTTTTGCATTTATTTCATATTTTTCAGAAGTTGTTTTTATTTTAACTCCGAGCTCTTCGAGCGCGTAAGTATGCGCGGCAATGGTGCGTTTGCCTAGAGTGCAACCTTGCGCATGCGGTAAAGAAAAATGCGGAAGCATATGAATTAGCGGCCCAATCAGCATTACAATAGAACGGGTTTTAGCTGCTGATTCGATGTTTATATTTTCCAATTTAAATTTTTGCGGAGGAGTTACAACGACAGTATTTTTGTCTTGCCAAACGACTTTCACGCCGATGCTTTCCAGAATTTCGATCACCCTGTTTACTTCTTCAATTCGGGCAATACCGTGCAGGGTAGTGACACCTTTATTTAATAAAGAAGCGCAAAGTAGTCCCACAGAGCCATTTTTGGAAAAGTTCGTCTTGATGCTTCCATGCAGTTTCTTTCCGCCGTTTACTTGGAAGTCAATCGAACTCGCTAATTGTATTTTTGTTTTTTTCATATGTGTGCCGCGGGAGAGAATCGAACTCTCATGAGGTTGCCCTCACATCATTTTGAGTGATGCGCGTCTACCAATTCCGCCACCACGGCATATATAGATATTACTTTATTTTTGTTTCAAAATCAATTTTACACTTTTTATGAACATAATTATTAAATTTTGCTAATTTTTTATTTTTTAAAATGTGCTAAGATAGGTTCATGTCCAACTTGTATTCCAACTCAATTTTCTGGATTGACACCGACAAGATCAAGCCGAATCCTTATCAGCCAAGGCGGGATTTTGACGAAGCTAAATTACAGGATTTGTCCGATTCTATAAAGCAATATGGCGTGCTGCAACCGCTGATTGTTTCCAGAGTGGAAGTGGAAAAAGAAGGAGGTGGACTGATGACTGAATACGAATTAATAGCCGGAGAACGCAGATTGCGGGCTGCCAAGTTGGCAATGGTGCCGCAAGTGCCTGTGGTTATCCGCGAAGGCGACACAGCTATTATGAAACTGGAACTGGCTATCATTGAAAACTTACAGCGCGAAGATTTGAATGTCGTCGATCGCGCGCGAGCTTTTTTCAGACTGGTAACCGAATTCAAATTTACCCATAATGAAGTCGCTAAAAAAATGGGCCGAAGCAGGGAATACGTTAGTAACTCACTTCGCATTTTGACCTTGCCGGAAGAAATCTTAGCTGGTGTCTCGGAAGGAAAAGTCACCGAAGGTCACACTCGACCGATTCTTATGTTGGCCGACCATCCGGAAGAACAGTTGGTTTTGTTCAAGGAGATTGTCTATAAAAAAATAACAGTACGCGAAGCTGAAAGGTTGGCAAGAAAGATAGCCTATGATCGTGTGCGCAAAAAAGAGTTTATGCCTGATCCGGAGATTGTCGAGCTGGAAGAAGAATTTCAAGAGAAACTCGGCACCCGCGTACATATAGACCGAAAAGAACTTGGTGGTCAGATTAAAATTGATTTTTTTTCCACCGAAGACTTGCGGACAATTTTAGATTTGATTCAAAAAGGAGGAGTTGAAAAAAAGCCGGACGAATTACTGGAAAATTACATTGACGATACCCAAAAAGCTCCGACGCCTGAAGGGGTCGGAGTCCCGACTGAAAACGTCGGGAAAGAAATCAAACAAGAGGACGACACCGACCTATATAATATTTCCAATTTCAGCGTCTAGGATTGGCCAAAAGATTTTAGTCTGGCCAAGAGGCTGTTTTTTTCCATATATGACCGGATGTGCTTTTTAGCAATGGTTGTTTTCACATAATCCAACCATTTACTGGACGGTTTGGAATCTTTTTTGGTAATTATCTCCACAATATCACCATTTTTCAACACGGAAAAAATAGGGGACATCTTGCCGTTTATTTTTGCTCCGAAGGTATGGTCGCCGACATCGGAATGAATGGAATAAGCGAAATCAAGCGGAGTGGAATCTTCCGGCAGGTCGATGACGTCTCCCTTCGGAGTGAAAAGAAAAATCCGATCGTTAAAGAAATCCATTTTTAGATGATTAATGAATCTCTTTGGGTCGTCGGGAAAATATTTCAATTCCTTCAATTCATCAATCCATTTGAATTTATTTTTTTCGTCTGCTATTTTTGTTTTTTTGTGACTTTGTTCCTTGTAAGCAAAATGCGCCGCGACTCCATAAGCCGCTTCGGCGTGCATTTCTTTAGTTCTAATTTGAATTTCCGCCACTCCTCCTAAACCCGTAAAAACAGTAGTGTGAATGGACCGATAACCGTTTGGTTTCGGCACGGCAATATAATCCTTGATTCTGCCCGGGAGGGGATTCCAAATGGAATGCACTATACCCAGAACCCGATAGCAATCTTCCACAGTGTCCACCACGACTCGGAGAGCCACGACGTCATAAACTTTATCAATATCCATTTCGCGCTTCGAAAGCTTTTTCCATAAACTATATTTATGCTTCATTCGGTAGCTAGTTTCCACCACCTTCACTTTGTTTTCCTTTAATTCTTTTTCCAATTTTTTCTGCACATCGGTTAAATTTTTTTCGTAAAAATCTTGTTTGTCTTTTATCAGCTCTTGTGTTTGCTTGGATTCTTCGGGGTAAGCATAGGGAAAAGCGGCGTCTTCCAGCTCGCCCTTCAGCTTTCCCATTCCCAGGCGGTTGGCGAGCGGAGCATAAACTTCAATAGATTCCATGGCAATTCTGCGTCTTTTAATTTCCGGCACGAATTCCAAAGTACGCAAATTGTGTAGCCGGTCAGCAAACTTAATGATAACCACCCGCAAGTCATGTGCCATCGCCATGAAAAATTTGCGTAAGCTCTCCACGTGTCGCTCGTGTCCGCGGTATTTCAGAGCCCCGAGTTTTGTCACTCCTTTGATTAAAAATAAAATGTCGTCGCCAAACTCTTTTTTTATATCTTCCTCAGTTGTTTTGGTATCTTCCAGTGTGTCATGCAAGAGCCCGGCGATGATGGTCTGCTTATCCATACCGAGTTTGGCCAGAATTTTTGCTGTTTCGAAAGGATGAATGAAGTATGGTTCACCCGAAAGTCTTTTTTGATCTTTGTGCGCATGCTCCGCAAAAAGGTAAGCCTTTTTTATAAGCTCCGTATCTTTTTCATTTACCCCGCCCGCAATAAGGTCGGTAATTTCTTTTACTTTTGCGTCTACACTTGCCATAAGAGGAGTATACTATGAAATTAATAATATTTAAAATTACTTGACTAAATTCATATATATAATAGGCTCTTCTTGAAGGAGAAACGTTCGTGATAATTCGTTTAAAGGATTGGTTGCGCCGGGTAAAAGAAACGAGTTGGCATTTTCGGCTCGTAAAAATCACCGGCATTTCGGTACCGAAGAAAGCCTGCGCTTACTACTGGATATGCGTCCCGCAGGCAATGGTGTTGATCGCCATAATGTTCGTCGTTGTGTATGTTTTGTCAGCGATAGCGTGGTTCGGTGGCTTTTCCTCCAACTTCAATGGAAGCGAGGGATCTGCTCCATTCTTTCCCTACAAAACAAAGAAGAACGGCATGAAAAAGCAGTTCGCTCCGTGGGAAGTTGTGGTGGGCATTCTGCTGTTTTTGGGCATAGTCCGAGTCTCTATTTTCGTGATGGACAACGAAATGGCCATTGTGTTTTATGGCCTATGGGTTGCCAGCGTCGGCGTTGTGCTCGCTGCTTTATTTGTCGCAGTTCGGGCGCTTGCGCCCCGAATAGTTGGAATCGAAATGTGGATTCGCAACCTACCCAGGCGCATGGGGAAATTCTGGGGAAAGGTGTGCCCCGACCTAATTGTCGAAAAGTAATACCAACCGCGCCCGGCGGCACCGGACAATGGTCGGGAGTCCAATACTCTCAATAGCCGGCACCGAAAGGAGGAAATGTCGGCTATTTCAATTTCTTCTATCTTTTACATATGTTCAACATCGTAGAATTCTGGGATTGTTTTTGGTCACAAATATTTTTATCGCCGCCGCTCCAAAAATTTCGCGACCCCGACTCGGTATTTTTTCTACTAAAAAAATATACCTCCGTCTCACAAAAACTTGCTGGCAGTGAGGTTTACTCAATGCTTAGACCTTTCTTTAATATTTTATGTGGATTATGGTTTACACAGGCTTTATTACTACAACGTTCTGGTATCGTTTTTGTGCCTTCCATCATCAAAGACCCACAGAGTTTACAAATATTGCCGGTTGGTTTGGCTTTGATAGCAAACTTGCAATCCGGATAATTTGAACATGAATAAAAAATTCCGAATCTGCCACGTCTTTCACTGATGTCTCCCTTTTTGCAAACAGGACAAATCACCCCGGTTCTTTTCTTGGCTTCTTCCGCTTCGTCTTTTTTTATGAATTTGCATTTCGGATAACGCGAGCAGGAGATAAATGTGCCGGTGCCGTCGCGTCTCTGTCTAATAACCAACTTACCTCCGCCATTTTTACCTTTCTTATCTCCACAAAGGGGACACATCTCGCCGGTTTCCTCAGGACCTTTCAATTCTGTACCGTCGAGCATCAATGCTCCGTCGCAGTCGGGATATTTAGAGCAGGAATAAAATTTTCCTCCACGAGAAAGTTTGATAATCATCAGACTACCGCATTTCGGACATTTAATATTTGCCGGCGCATCGCCTAGATTTGTTGCTTTTTCTAGTTTTTCTTTTGATTTTACGTCTTTGGAAAATGGCCCGTAAAAATCTTTCAAGGTTTTTTCATATTCGCGTTCGCCTCTGGAAATTTCATCCAGTTCATCTTCCATTTCTGCGGTGAAAGTATCGGAAATATAATTGGGAAAATTCTTCTCCAAGAAATCTGAGACAACTTCGCCGACATCCGTCGGGAACAATGTTTTGTTTTCTTTTCGCACATAGCCACGTTCTTCGATCGTGCGCATAATGGATGCATAAGTGGATGGTCGTCCGATGCCTCTCTGTTCAAGTTCTTTAACCAATCCCGCTTCAGAATATCTATTTGGCGGTTCGGTAAATTTTTCTTCGCTTTCCAAGTTAAGCAACTTTAATTTTTCTCCTTCTTTACACAAAGGCAACTCCACGTCTTCGCCACGCGCGCCAGTATCTACCGCAAGCCAGCCGGGGAAAAGAAGACGAGAACCGACTGCTCTAAACTCGGGCAAATCTTCATGCCCATCTATTGTGGCTGTTATTTTTGTCTTAAGAAGTTTCGCATCCGCCATCTGTGAAGACACAGCGCGTTCCCAGATAAGTTTGTACAGTCTGCTTTGGTCGTCGGTGCCAGCCTGTAATTTTTCTATGTGTGTCGGGCGAATAGCTTCGTGCGCTTCTTGCGCGTTTTTGGATTTGGTTTTATAAATTCTGGCCTGCGCATATTTTTCTCCATATTCTTTTTTTACGAATGCCAATATTTGGCTCTGAGCGGCGACAGAAATATTCGTGCTGTCCGTTCGCATATAAGTGATGTGTCCAGCTTCATAAAGTTTCTGCGCGATTTGCATTGTGCGCGAAGGAGAGTAACCAAGACGCGAACTGGCAGTTTGTTGTAAGGTTGACGTGGTAAAAGGCGCGCGTGGTGAGCGTTTCTGTTCATTTTCTTTTACTCCGTTAATTATCCAAGTGCCTTTCTTTCCTTCAGTTAATATTTTCTCAACTAATTTTTCATCTCTTGGTTCCTGACTACATTCTAAAACCAGCCGATTCCCCAAGGTCGGACCTTGGGCTCCCTTAAGGTCCGACCTTTTTCCTCGGCTGGTTTCAAATTCTCCCCATATTCTCCAATATTTTTCCGGTATAAAAGCGCGAATTTCCCGCTCACGTTCCATAATTATGCGCAGTGCTGGAGATTGCACACGCCCAGCCGAAAGCCCATAACGCACCTTTTTCCAGATAAGCCCGGACAAATCGTAACCCACAAGCCTGTCGAGCACTCTACGGGCTTCTTGAGCCTTACGCAGAGCCGTATCTATTTGTCTTGGGTGTTTTAAAGCCTCTTCTACGGCTTCTTTAGTTATCTCATGGAAAGTTACTCGTTCTATCGGCGCTTTAACTTTCTTGTCTTCCTTTAATAATGTCTCTATGTGCCAAGCAATAGCTTCTCCTTCACGGTCAGGGTCTGTCGCCAGCATCACCTCGGTTGCTTTTTCCGCCAGTCCTTGCAACTCGTGCACGACTTTTTCTTTGCCTTTGGAAATTTCATAATGCGGAATAAAACCGCCTTCGATGTCGATAGCTTTTTTGTTTGATTTCGGCAAATCGCGCACATGCCCGACAGAAGCACGCACAGTAAACTTGTCCGCCGGATTGGAGGAAGCGCCTTCCAGATATTTCTCGATAGTCTTGGCTTTTGATGGTGATTCAACGATAAGTAGTTTCATAACATAACCAGTATTACACGAAATTGTTTTTCAATGCAAATTTTAGGAAAATTTTTTATTAAAAACTTGCGCGAATTTCTCCCATTTCTTCTTTGATTAAACCTTTGATTTCCATTACCGAAAGCAGAGCATTCGCTGCGCCGGTAGACAGTTTCATCTCGCGAATTAAATCATCTCTCTCCATCGGTTCTTTTAATATTTCTAAAACTATTTTTTCTTCCGGTCGAGCATCTTCAAAAAGACTTTGTTGTTTACTTTCTTTGTCTATTTTAAAACCGAGAGCTTCCAATATATCGTCGCTACATGTTATCGGAGTGGCTCCTTGTTGAATTAATTTATTTGTGCCTTTGGAGTAATCTGAACTTATCGGTCCGGGCACAGCCAAGACTTCTTTATTGTAATCGAGAGCCATTCTGGCGGTAATTAATGTGCCAGATTTTTCTTGAGCTTCTATAATGAGCGCAGCTTTAGAAAGACCCGCCACAAGTCTGTTTCTCATTGGAAAAGTATAATATGCCGCTTTGAGATCCGGTTCAAATTCAGATATAACGCATCCACCGGAACTGATTATTCTCTCAGCTAATTTTAGGCTGGTTGGTGGGAAAAAAGCTTCTTCTGAAATTCCGGAGCCCGGGAAAGCCACAGCTAAAAGCCCGGCATTGAGAGCAGCTTCATGAGATAACGCATCTATGCCGACTGCCAGACCGGAGACGATAGCTATCGGGTAACCTTTCAACCCAGAAATTAATTTCTTCACCACATCTTTGCCGTAGGTCGTGGCTTTTCTTGAACCCACTACTGCCAGACAAACAGTACCTTCCGGCGGCAAAATTCCTGCAATGTAAAGTTTTTTCGGCGGTTGAGGAATTCTCAAAAGTTCTGCCGGAATAGCTTTTCCCTCTAAAATTTTTAAATCAAATTTCATAAGTTTTGTAATTAAATTAGTTTTATTATATACTATATATATGTTAGACATCAAATTTATCCGTGAAAACAAAGACATTGTGCAAGCTGGCGCCAAGAAAAAATGCGTGGAGATTGATATTGAGAAACTTGTCGCCCTTGACGACAAACGCCTAAAAGAACTCAAAGAAGTGGAAGACTTGCGGGCGGAAGTGAATAGAGTTTCAAACGACATAGCTCGCAACCAAGATGCAGCATTGAAAGTGCAACTCATAGAAGAAATGCGCGCGGTCAAAGAAGATATTAAGGCCAAAGAAGAAAAATTGAAAGCAACCATAGAAGAATGGCAGAAATTGATGTTGAAAATACCGAACATTCCTTCAGTAGATACACCAGAAGGTCCCGACGATAGCGGAAACCAAGTAATTCGAAGTTGGGGAGAAAAGCCACAATTTTCTTTTAGCCCCAAAGAACATTATGAATTGGGAAAAGCTTTGGGGATAATAGACACCGAAACAGCAGCCGAAGTTGCCGGTTCAAGATACTCATATATTAAAGGGGATTTAGTTCTAATGCAATTTGCTCTTATTCAAGTATGTTGGGAAATTCTTACTAATGAAGAAATATTAAAAAAAATAGCAGAGAAATCCGGTATATCTATAAATGTTTCTAAATTTACTCCGGTTTTACCGCCAGTTTTTGTCAGACCATTAGTGCAGTTAAAAATGGCGCGCTTGATGACACCAGAAGAACATTATATGTTTCCGAATGATGACTTGATGCTGATAGGTAGCGCAGAACACACTTTGGGGTCAATGCATATGAATAAAATTTTTAAAGAGGAAGATTTACCTATTCGGTACGCCGGATATTCCACCGCCTTCAGACGTGAAGCCGGAGCAGCAGGCAAAGACACAAACGGGATTTTGCGCCAGCATCAGTTTGATAAATTAGAAATGGAAGTTTTTTCTTTGCCGGAGAATTCTATGCAGGAACAAAATTTTTTAGTGGCAATTCAAGAACACATAATGCAAATTCTGAAATTGCCATATCAAGTCGTTGCCGTATGTACTGGTGATATGGGATTCCCAGATACCAGACAAATAGATATTGAGACTTGGATGCCCGGGCAAAATAAATACAGAGAGACTCACAGCGCAGACTCAATAGGTGGATTTCAAGCTCGTCGCTTAAATACCAGAGTAAGAAGGAGTGATGGAAAAATAGAGCCTGTTCACATGAATGATGCGACAGTTATCTCTCAGAGACCCTTGATTGCAATTATGGAAAACTACCAGCAAGCTGACGGCTCTATTAAAATTCCGGAAGTCTTGCGCAAATATATGGGAAATAAAGAGTTTATCACCCAGTAGGTGATTCTGCTGAATCAAATGTTATGAATCCAAAACGAAACGTTTTAAATTCTCCGCGTTTGACCGAATTAAAAAAGCATCGGCAACGAGCTATTTTAAATAAAGTTTTAGTTTCTCTACTCGCCCTCGCGGTGATTTTCGCTTTTTTGGCTTATCTTTCTCGTTTAAACAGTCTGCAAATAAGCGATATAGAAATTATCGGCAATAAAGTTATAGACACACAGGCGATTGTAAGTGTTGTAAAAAGTGATATTGCCGGAAAATATTTATGGCTCTTTCCAAAGAGCAATATTCTTATCTATCCGGAAAATGGGATAAAAAATAATTTGCAAAATAAATTTGCCAGACTGAAAGATATAAATTTATCAATCAATAATAATAAAATTCTAAATATTTCGGTAAACGAAAGAACAGCCGCATATACTTGGTGTGGAACAGTGCCGACTACGACTGAGGAAAATTGTTACTTTTTAGACGCAAGCGGTTATGTTTTTGATACTGCACCTTATTTTTCCGGCGAAGTTTATTTTAAATTCTACGGCGACATCACCAATCCGCTCGGTTCTTATTTCTCAAAACAAAACTTTCAGCAATTAATTTCTTTTAAAGATGTTTTAATCAGTTTGGGGTTAAAGCCCGTGGCTTTGTATATAACAACCGACGGAGATATTCAAATATTCCTCTCCGGCGGGACTACACTTCTGAATGCGCCCAAGATATTATTGCGCGCGGATGCGGATTTGAAAAATGTTGCGGAAAATTTGCAGGCGGCGCTCAACACCGAGCCCTTGCAATCAAAATTTAAAAATAATTATGCGAAATTGCAGTATATCGATCTGCGTTTTGGAAATAAAGTTTATGATAAATTTCAATAAAAAACATGAATAATTTTTGGGCAAATTTAAAAAAACCATTTTTTTGTCTGGCACCAATGTCGGACGTCACCGACATCGCTTTTCGTTTTATATTGGCGAAATACGGGAAGGATAGAGAGAACAAAGACCGAGTTGTTTTCTGGACAGAATTTGTCGCCGCCGACGGCCTGTGTAATAAATTGGCCAAGAAAAAGTTATCATATATGCTCACATACAGCGAGCGCGAACGGCCCATCGTGGCTCAAGTCTTTGGCGCCAACCCGGAAAATATGAAAAAAGCCTGCCAATATGTTGCCAGCTTGGGCTTTGACGGAATAGATATAAATATGGGTTGTCCTGATAAGTCGGTGGTCAGCCAGGGAGCCGGAGCGGGCCTCATCAAGACCCCAAAGCTTGCTAGAGAAATCATAAGAGCGGCACACGAGGGCATTCTAGCTGCCGGATTGCATATTCCCGTATCTGTCAAAACAAGAATCGGTTTCAATAAAGAAGATATTGATGGATGGATACCGGAACTATTAAAAGAAGATATTTCCGCGCTGACTATTCACCTACGCACCGCCAAAGAACTTTCGCTCGTCCCGGCAAAATGGGATTACATTAAAAAAATAAAAAAACTTATAGAAAAAAGCGGTAAGAATATTTTACTTATTGGCAACGGCGATGTTACAGATTTAAAAGATGCGGAAAGTAAGGCTTTGGAGTATGGCTGTGATGGCATAATGATTGGTCGTGGAGTTTTTGGGAATCCGTGGTTTTTTAGTAGCTGTCAAAGAGACTCTTTGACAAAGGATTCTATGTCAAAGAGTCTCTTTGACACTGAAGAGAAATTAAAAGTTTTAGTAGAGCACACGCAGATTTTTGACGAAAAGCTTTTGAAGCCCAAGCATAAAAATTTTGCCACGATGAAAAAGCATTTCAAGGCATACGTGAACGGTTTTGAGGGAGCCAAAGAGCTTCGGGTGAAACTAATGGAAACCGAGAACTCCAAACAGGTAGAAAAAATAATAAGGGAATTTTTGAAAAATTCCTGAAATGTATTATACTGATGTTATGCACGACTTAGCTTTATACCGTAAATACAGACCAAAGACCTTCAAGGAAGTTCTAGGGCAAGACCATATTGTAAAGGTGCTGGAGAGCTCAGTCGAGACCAACAAAGTTTCGCATGCTTACCTTTTTGTGGGCACCCGAGGCACAGGCAAGACCTCTGTGGCCCGTATTTTTGCATCTAGTATCGGCGTATCGGTAAACGACCTATATGAAATAGACGCTGCCTCAAACAGGGGAATCGATGACATAAAGGAACTTCGCGACGGTGTGCGCGTATTGCCTTTTGATTCAAAATACAAGGTTTACATCATAGACGAGGTGCATATGCTTTCCAAAGACGCCTGGGGCGCACTTTTGAAAACCTTAGAAGAACCACCAAAGCATGTAATTTTTATTTTAGCTACAACAGAATTGCATAAAGTGCCGGAGACAATTATTTCCCGCTGCCAGGTTTTCACTTTCAAAAAAGCAACGAACACTGTGTTGAAAAAAATGCTGCTGGATGTTTCCAAGAAAGAAGGCTTTGAGTTGGATGCCGGCAGTGCGGAACTTTTGGCTATCTTGGCCGACGGTTCTTTCCGCGACGGCTTAGGAGAGCTTCAGAAAGTTTTAAATTTCAGCAAAGATAAAAAAGTAAAAATAGAAGACGTAGAGAAAATCACCGGCGCGCCGAAAACAATCTTGGTCAACGATTTCATCTCCGCCATCGCGGAGAGGGATTTAGAGAAGGGAATCTTGGCTGTGAAAACTGCATCCGAGGCGAATTTGGACATCAAATTGTATTTCAAACTGATAATTCAAAAATTCAGAATGGCCATCATCCTGCGCTACGCGCCGAAATTAAAAGACGAAATGATGGGAGATTTATCGGAAGCGGATTTGGAGTTTTTGCAATCTTTAGTAAAAGAAGATAAAGAAGGCATGCTCCGTTCTCCGGCCCTTGCCATCCTTCTGGATGCGTATCAAAATATGGATAATGCATTTATCGCTGAGTTACCACTCGAGCTTGCTCTTGTGAAGATAATAAACAAAGAATAAAGATTCTATAAAACACTTGATTCATACATAGGTCGAATGTTATAATACCAATGTCCTACCTATGATTAGAAAAATTGAAGAAAAACAAAGAGCTATTGCTTTACGGAAACAGGGCAAAACCTATTCCGATATTTTGCGGGCTGTTCCTGTGGCAAAATCCACTCTCTCAATTTGGTTGCAAGAAGTCGGCATGGCTAAAGCTCAAAAACAGATATTTACTGAAGCTAAAAGACTTGCGTCACTTCGTGGCGGGCAGGCTAAAAGAAAACAGAGAATCGAGAAACAACAAGAAATAATTTTAAGGTCAAAATCTGAAATTGGTCCTCTTTCAAAACGAGAATTGTTTTTATTGGGTGTAAGCTTGTATTGGGCTGAGGGTTCAAAGGAAAAAGATTATAATCCGGGTTCTCCGCTCAAATTTGCTAATTCTGACCCTTATATGATAAAGTTATTCTTGAATTGGCTAGAAGAAGCTAATGTAGATAAAGGTCGTATTTCTTTTGATATATATCTACACGATAATAACAAATATCGTGTATCGGAAGTAATCAAATATTGGTCACATCATACTGGTTTTTCTGAGAAACTTTTTAGAGTGTATTTTAAAAAAAATATTCCAAGCACAAAAAGAAGGAACATCAACCCCGATACATATTTTGGTTTAGTGAGAATATATATAAAGGAAAGTTCTGATTTGGTTAGAAAAATAAATGGATGGGTAGAGGGAATAGTAGAACATTTAAAATGAAAGATTTTAAATTGGGAGATCGTCTAACGGTCGGACAGTCGCCTTTGAAGCGATCAATCTAGGTTCGATTCCTAGTCTCCCAGCCTTGCGCGGAAGTTATCGTTTGTAGAAAAATTCGGAGCGACGCAAAGCGTCGCGTATGGAGTTTCCGCCAGAATTCGCCAAGGGTTTTTGAAATCCAAAAGAAGCGAGCGTTCGGCGAG
>Ga0182021_10002479_pt1 | contig 21537 bp, 18 predicted proteins | sample 612E3MmetaG_FD_120493 | JGI IMG/M metagenome (GOLD analysis project Ga0182021, IMG submission 120493) | Permafrost microbial communities from Stordalen Mire, Sweden - 612E3M metaG (Illumina Assembly) | ecosystem: Environmental > Terrestrial > Soil > Wetlands > Permafrost | place: Sweden... | reverse complement strand
GTTTTCACCATCTTAGGCTTACAATGCACAGATTCATGGTACGTTGCTCACTCAGAAAACCTGTTGTACCGACCTGGATACGAGCAGTTTGTGAAGGCTGGACCAAAAAGCGACTTCCTGCGAGTCTTGCACTCAGCTGGTAAAGTAAACGGCGACATGGTTAGCGTTGACTTCAATAAAAAATGTATTTACATCGACCAAATGGACAACACCATCTACAGCGTTAACACACAATATGCTGGAAACTCTGTAGGCTTCAAAAAACTCGCTTTCCGCTTAGCCATTCGAAAAGCAAGCAGTGAAGGCTGGTTAGCTGAACATATGCTGCTTATGGGCGTGTTTGGTCCAGGCGGACGCAAAACCTATTTTGCAGGAGCTTTCCCGAGCGCTTGCGGAAAAACCTCAACCGCCATGCTTCCAGGAGAAACCATCCTCGGCGACGACATCGCATACATCCGTGACATAGATTCTGCAGCCCGTGCAGTGAACGTTGAATCAGGAATATTCGGAATCATACAAGACGTTAACCCCAAAGACGACAGTTTAATCTGGAAAGTATTAACTAACCCAGGCGAAATCATATTCTCTAACATACTGGTTAAAGATGGCAAACCTTATTGGCTGGGTATGGGGCAGGAACTTCCCAAAGAAGGTTGCAACTACACTGGAACATGGTACGAAGGCAAAAAAGACGAAAACCACAACGACGTTCCAGCCGCCAACAAAAACGCCCGGTACGCAGTAGCACTTCAAGCAATAGAAAACATAGACCCTGAACTTGATAATCCACAAGGTGTTGAATTAGGTGGAATAATGTACGGCGGACGCGACACTAAAGCTTACGTTCCTATTCAGCAAAGCTTCAACTGGGACCACGGCATAATAGCTTATGGCGCCTCACTTGAAACAGAAACCACTTTCGCGACCATTGGCAAAGAGGGCGTTCCAGAAATTAATATGATGAGCATCCAAGACTTCATCTCAATTCCTATGGGCAAGAACGTTCAGAACAACCTGAATTTCGGACGGAAACTCAAAAAACAGCCTGTAGTCTTCGGCGTTAACTATTTCTTAAAAGAAGTTGGCTTCGACAAATACCTAAACAGTCCACAGGATAAGCATGTTTGGATAAAATGGATGGAATTGCGTGTTCACAAAGAAGTCGGCGCCCTAAAAACGCCTACAGGATACATACCAAAATACGAGGACCTGCGTAAGCTTTTCAAACAAGTGCTAAGCAAGAACTACGCAAAAGAAGAATACAACAAACAATTCACAATACGGGTTCCAGAAAATTTGGCAAAGATTGAAAGAGTGCAAAGGTTCTACCAAGAAAACGTCACGGACACACCGCTTGAAATGTTCGGAATTCTGTACTTGCAAAGGGAACGTTTGGTTGCAGCAAAGGAGATGTATGGCGATTACATTTCTCCTGAAAACTTTGAAAAACAGGCAGACGCGTAAATAAAAATAGCGTGTAAATCACTAATTTATCCTTTTTTTTGCGTCAAGCTTTTAAATGGAGCTCACATATTGAATAGAAATTCATAATCGTTAATTAATTAAAACGGTCAATGAAAATTTAAAGAAAAAGAGTGAACTAGAATGATGATGAAAAAGCTGGACAAGAAAGCTTCTGTGTACAAGGTAGATTTAGCTACTGTTGAAGGCGATGGCTCGTTTGAATGTCCCAAATGCAAAGCGTCAATATCTCCAGACGACGAATCAGAAGAAAACTACGAAATCTTAGATACTAAAGTCGTTAATGACGAACTTGCAGAATTAGTTATCAGTTGCGCTAAATGTCGAAGCACAATAAAAGTAACTGGTTTCCAATAGAGCTCTGACGCTTAACCCTTAATTTTAAAGTTTTAGCTATACTTTCACTTCTAATAAGTCCGTATGTTGATAGGTAAACGCAGGGGAAACACTTTATTTTGGCTACAGCTTATTTGTATGTCGATTTGTATGCTCGTTGAAGTCTTCACTGTTGGTATGTTATCGACCAATTGTTACGTTGCCAGTTCCCCGGAAACCAAAGAAGCGATTATCATAGATCCTGGAATAGATTTCTCTTCTGAAGCCAACCCAATTTCAGATTACATCGCTACACAAAAATTGAATGTAAAGTTTATCGTAAACACTCATGGACACGACGACCACATCAAAGGAGACGAACTTTTCCAGAAAAAGTACAAAATTCCCATCTGTATCCACAAGCTTGATGAACATTTCATTAAAGACTTAGAAAAAACCAAGTTTTCACCGAATTTATTACTCAAGGAAGGTAGCTTAATTAAGGTAGGCAACGAAACCTTAAAAGTTCTGCACACACCTGGACACACACTCGGAAGCATATGTCTTGTCGGAGAAAAACTCGTTTTCACTGGTGACACACTCTTTGCTGGCGGAATCGGTAGAACCGACTTTCCAGGCGGCTCAATGAGCGACATGAGGAATTCTTTAAAAAAACTGATGGAATTGCCCTTAAATTTGCTGGTGTACCCTGGACACGGTGAGTCTTCAATTATTGTGGAAGAAAAGAGATCCAACCCTTTTTTGAATAGTAAAAATGAGGCGGAATTTTTTTAATAAGTTGATGGGTTCTGGCTAAGTTCTTGCAATGCCCGTAAACGTTTGATTATGTTTGGGTGGGTTGAGAAGACTTCAGCAAACTTATCGACTGATGTGGGTTGTTTTGCAAGTGTTTCCCGTAGAAGGTCTTGTTTGTTTATTATGCGATTTGTGTTTAGTTCGGCAGCGTCTGCATTTGCGCGGTCAGGGTCAGCGATGAAGAGCGCTTTGTAGGAACTGTGACTTTTTCTCTCGTCCTTTTGTTTTACTGGTTGTTTGCTTTCTTGTACGATTGTTATTAAGCCTGTCGAGAGGTTTTGTGCCCCGTTTTCAACGATTAATGCGCTATGTCTATCAGCATAGTATTCACGTAGACGACTTAGGTACAGTGTGAATAGAGTTAGTACCCATGAGAAAGCCATGAAGGCGATGCCAAATAATGCGTTGTTTCCGCCCCCTTCGTTTTTACGTTGGCCCCCTCCAAACATCCCTGAGAGCATAAGCGAGTAGCCAATGTAGTAGAAGAGTGCAGGTAGGAACGAAACTACCATCATGACTTGTACGTCGTGGTGTTTTAGATGACCAAGTTCGTGTCCCAAGACAGCTTCAACTTCTCCGTCATCAAGGTTCTTTAAGAGTCCCTGAGTTACTGCAACTCTGCTGCCTGTTAGTGGTGAACCGTATGCGAATGCGTTTGGCAATGGAATTTGTGACAGCATAAGTTTTGGTGCGGATATGCCACTTTTTTGGCTTAAATCTGATATCATCTGGTGAATTTGGAGATTTTCGTTTTGGGGCATTTCTTTAACTTTGTAAATCCAGCCTACAAGGTAGGGCGAAAGTAGCCATTGGGCTATGTTGAGAACTACAACAAATATTCCTATTGTGTATAGGCTTAAGCCTATTCCAGCCCAAGTTAAGATCACGGCGAACACAAGAGTGGTTAGACCAAAGATTACTGCTAATGTTGCAGCCATAGAAACCTTAAGTTTCCAAGCGTTCATGCTTTGTCACTTTCTGATTCTTCATTGTGTCTTTATAGGCGCTTATAACTTTTGTGCGCTAAACCTAAATAACCATCCTAAAAAAACCAGACCAAAATCATTCTACCATTGCTATAAAAATGAGACGCGAAGAATCAACCCTAAAGTTTTCCCCTTCATACCCGCCAAGAACTTGATTCACCTTAAAACCCACGCTCTCCAGTAAGCAAGACAGCTTATCCCGTCCATACAAACGAACTTTATGTTCAAAAAACCTAACCTGTCCATCTGCTTTGTCACGGATAGTCCATGAATCACAAAGCCAACCCTCGTTGTCGCTTATTGTTCGTTTTTGTAGGAGAAAAAAGCTAGGATAATCTTTCTCTTTGTTTGAATTGTTTTGCACTTTGTATTTTAAGTCTAAATATTCTTGGTTAAAAACATCGATTACAAACAAGCTCATCTTGGACAGCACTCTTCGCACTTCAGATAAGCTAACTTTGTCATCTGCTTCCGAGGGCAAGTAGCCAAAACTCGTGTCAACGCTCACAACAGCGGCAAAAGTGCCAATTTTGAAAGGCAAAAAGCGAACATCACCCAAAACCACCGATATCTCTTCGGAACGTTGTTTGGCAATTTTAAGAAGTTTTCGTGACGCATCCAAGCTCACCATCATATATCCATCTGCATTTAGAGCGATTGAGTGCCTGCCTGATCCGCAAGCAAGGTCCAACACGTATCCACTAGGCTTGAACAGGCTTTTCAGAAATTGGATTTGCCGCTGCGTTTGGTTCTTATCCGCTATTTCTGCCCAGTAAACTCCCATCTCATCGAAGACATTTGTCATAGTTTCACTCCAATTTTCTTATATCCCAAGTAGTTAAACATTAATAGCGCGCAGATTTAGCGGTTAGTTTCTACAGGATTGGTGGAGTAACCATATCCGGGCTTTTAACTTCCATTGAACAAAGATTTCCTGCAGTTTCTATTCCTTTAAATTACTAAGCTTAGTTATTGCAAACGGAACAAGCATTTCCTCTGCATGTAACCCTCCATGCTGTCCAAGAAAACTAATTTTATCGCCCTCCGAGTTCTCATACCAAACTGTTTCGTTTCCATATGGCAAAATCATCAAATTTCCAGTTCTTTCAAAAACTTCTTTGTCCGGAATACCCAAACCAAACAAACCTTTTTCTGCAGCTTCTTTAGTTTCAATTATTTGGGCTTTGTTACCAATCCTTTGAACTAACCACTCCTTAGTCTCAACAAGTTTTTCTTCTTTAATATGAAGAAAAAGTTCTCGGGGACCCCCTATTGGCATAATTGCTTTTTGATTTTTTCCAACTTGCAAATTCAATATTGCTTTCGGTAAACAATTTAGGTAAATTGTATCTCTTGGATTAACGTTCAAGCCCCCATGATCAGCAGTAACTAAAAGTAACGTTTCTTTGGCAGTTTTGGGTTCCAACTTTTGAACCAATTCCCGATTTAATAAATAAGTTATCGTTGATAATTCTGCAGAATATTCGTAACTATCCGGCCCATATTCGTGTGATATCGTGTCGAGAGTATCTAGGTGTACAAAAAAATAGGCGCTCTTGCCGCTGTTTTCTTCAAGGTTTTTTCTAAGTCTAACAACTGTATCAGATGATTTTACAGATGGAATTATTTTGCTTCCATGGAAAATTAGTTTAGATAGGATATTGAAGGCATTAGATACGTTGACATGTGTGAAGGTGTTGATTCCGTTTTGTTTTAATGTGTTATGAATGTTTTTATCATGTAGCAGGAGGATACGTGGGTCATATCTTTTGTCTATTAATCTATCTTTTAGTTTGGAACCTAAACGTTCAAATTGTAATGCATTAACTACACCAATATCTTTCAGGTAGATGAAGTACTCGAAGAGTCCGTGTTCCTGTGGAGTTAAGCCTGTGTTTAGGGTAGTTAGTGCATTTGTAGTTTGAGACGGAAAGACGCTTGTTAGGGGGTATACTTCACCTTGATTGGTCAGGTTGGATAAAAATCGATTTTCCTTAAGGTGATTTAAGAATTGTTTGAATCCGAAGCCATCGACTACTAGAAGCACAACTTTGTTTATACCTTCAAGTTGGGTCACTGTTTTAGAGCCAAATTTTGTTTTTTCGCTTCCTGCTTCAAACAAGTCTAGAATCATGTTTGGTATTTCTGAGATGCATCTCTGGTCGTATTGAGGATAGACGAAATTACGGTTTATTTTTTTCTCTATGGATTCAACTTGTTGAACTATCATTTGGTATCCTTGAGCGAAGTTTTTGTTCTTGTGGCAACTCTCTCTTCCGCGATGCGTTATGAGTTATTTTGAAGCAGTTCGTTGCCACACTGTTCACTTTTCCTTTCAGTAATGTCTTTGGCATTGCTAGCTTAATCACTTGTAAAAGCGTTTTCGTTAAGGTTTCTTGACTAAAATGTTTTTTTTAGTAAAGATTTCTTTACTAACTCTAATTATTACGATGTGTCATTGATTTCCTATCTTGAGAGAGCATTTCATCATCGCTTAGCTGGGGTAAAATCTCTTCAGATTGCTCAGCTCTCAAAGAAATACAACTGCAAAGGACATATTCGCTCCAAAATAGATATTTCTGAGTTTTCTTATTTTAATCAATAGAACATTCTGGTATGGTTCCAAAATGCATAGTTATGTAGTCTGTACTTTGAAACAAAACCTAGAAAAAGAGAATAGGTTATAGGAGACTCTAAACTGAGAAGAAATATATCACTCGTCCATTTTCTGCATATTTTTATGTTTTACGTAGATTTTGCCGCCATGATTGTACTCTCCGGTCAAAACTCGAATCCAGCTTCAAGTTAAAGACTATACTTTCATGAGTGCTCGCTAAAGTTTGCCTACTGATCTGTTCATAGTTAATCGTTGGATAGTTATTTTTTTTCTTAAATGTTGAGAATTGCCATTGCTACTTGAATGGCCACAGTCAAGAGAAACAATATCGAAACCACTACCGCAGCCGCTTCCAACTTCCGGGCTAATGGGGTAACCATTTGGTAGTATCGAGGAAGCAGTTTAGACGTCGGAAGAAGAATAATAGAAAGAAACGCTAGAAACAGACTAATGTCCAAGAAACTCAATGGCAATTCTATTTCAATCGTAGATTTCAGATTTATTCCTGAAGGGGAGGGGCTTGTCGAAACAGAGGTTGAATTGCTTGGAGTTGGCGTGGCGGTTGGAGAGACTTGAGAGGTTGATGTAGGAGTAGCTTTTGGAGTATTTGTTGTTCTGGATGTTGGCAATGGAGTTGATGCTTGTGTTGGAGTGGTTGTTTGATTAGGCTCTGTAGTAGTCGTTGGAGTAGGCGCAATTATTACTTTAAATGAGTTGCTGGTCCCAGAATGATTACCATCAATAACTATGATGTTAACGCTTGAACCCGAAGTATCGACAGTAACTGAAGTTGACCCTACACCGTTAACGAAAGAATTCAAAGATTGGGGACTAATTGACCCAGCAGAATAGGTCAAAGAGGGTGCACCAGCATAACCTGTAACAGTATTCCCATATGCGTCCTTAGCCAATACGGTTATGTTAAACGATGTGCCCGCAGCCTGAGTACCAATAGAACTAAATACAAAATGATCAAGCGGCGCAAAATCCGATGCAACTGACACAACATCACCTGTGGCACCATTAAAGTTGCTATCACCACTGTAAACCGCCTGGAACTGATAGGTATCTACAGTCTGAGGAACATAAGTCGTAGAAGCCAAACCATTGTTCAAAGACACCCCAGGACCGATAGTTGTCCACGAGCCGCTTCCAATTTTAATCTGGAAAGTAGCCGTTCCAGTAGGAGTCGCACCACCAGAAAAACCAGAAATAGTTACAGAAACTGTAATCGCGTTATTAACGAAAACTGGGTTTGGATTAACTGAGGGAGCTGAAACAACGGCATTTGCCTTATTAACCGTAAGAGATGCACTAGTCCCTGTTGCACCATTATAGTTGCTGTCTCCACTATACACTGCTCGTATGCGATAAGTACTTCCAACAGCATTTGGAGTATAAGGATCTGAAGTTGAAGAAATAATAGATACCGTTTTTGCAGAACCAAGTTGAGTCCAAGTTGCACCGCTGTCTGCAGAATATTGAAACGTTAATGTGCCAGTTGGAGTAACACCTGAAACTCCAGAAATTGCGACGGCAGCAGTTATTGACTCACCAAAGGAAATTGGACTTGTCGTGTTTAATGTTGGACCTGGTACAATTGAAGTAGCCTTATTAACCGTTAGAGATGCAGCAGCCCCTGTTGCACCATTATAGTTGCTGTCTCCACTATACACTGCTCGTATGCGATAAGTACTTCCAACAGCATTTGGAGTATAAGGATCTGAAGTGGCGGAACCTTTAGACAAAGTTTGGATGGATCCAAGTGTATTCCAAGTTACACCGGTATCATTTGAATATTGAAATATTATTGTTCCTGTTGGGGTGCCACTAATACCGCCTACAATAACATTGGCCGTTACAGAACCACCTAAAGTAATAGGATTACCGGGACTAAGAGTTGGAACCGAAACAGTTGGGGGAGCAGCAGCTTTAATGGCTTGTGAACTTGCAAATAGAAATATTGATAACGAAATCAAAAATATGAATATAGGTAATTGAAGTTTCTTCATGTTCCTTTCATTCTGATGTTTAGAGTTGACTTAGATTTGGGTTAATTATCTATTAGAACATATTACCTTTTTTTGTTTTAACCTTTCCTTTTATATACTTTCAGAGTTATGCTTGTATAAAAAAATTGATATTGATTAGCGCGCTTTTCAAGTAAGAGAACGCGAGCATCAGAATTCCTATCGATAACTTTTACTATTTCACACGAATGTACGCCGACGCGTTAGTTAGAGCCGCGAAAAACTTACAGGAACACACTAAAAAGTGCGATCTTATTTTTAACCACAATTCTTTGTAGTGAAAGAAATTTGAAAAGGCTTTTTTCATGCAAATTTTCTTGAGGAAAATAGCTAAAATGGTGTTAGGTTGCAGAGAACGCTGCAGTCAAGTGGATATTGCTCAGAAACATTATCGAGTCGTCGTAGCCGTAATACCTACTAGCAGTTGCGTAGAAAGTGTATTTGTTACCAGCCACGACATTGTATGTTGCTTGTGCATTCATGTCAAAATATACACGCTCATCTGTTGGACCAGAAGTTTGCGACCCATGAATCGAAATATCAAGATTATACCAGCCAGGTGAGACAGGGGAGGTTCCAAGATAAAGTGCACATGAATTATTGTAATACATGTCAACATAGCCCACGTTCAATGTAACAATTACGGCACCATCTGCGGGTGCAGTTATAGTAACGTTGCCAATAGGAATCGCTATACTGCCATTGCTATTAATATCCAGTGCAGCGTCATCAATTTTAGAAGAATTTATGACGGTAATTCCTGATGGACCTTGAATACCTTGCAATCCAGTTGCTCCGGTAGCTCCAGTATCACCTTTGGATCCTTGTGATCCTGTTGGTCCAGTCGCACCAGTGGCGCCTGCAGGTCCAGCTGCTCCGGTAGCTCCAGTATCACCTTTAGGACCCTGTTGACCAATCGCTCCTGTATCTCCTTTATCGCCTTTCTTAGCTTGCGGTGCAATAACGAGCTGCGTTGAAACTATAACTGAGACAACACCTGCAACAGCAACCGTTAAAGCTAATACGATAACTAGAGTTGCTTTTGATATTGCTATTTTTTCCATTTTTTCACACAAAAATAGTATTGTTTTACTGACTTTAAATTATTATGCAGCGCGAGAGGTTAAGGTTGACACTAAACTGCAACAAAATATAATATTCTGACCACTTTTCCATGTTATTCCTTGATCTCGCACATTTAAGCCGATTAACTGGAAAAAAACTTTTGTTCAGTCACCTAAAGAAGTTCCAAAAAAGAATGAGAAAGGTGCGAAGAGGAAGTTATCACCAATTACTTCTGTTAGATTTCGAGCCGCTTAAATATTCATTTTCATATTTGCTAATCCACGGAGACCCGTTTGTGACTGAAAAGCAGGAGTGGCAACAAATCTATATTCTCCTAAAACTCGCTGAAATGGGCGCGTACAGGCGAGTTGCTAAAATCTCAACTGATTATTTAGCCAAAAAACTTGGCATTTCCCAACAAACAGCATCACGTTACCTAATAGAGCTTGAACGTAAAAGCTGGATTCAACGCAACATAAATCCTGACGGTAGCCTAATCAAGATTGAGGAACAAGGTACACGAGAGTTGCAGAAATTGTATTCGGGACTAAAGGTTCTGATGGAGAAATCTTATCCGCCTTCGGTTACTTTGGAAGGAACTGTTTTCACTGGGTTAGGTGAAGGAGCCTATTACATCGGAAAAGAGCATTATCGTAAGCAAATGGCTGAAAAACTAGGTTTTGAACCTTACCCAGGTACGCTCAACCTCAAATTATCATCAGACTATGACATTAAAACCCGTATGGAACTCGATGCGTATCCCGCAATTGAAGTGAAGGGTTTCCAAAATGAGGACCGCACCTTTGGATTAGTGAAATGTTACCCAGTCACTATCGGTAGCGAAGTTAAAGGGGCGCTGGTAACGGCATTGCGCAGCCACTATGATGCCTCAGTGCTTGAGATAATTGCTCCCGTTTGCCTCCGAAAGGCATTGTCTCTTAAAGATGGCAATAAAGTAAAAGTTGAAGTCTACACTCAAAGCAGCTAAAACGGGATCGCAGTAGAATATGATTGTCTAATCTTTTCCTGGTGTTCAGGTTTGCGTCTTGAAGCCAGTATGTAGCCGAGGACCAAACCGAAAACTAACCCCCCTAAATGCGCCAAGATGTTTACTCCTGGCTCCACGTTAATGAAGAACAGAAAGAACGCGAAGACTAAGGCTCCAAGAATTGACTGTCGCACTGCACGCCTACCATAAATAACACATGCGCCAAACAATGCGAAGATAGCGCCTGACGCTCCAACAGAAACAAACAGACCCTCAGATCCGACACCAAACAGCAAAGAGAGAAGGTTACCTGCCAAGCCACCCAAGATATAAACTCCCAGATATTCTGGAAGTGAAAACAGTTCTTCACCACGCAAACCGAATATGAAAAGGAACAGCATGTTGCCGACTAAGTGAAATATGGATGCGTGAATGAAAATTGAAGTGAACAGTTGCCAATAGGCACCTTGGAAAACAAGCAGGTTAACTTGCCCCCACTGTAAAATAACGCTGTCACTTGTGGTTAAAGCATTTCCACTGACAATGGCACCTGCAATATAAATAATTACGTTTAGTGCAATCAGAATGTACGTTGGCTTATATTTTTCGCAACCCATGGTGCAACCTGTCACTTGGAGAGTTTATCTATTATTTTCTGTTTAATTTTAGATGAACTATCTAAAGCATTCTCCGCAAATTTTCCAATACTGACGATTTCAACCGGCAATTTATTTCTAGAAACGTACTTTTTTATTTCGTTTTCCATGTCAGCTTGGTCGTAGCCTAAGGCAATTACATCTGGCTTGATTTTTCCAATGACCTCGCCGATGTCCATATTTTCGTAGCCGAGGACTGCTTCATCAACTACCCTTAACGACCTAACAAGTGCACAACGCTGGTCCTCGGACATTATGGGTTTTTTTCCTTTTGACTTCTCGACTGTGTTATCGGTAGCAATAATTGTTATTAGTTTAGCGTTTTCTCCGCCTGCTTTTTTTGCTTCCTCCAGAAACCGTACATGCCCTAGATGTAGCAGATCAAAAACGCCGGATGCTAAGACAACTTTTCTTTTTGATTTGACGGCCATTCAAAGTTCACAACGCCAATTAATCTTAAAGCATCAAGTAGCCCTTCACAGTAAGCTACTGAAGTTAAGCTGGTTTCAAGCTTGCCCTGAGCCTTATAATACTTTGCATCCTTGAGGTAATCATTAGCATAACTCAAAACAGACGTCACAGTCTTCTCAGTTAAACTAATGGGCGTTTGCTTTCGGGTTAATTCGCTAAAGACTTTCTCTGCCATAGAAATGTATTTGACAGTTAACGCTTCTAAACTCACTTAACAAGCCTCCTAAACTCAACTGGTGCACCCGCAAAAGCAATCAACGAATTAACCTCCATAAAATGTAACTCCCCTGGAAAAATCAGGCTATATGGTGGTTGACCAAAATCAAAAGTCTCCAAATCTTTAATAAAATCTGACTTTAAGGTTGGGTTGTCTCCGCCTGCCCTTGCAATTCCAACAGCAATCGCGTCTGAAGTAACTGTTTCCAACTTCCTCTTTTCTTCAACCTCACGCAACATTTTGAGGGCTTGATTAATCGAGAGGTAGCTGTTTTCATTAGCCTTCAAATCTAAAAGGCAAAGCGTATGCAAGCCGAATTTTTTATTTTGGGTGATAACATTGTAGGGTGTTTCTGAAAAGTTGTCGGGGAAAGGCACGGTTACGGTTTTTCCGAACTTGTAATTGTGCAAGCCTGATAAGCTAATAATTGCGGACATAATGGATGTTCCATGGATTATTCTGGTTTTTATTCCCTGTTTTTCTGCGTCAACGCGTAAAGTGACATGGGTTGTTGCAATGAAAGGGTCGCCTGGAACTAAAAAAACTACTTTTCCGACTTGGGCAGCTTTAAGGATCACTTTACCATTTTCTTCTTCAAGCATTTTTCTTGATACAATCTGGACTTTTTTGCCACACAACGCTTCAAACCGTTTTAGACTAAAGTCATGCATTAGGTTTGTGTAAAGTTCCATAAAGACTTGGTCTGCTGTCTGGGTTTCTTCTAGTCCTTTGACGGTAATGCCCTTTTCGTCGTTTAATCCTAAGCCTATAAAGACAAGTTCATTCAACTTTGAAACCTTACTAATTTTAGTTGGGGTTATAACTTAAAGCTATTTTTTTCTTTTACTTTACCCCTTTTCTCTAGTTGATTGTAGTAGATTCGGCAACTCTCCATCGAAATGCCGGTTTTTGAACAAAAAGTGACTAGAGTTTTCTCGATTGGCTCTTTAGGGTCTTTTTTCTTGATCGTCTCATTTAGTTCTTCAATCATATGTTCATCTGTTTTATCGCTCATCAGAATCATCCTTGCTCTAACTTTCAATTAATATCATTGTTCTGCTTTCTCAAAAACCCTTTTATTGAAAAGTTTTTTTGGATGGAACATCCAACCAAACATTTATATGATTACATTAAAAAGAAACCTGAGTATTTAGGGTCATGCTGAAGGAAAAGAAAAACAATGAAACCTATAGCGAGCCTAGTTAGGGACAACGTTAAAAATCTTAAGCCATGCGTTCACGGCGCAGAAGTTTTAGGTGCCGCAGAGGAAAGTGGCTTGAAGCCACATGAGATTTTAGATTTTAGTTCAAGTGTGAATCCGCTGGGTCCCTCTAAAAAGGCGCTTGAAGCCGCGAAAAAAGCCTTCAGCCGAATTGCAGCGTATCCTGATTCAAACTCTACTGAGCTAAGACAAGTTATTGCTAATCATTTTGGCAGCATAAACAAACAAAATGTAGTTGTTGGGAACGGTTCAACTGAACTCATGTACTTATTTGCTGAAACATTCCTTAAAAAAGGTGAAACTGCTCTAATTCCAGCGCCAACTTTTGGTGAATACGAGAGTGCTGTTCGCAAAACTGGTGAAACACCAAAGTTTCTTAAGTTGAGTAAGAGTCTTAACGTTCAAGCAGTGTCTTTCAAGACTGAAATATCTGGTGCCGCCAAAATAATTTTCTTGTGTAACCCAAACAACCCAACCAGCATGCTTATTCCCAAAGAAACACTCACAGATATAATTGAGAAAGCGTTGGAGCATGATTCCCTTGTTTTCCTCGACGAAGACTTTTTGGAGTTTGTAGAAGAAGAAAAAGGCCTCACAAGGATCGGCAAAATTAACGCTTACCCAAACCTCTTCATCTTGCGTTCTTTCACCAAGATTTTTGGTTTAACTGGGCTACGAGTAGGTTACGGAATTGCCAACGAAGAAATCATCAATGTACTTTCTTGCGCAAAGATTCCCTGGAATGTAAATTGTTTAGCGCAGACCGCTGCTGTTGCTGCCTTGAAGGATGAAGAACACCTTTATGTCACTCGTGAGCTTATCAAAAAAGAGAAAGCTTGGTTAAATGCTGAGTTGGGCAAATTTGGTTCTTTCAAGTTTTCTACGCCAGATGCTAACTTTTTCTTCATTAACATTCGCAAGTCAGGCTTGACAGCTTCTCAACTGAAAAGTAAACTGTTGAAACAGGGTATTCTGATTCGTGATTGTACCTCGTTTAGGGGACTGGATGAATTTTACGTTCGAATTGCCGTCAAAACAAGAGGTGAAAATGAACAATTAATTGAAGCTCTTAAACGGACAGTAAAAGCAGTTTGAGTCGAGACCTATGTTTGCGCTTGACTTTTCACTTCTTGTTGATTCTATCCTGATTTTCACATTAGCCTTTTTAATCGATTTGGTCTTGGGGGAGTATCCTGACAGGATTCATCCAACCATCGGCATAGGCAAAATGATTTTTTACCTCAAGCATAAAGCAAAGAACCCAAATCCCCTTGTTGAAAAGGCAAACGGCGTCTTAATGGGGTTAACAATTATGCTGGTTGTTGCCCTTCCAGTATTCTTGCTACTTTTCTGGCTGAGAACACTACCTTACGGCGAAATACTCTATGTTATAGTTGGAGCAGTCCTGTTCAAAGCAACCTTCGCAATCAGAGGTATGGAACAATACACTAAACCCATCGCAAAAGCACTTAAACAAAACGATTTATCCAATGCACGAAAATGGTTGCCCTATATTGTAAGGCGTGATCCAAACACCCTTAATGAGCGTCAGATTATTTCTGCAGCCGTCGAATCCATCGCTGAAAGCACAACCGACGGCATAACTGCCCCGTTCTTCTTTTTTGCGCTCTTCGGGGTTCCAGGTGCGTTTGCCTACCGCGTAATTAACACTTTGGATTCGATGGTAGGCTACAAGAACGCTGAATTCAAGAACATTGGGTGGTTCTCAGCTAAAATGGACACGATAACAAATTACTTTCCTGCTCGAGTAACGGCTTATTTGATGGTTGCAGCAGCGTTTATTCTGGGTGAAGATTGGAGAGAATCATACCGAATCCTTCAACGCGACAAGCACAAAACCGCCAGCCCAAACGCTGGCTACACCATATCCGCCATGGCTGGGGCGTTAAATATTCAACTTGAAAAACAAGACTGTTACACTTTGGGAGACGATCACGGAATCGCGGCTGAGCATATTCCGAAAGCTTTGCGAGTGATGACTGTGACTGCAGTCCTTTTTGGATTAGTTGTAGTTGTGCCCGTTTTGGTTTTAAGGATCTATATATTTGGGCTTTAACCCTCAAGCAAACCGTTTTTTTTGAAGAAGAAATTGCAGAAATAGTTTAATTAATAATCTGAAGATTTCTCCATGTCTTAATTTTGTAATAGTTTTTATTGTTGCTTGCCATCGATATACAGACACCAAAGGGGTCCAAAAGTTTTGAATGGGAAACCGCTCGTAAGTATAATCAGCGCTGGCATGTCCAAATTCGGCAAACGCGAAGGATTACTGGCAAGAGAAATATTTAGTGAAGCCGCGTTTGAAGCATTCAGCCGATGCCCCAAACTGGAGCCAAAAAAAGACATTAAAGCCATGTTCATCGGTCATATGGGCGAAGCGTACGAACATCAAGGACATACGGGTAGCGCTATTGCTGATTGGGCAGGATTAACAGGTATCCCAGCAACACGCACAGAAGCGGCTTGTGCTTCTTCAGGCGCTGCATTAAGGTCTGGAATTTATGCAGTCCTATCTGGTTTAGCAGATGTGGTAGTAGTGGGGGGCGTAGAAAAAATGACGCATCGTACTACTTCTGAGGTTACTGAGTACTTGGCTATGGCTTCGGATTACCCGTTTGAGCAGTGGCACGGCATAACTTTTCCAGGACTGTTCGCATTGATGGCGACTGCACATATGCATGCTTACGGCACTACTGAAGAGCAGATGGCTTTGGTCGCAGTTAAAAATCACTATCATGGCAGCTTAAACCCTAAAGCCCATTTGCAAAAAGAAATAACCCTGCAAACAGCCATGACTTCACGTTACGTGGCTTGGCCCCTAAAACTCTACGATTGCTCGCTGATAACCGACGGCGCAAGCTGCATAGTTTTAACTAAACCTGAACTCGCCAACAAATACACTGATCAGCCCGTTCACATAGTTGGTAGTGCACAAGCCAGTGATACCATCGGTTTGTACGAGCGTAAAAGCTTAACTTCGATAAACGCTACGAAGTTAGCGGCTAAGACAGCATATGATATGGCACACCTCAAACCTAAAGATATAGAGTTGGCTGAAGTTCATGACTGCTTCACTTTCGCTGAACTCATGGCATATGAAGACCTAGGTTTCTGCAAAATAGGTGAGAGCGGAAAACTAATCGAAAGCGGACAAACATGTTTAGGAGGAAAAATTCCAGTTAATACAAGCGGCGGATTAAAAGCTAAGGGTCACCCAGTCGGCGCGACTGGAACTGCCCAAGCCTACGAAATATATCTTCAGCTTACTGGACAAGCGGGTAAACGCCAAGTAAAAGATGCTAAAGTCGGCTTAACCCACAACATCGGTGGATCAGGCGCTACATCGGTAGTTCACATTTATAGGGGCACACAATAATGACCGCACAAGAGCCTTTTACGATTGAGCAGTTTTACAAGTTCTTGGGTCAACAGAAGTTAATGGCTGGAAAATGCTTAAAATGCGGAAAAATCCATTTGCCACCAAGACCCTTGTGCGACAACTGCCTCTCACAAGACTTCGAATGGATGAGCATCTCTGGCAAAGGTAAATTGCTTACTTACACAGTTATCCACATTGCTTCAGAACAATTCAAAGCTTTAGTCCCCTATGCGGTGGGTATTGTAGAGTTGGAGAATGGTTTGAAAATCCCTGGGATGATTCAGAAAATCAATCAGGAACAGTTGAAAATCGGCATGGGGTTAACCTTGGATTTTGGCACTTGTAGCTCCCCTCAACAATGGCCGCAGTGGCCACGGTATTGCTTTAAGCCTTGATTTTTTATTACTTTAGTTGAATTCTGAGAAAAGGAGCGAAATAAACAGTGAACAAAAAATCGAAGGTTTGCCTAGTTTCCTGTAGTGTCTTAAAAGAAGAAATCCAGCAACTTATTAAGCAAGGGCGTTTAGACGCTGAAGTTGTTTACGTCAGCAAGTTCTTCCACATCGACTATGCAGCAGTAGAGAATAATCTTCGCAAAGTTTTGGAACAAACCCTCAAAAGATTCAAGGGCAAAGTTGTGCTCGTTTACGGTGACCTCTGCTTGGGGCAGGATAACGAGATGAAAAAGTTAGTCCAAGAATATGGCATAGTAAAAGTGGATGCATTAAATTGCATCGACTGTCAATTAGGCGGCAAAGGAAAATTTTTTGAGGCTGACCCCGAACACAATCTGATGTTTATGGGTCCAGGAATGATAGGGTTCTTCAAGCATGCAAAGGAACAAATGCTTAAAGAAGGCGTTGACGAAGCAACTTTTTTAAACATGTTCATCGGCATCAAAGGATTCGTGCTTTTGAACACTTGTGGTAATGCGGACAAGATGCGTGAAGATTTAGAAAAATCTGGCATCAACGTTGAAGTATTGGAGACAAAGGAAATAGGTCTTGAAGGCGTGAAACAAGTAATTTTGGATGCAATTGAGCAGACATAAGTATCAACTGACTCTTTTAATACATGAAAATATTCTAACTGATTTCTTAAGTCCTTTTTAAACTAGCGTAAGTATTAAAGAACCATACATACAATAGTGCTAACTTGAATCTCGTGGATGGATGTGCTATAAATGATTGAATCTGCCCCTTCCTCGCCCATGAAACGCGTTGAAGATTGGAAATCAAGGTTAATTGATCTTTCAAGAAAGAATAATTTGCTTTATTTTCATAAATCCAAACGTGGAAACCTGCCTATTACTCAACCTGACTCACAAAAAATCTTTGATTCCCTTGTTTTGAAGAAGAAACGATTGGAATTCTGGCAGCCTCAAGAAGCCGAACCAGAGACTCCCGAAAAACCAAAAGCCAATGGAAACATTAAGTCTAAAACAGGGAAAGTTGAAGCTAAAACATCAAACCCTCCAGTTATTGCGAACCTCGCCCTTGAGGAACCCAAACGCCCCACAGCAAACCAACTTGTAAGCGGTAATCTAAGACGAATGGAACTTGAACGCAACCTCAAAAGCCTACAGAGTCGTTCGCTGCTCGATTACATGGAACGAGGTGTACGCATACTACATGCCGCTTTCGGTACATTGAACTGGGTGGATATAGAAACAAAAGAAAAAGTCCAATCACCTCTAATTCTTGTACCCTTAGAATTGACAAGAGAAACAATCCTACAACCCTACAACATCGCGGTTCCGCCTGTTGAGGACGAAGCTGTTTTAAATCCTGCGTTGCTGGCTAAATTGAAAAACGATTACAAAATCGAGTTGCCACCGTTGCCTGAAGAGTGGGAAGAGCAAAAATTAGTTGACTATTTTAAATTGGTTGAACAGGCTGTTTCCGAAATGGGCTGGAAAACTGAGACATCCGTTGATTTAGGGCTTTTTTCCTTTCAGAAGTTAGTTATTTACAAGGATTTGGAATCTAACGTTGCTTTAGTTACCCAGCACCCAATAATCAGAGCTATCGCTGGCATAAAAGAAGAAAACCTAATCCTGAACGGTTTACCCGATGAGAAAGATGTTGACAAAATTGAGGCTCCAGCAAAAACCTATCAAGTCCTTGACGCCGACAGTAGCCAACGAGTCTCAATCGAGTATGCGCTGCGTGGCCAAAGCTTTGTTATGAAAGGTCCACCAGGCACGGGCAAAAGTCAAACAATTGCAAACATGATCGCGGAATGTATCGCTAACGGAAAAAGCGTGCTCTTTGTCAGCGACAAAATGGCGGCCTTAGAAGTTGTTTACAAACGTTTAAGTGAAGTGGGGCTGTCGCATTTCTGCCTTGAACTTCACAGCAGCAAAGCTAACAAGCAACAAGTGGTAGCTGAACTCAAACGCAGCCTCGACGAAACCCTAATTCCGCGCAAACTTCCCTCAGTTCATGAGTTTGACAGGATGGCGGAGTATCGTGAAGCGTTAAATGGTTACGTTGCCTCGTTGCATGAGAAGCGTCTGTACCTGCAACGAAGTGCCTATGAAGTTTTAAGTATAATCGCAAGCTTGGAGCGAGTTCCTTTTGTTCCAGTGGGCTTAACTGAACTTGGAACGTTGACTCCGCAGAAAATGCGTGAACTAGAAGAGTTGGTTTCCCAATTGAGCAAGGTTTGGCAAGTAATTGAGGAACCTGATTTTCCATGGCTTGGATACCGCGCGGATAAATACAATCTTGAAATCCGCTCTGAACTCCTCACTACTCTTGAGGACATAAACGAAACTTTGCATGGGTTGGAGTTGGAAACTGAAGATCTCTCAGCTCGACTTGGCGTTTTTCCACCTGAAAGTTTTGCTCGCATACAATGGCTGCTCGACGTAAGCAAACTCTTGTTTGAGAGCCCAAAACCTGAGGCAAACTGGCTAACAAACCCGCGTCTTGACACGCTCCTGAGTGAAGCTCAATCCTACCTTGATACAAGCATCTGGATAAAGAAAACCCGCGCCAGTCTAATGGAACATTATCAACGATCTCTATTCACTTTGGTATTAAACCGTTCTATAGAAATTCAATTCGCCGTTTCATCTTTAAACAAACTTCTTCCTGGAGTCAATGCAGAAGAAGGCGAATTATTAGCGAAACGAGAAAAATTCTTAAACTATCTTAGGAGTACGCAATTGGCTTCCCACAAGTGGCGTGAAACGTCCCAAGCGCTTGCGCAGCTCCTCGGATTAGACAGCGCCGACCTAACAGTTGCACAGTTAAAACAACTCTCTCGCATGGCAATGTTAAGTTTTGCCGAAAACAAGCCAGAGCCCGAATGGTTCGACACTAAGTACTTTGAGCAAGTCCAAGAAACTGTCTCCAAATCAAAACAGCTCTACCAGGAACACAACCAGCTAAAAAGTAGGTTGGACGAAGCTTACACCGAAAGGTTCTATGAATTAGACCTCGACGGGCTCATAGAAAGGTACAGTAGTGACCACCAGAGTGGCTTTAAAATCTTCAATTCAACCTACCGAAACGATCAAAAACAGATTGCTCGATTAACAAACGACGGGAAAGTTCCCAAAACAATACTGCAGGATTTAATTGACGCCCGAAAAGTCAAAAAGCTTCATTCGAAGATAGAGGATTCAGCCGAAACCGTTCGCACTTTATTGGGTCATTATTACCGTAAAACCCGAACGGACTTCCAAGGCGCAGAAAAAGCCATTGCGTTAACTGATGAAATCAAAAAGTTGTCATGGGCAACTCAAATCCCAGAAGCTCTTCTCAAAATAATAACTAACTCCTCAAGTCCTTCTCCCATGATTAAGAATTTGGGTTTGGAACTGCAGGAATCTGCAGATAAATGGGAACAACAAGCCAAAGATGTTGAATCACTCATTCCAGCTAAGATGCCAAAGTCAGATGCCCCAATAACTCAGACTTCCCTAACGCTGGTTGAGGAATGGGCTAATGAAACTGAAAAACAACTAATCCCACTAAATAACCTCACAAACCAGACATTGACAACATGCAAACATGAACCTCAAAACTTTAAACTACTCATCGAAGACCTCAAAAATGCCGAAGACATTCGAAAGAAAGAAACACAAATCATAGGCGAAAAAGTCCAGCTTCAAGAAAAATTTGGCAGCCGTTTCCAACAACTAGAAACCAATTGGCAAGAAATAGTTGAAGTGCTTGAATGGAGTAAAAAAGTTCAAGCAGCATTTGCTGATATTCCAGTGCCGCAAGCTTTCGCAGACAATGCCGCTCAAGGTCCAACTGCAACACTATCGAACACTGAGCTAACTCAACGGAAGGATGCTTCATTGAAGGTTATAATTGATTTTGAAAAACGTTTTGAACACGAAATGAAATATCAAAACCAATCGCTAAAAGATTTAGAGATCAAAGTTATAAGCGAACGAATCCAAGCGCTGCGCGACCGTGTTGATGATGTTCAAGTTTGGATTGACTTCAAAGATACTAAAAACCGGTTTGCACTGCGAAATTTAGACTTATTCTTCAACCGTTTAGCTGAACAGCGAATTTCCGCGGCAGATTTAGGCGATGTTTTGAGAAAGAGCGTTTACCAAGAGTGGATAAATAACCTTTACAATGAAGACCAAAAATTGGGCAGGTTCCGTAGGGAGAATCATGAACAATTAATTGCTGACTTCCGTGAACTTGACCAGGACCTCATTCACCTTACCTCTAGTATGGTTATTGAGGCGGCGAACAGTAGAAAACCCAAAGACATTCTCATCCAAGCGGCTGACACTGAAGCAAACATCCTTCTTAAAGAAGCTGCCAAAAAGAGACGGTTAATGCCTATTCGCACTTTAATCCAAAAGATTCCAAATCTACTGGTAAAACTCAAGCCATGCCTGTTGATGAGCCCTATTTCCGTCAGCCAATTCCTGCCTTCAGACGCAAAGTTTGATTTAGTTCTCTTCGACGAGGCCTCACAGCTTGTTCCCGAAGACGCAATAGGCGCTATCTACCGTGGAAAAACGCTCGTGGTTGCAGGCGATAACAAACAACTGCCGCCCACTTCGTTCTTTCAGAAAAACTTAATTGATAATGTGGATTGGGACGAACTAAGTGACGACGACGTAGAAGTCTTCGATAGCATACTTGACGAGTGTTTAGGCATCGGATTACCAGTTAAAACGTTGAGGTGGCACTATCGCAGCAAACATGAAGATCTAATAGCGTTTTCAAACCATCGCTTCTACGACGACACAATGATTACCTTCCCAGCCGCGATAAATCAAACTGATAGT
>Ga0182021_10002478_pt1 | contig 21550 bp, 22 predicted proteins | sample 612E3MmetaG_FD_120493 | JGI IMG/M metagenome (GOLD analysis project Ga0182021, IMG submission 120493) | Permafrost microbial communities from Stordalen Mire, Sweden - 612E3M metaG (Illumina Assembly) | ecosystem: Environmental > Terrestrial > Soil > Wetlands > Permafrost | place: Sweden... | reverse complement strand
GCCCAGCCCGTCAGCAGCGTAAAGGATCGTCTTCGTCCGTTGCATCGCGCGCCCGCATCGGCTCCCCGGCTCGCTCGAGCACCGGCGTCACGGTCTCAAGCACCGGGCTCACCTTGGCGGGAACAGGCCGAGGTTCACGAGGATCGACCGAGGCTCTGCGCAACAAATCGTCGTGGAGCTCGCCGAGCCGAGAAAGCTCAACCCCGGCCTGAGGGTTTGAACGTGCTCCGCTTAGTTCCGACTTATCACTCTTGCGAGAGCGACCAGCGCGAGCCCGATCGCCATCCCGAGCACGGCGCCACCAACCACGTCTAGCGGGTAGTGCACGCCCGCATAGACGCGCGAGAGCGCGATCAGCGTCGCCAGGGCGATCAGTAGGGCCCGGGCTCGGCGGTTGGGCGTCGCGGCGGCGAGAACTACGGCGCAGGCGAAGCTCGTGCTCGTGTGCCCGGAGGGGAACGAGTAGCTGTGTGGTAGCGGCACGAGCGTCTCGATCTGGGGATATCGAAGCGGAGGCCGCGGGCGCTCGATGGCGGCCCTCAGGCCTGCGGAGGCCAGATAAGCGATCAGGTCGGCCAGGCCCACCCAGACGAGCAGCGACGGCCGGCGCCAGAGTAGTGCGAGGGCAAATGCGATCGCAAGCCAGACGACGCCGTAGTTGCCCAGCCAGGAGAGAGTCACCGCAAGCGGATCGAGCAAACCGAGGCGATGCGTCGCAATAGCCCGCTCCAGCCTCTGGTCGAGACCGATCAGAGCGGGAGCACCTCTCGCGCCCGTTCAACCAGACGGAGCGGATCGAGCGGACGGCCGAAGAACGCACTCGCACCGCGCGAAAGGGCGATCTCTTCGTCGGCTTCGTCGAGGGAGCTGAACAAAAGCACCGGCGGCATTCCTTCGCCGTGGCGCTCGCGCAGACGACTGAGCATCTCCCACCCGTTCACCTGCGGCATGCTGGTGTCGATCATGATCAGATCCGGCGATCGCGTCTCGATCAGCCGCAGAGCCTCGTCGGCCTCTGTCGCCTCCTCGACGTGATAGCCCTCGGGCTCGAGGCTGGCGCGGACGTAGGCGCGCACGCCCGGCTCGTTGTCGACGATCAGGATGACCGGCCCGTTCTGAGGCGAAGGAGCGCCGGGTCGCGAGCTTTCGAGGAAGCCGTCCAGATCGCTTTTCCGGAAGCGCCGGTGACCGCCCGGAGTCGTGAAAGCCGGCACCATTCCGGCATCGCACCACTTTCTGATCGTGCTCTGGGCCACGCCGAGATACTCGGCCGCGCGACCGAGGGTGAGCCACTCAGCCTGTTCATCCAGGCGCCTCGACCCGGGTTGGTTTTGCTGAGGCATCATCGCTCAAGCTTTTCCGGTTTTCGCGATTTTCAATCGGCTCCGGTAGGTTTCGGCCCTTTCCCGCGACGGCATGCCAGAGCGAGAATCCGAGCGGTCAGGGCCGAGCAACCGTGATCGTCACGATCCGGATCGTCTGCTCGCGCGTCTGCGTGCCTTTCGTGCCCGAGCCCCGTTCGAGAGCGACTCCCAGCGCCATCCCGATCGCCAGAGCGGCGGCGACCACTAGCACGAGCAATATCCGGCGCAGCCATGAGGTTCGCGGACGCTGAGGGCGTGCGCGCCGAGTGCTGTGGGACCTTCTCGATGGGCTCATGGCAGGTAGTCGACCGCCGCACGGGCATAGAGGCAGAAGGCCGCGTCGAGAACGGTGGCCAGGTCGCGCGGCCAGTCGCGAACGGGGGCTCGCTCGGCCATTGTCGCGGTTGCCCAGCGCTCCGCGTCGCCGTACAGCTCGGCGGCCTCGGCCATCGTGAAGGTCTGGCCGATCCGCCGTCTCAGCTCGTCCGAGATCGTCTCCAGCTCGAGATAGAGGCGGTCGCGACGCGCAGGCTCGTCCGCGAGGGTCTTGAAGCGCCGATATCCCTCTTGCCACTGCTGGCGCGCAACTTCCACATACTCGGGCACGCCGGCGATCATAGTTGGCACTCCTTGGCGCCGGCGCCGCCGACCGCAGGTCCCGTCCTCGACCGGCAACCCCTGTTACGGAACCGGCAACGAGTCGGCCAGAGCGGCTGTAGCTCGGCGACGATCAGCTCGCCGAGCTTGTAGCCGGGGTTGGCTAGAGCGAAGGCGACGTGAGCATGCAAGCACTTGAGTCGGTCGCGATTTCCGGCGCCGGCGATCCCCAACCCAAGCGAGGCGCCCGAGTCAATGAAAGGCCCCAGCGACCGTGCCAGGCGCTTACGCCGGCGGCGTTGCTTACGGTTGGCCAACCTCAGGCTCCGGGTGAGCCGGCGACTGTGCTTCAGCGCCTCGCTCCAGCGCCCCACTCCGCCCGCGGCCTCCAGCCTCGCCACCGACGCGACGAGGTGCGGACAGGTGAGGTAGAAGCCGGTTGGGAAGGGCTTGCCGTCCTTGTCGTAGGGCTTCTGCTCGGTCACCGCCGGAAAGCCGAACGGGCAGCGAAAAGCGACTCGCAGGAAAGCGCGCGGCTCTCTACCCAGTTGGGCTGCGATCACCGACCTGTCATCCACCAAAGCGATCTTACTGATGAGCGCGCGCCCGGCTCTTCCGCCAGTCCTCGATCCCCTTGACGATGTAGAGGTGCTCTCCGGGCTTGACGTAGAAGAGGCGCCGCGCCTCGCGCTCCGCCGCCTGGCGAGTGGAGGCCTGGCGCAACTTCCGTTCCAGATCCTGCTTGTTCGATCTGAGCAACTCGACTTGCGCCCGTTGCCGGCTGACCAGCTCGTGCTTGTTGTAGTAGGTCCGAAGCGGCCCTGCGTACAGCAGCGCGATCAACACGAGGACAAAGAGCAGGACGATCCGGCGTACGCCCGCTCGCTGCCGTCGCTTCCGGGCGCGAACAGTTCGTTTCGAGCTGGGGTTCTTGCTCTTCCTCGACACGGCTAGAAGAAGTTCTCTCTCGGCGGACAACTGTCCTTCCGTGGATTGGGCTTCGTCCCCTAGGCGGACGGCAATCCGTTTCCGCTGCTAGATCGACTCGGGGGCCTGAAGTTCTCCAGTCGAAATGCCGAAGCTGACCCACATGGACACGAACCAAAACGAGCCGGCGCAGGACAAACCCTCCGAAGCCGCCGCCTCGACACCAGAACCGCCGCCGTCGGGCCAGGATCAGCCCGCGACTACCCCGGCGAAGAGCGACGAGCAGCCAAGCTCCGCGCCCGATCAGGGCGGAGAATCCGACGACCCGACGATCCCGGCCAACGAGCCGCCGCTACAGGATCCGCTACCGCCGATCGACGAGTCGGCGCCGATTCCTCATCTGCGCCTGGCGGAAGAGCCTCCGCCTGTGCAGGACAGCCAGGCCTGACGCTTCGACACCGGAACACGAGGGGCCGGGTTCCCCGGCCCCTCGTTTGGAAATAAACGGCTCGCTAGCGCTTGGCGCGCGGGAAGGCGCTCCAGCCCGGGTACACGGCCTTACTGCCCAGCTCTTCCTCGATGCGGAGCAGCTGGTTGTACTTGGCGACGCGGTCGGTGCGGCAGGGCGCGCCGGTCTTGATCTGGCCTGCGCCGGTCGCAACCGCGAGATCCGCGATGGTCGCGTCCTCGGTCTCGCCGGAACGATGCGAGATCACAGCCGAGTAGCCGTTCGCGCGCGCCAGCTCGATGCAGTCGAGCGTCTCGGTCAGCGTCCCGATCTGGTTCAGCTTGATCAAGATCGAGTTGGCAGCCTTGCGCTCGATGCCCAGCTTCAGGCGCTCGACGTTGGTGACGAAAAGGTCGTCGCCGACGAGTTGGATCTTGCCACCCATCTTCGCGGTCATCTCGATCCAGCCCTCCCAGTCGTCCTCGGCGTGACCGTCCTCGATCGAGATGATCGGGAACTGCTGGCAGAGCGAGGCGTAGTAGTCGACGAACTCGCTCGGGCTCAGGTTCTTGCCCTCGCCTTCGAGCACGTAGCGACCATCCTTGAAGACCTCACTCGCGGCCGGATCGAGCGCGATCGCAACCTTGTCGATGTGGCCGGCTTTCTCTACCGCCTCCATGATGGCCGCGATTGCCGCTTCGGTCGAAGGCAGATCGGGCGCGAAGCCGCCCTCGTCGCCGACGCCTGTGCTGAGTCCGCGCGAGGAGATGACGCTCTTCAACGTGTGGTAGACCTCGGCGGCGATGCGCAGCGCCTCGGCGAAGCTGTCCGCGCCGACCGGCACAACCATGAACTCCTGCAGATCGATCGAGTTCAGGGCGTGAGAGCCGCCGTTGATCACGTTCAGCATCGGCACCGGCAGCGTGTTCGCGTCCGGCCCGCCGAGCCAGCGGTAGAGGGAAAGGTCGGCCTGGTCGGCAGCCGCCTTGGCGACCGCCAGTGAAGCGCCGAGCACCGCGTTGGCGCCGAGACGGCCCTTGTTCGGAGTTCCGTCGAGCTCGATCAGCTTCTGATCGATGCCACGCTGATCCTCGGGATCGGCGCCCTTGAGCGCCGCGGCGATCTCGCCGTTGACGTTGGCGACCGCCTTGGTGACGGCCTTGCCCAGGTAAACGCTCTTGTCGCCGTCGCGCAGCTCAACCGCCTCGTGCACGCCGGTGGAGGCACCGGAAGGAACGATGGCCCGGCCTTTGCTCCCGGACTCGAGCACGACGTCGACCTCGACCGTCGGGTTGCCGCGCGAGTCGAGAACCTGGCGGCCGTGCACTGAAGCGATCTTGCTACTCATCTCGTTTCTCCTTTGCTTGATCGAAATATGAGTCCTGTTCCGCGAGCGTGAGCGCGGAAAATTCCTTGCCGTCGGCCTCGGCCAGCGAGGCGGCAAGCTCGACGCGATCACGGAAGCGACCGGCCGCCTGCCTGAGGGCCAACTCGCCGTCGACACGGGCGAGCCGGCTCACGTTCACGCAGGCAAAGAGTACGTCACCGATCTCCGCGGTGACGTGGGGATCCGGCTCGGCGCCCGGCGCGGGTTGTTCGGCCACCGTGATCGCCTCGGAGAGCTCGTCGAGCTCGGAGGAGAGATCGGCCAGCGCCTCGGAAAGCACCGGGTAGTCGAAACCAATCGCGGCCGCGCGGCCTTGCAGCTTGCGCGCCATCAGGAACCCCGGTAACCGATCGCTGACATCGTGGAAGATGCCCTCGCGCCCTTCCTCGCCGGCCTTGATCTTCTCCCAGTTCTCGAGCACTCGCCCGGCGGTCTTTGCCTCGGCCTCGCCGAAGACGTGCGGGTGCCGGCGCACGAGCTTCTCGTGGCAACGCCGAGCCACCTGCTCGAGGTCGCCCTTGCCTTCCTCCTCGAGCAGCAGCGAGAGGAAGTAGACCTGGAACAGCAGGTCGCCGAGCTCGTCCAGTTCCTTGGCGGCATCTCCGGCGAGCACGGCGTCCGCCACCTCGTAAGCCTCTTCGATCGTATGGGGAACGATCGTGACCGCGGTCTGCTCGCGATCCCACGGGCAGTCACGGCGCAGGCGCGCGGTCAGCCTCTGCAGCTCGAGTAACGCTTGCGAAGGATCGCTCAGGATCGCCTCTCCGGCGCCGCGACGCTACTACGTCGTGGTCGTGGGGACCGTGGATGTACTCGACTTGGGCGGCGCGAAGCCGGCCGCGTAAGTCGTATGTGTTTTTGCGTACTTACGCGATTCGGCGACCCAATCGGTAACAGCCTGCTTTTGCTTGTCTGAGAGCAGAGTCGACTCGATCGAAGCCGAGGCCTCTTTGAGCGACTGGGTGTGCGCCGGCACGATCGGGCCGGTCGCGAGGATGACGTGCCAGCCATAGATGGTCTTGGTCGGCTTCGAGAAGGTGCCGGTCTTGAGCTCGAACAAGACCTTCGCGAACGCGGGCACCAGCTGCGCCTTTTGCGAGACCCCGAGGCTGCCGCCGCTCGACTTCGACGAATCGAGCGAGTACTTCTTGGCCAGCTTTGCGAAGTTGGCTCCAGCCTTCAGCTGCACGTAGATCTTGTCGGCCAAAGCCTTGGGCTTGACGAGAATGTGCGACGCGGCGCGGCTCTCGCCGACCTTGTAGTTCTTCTTGTTCGCGTCGTAGTACTTCTTGATATCGCTCTTCGAGACCTTGACGCTTTGGGTCAGTTGCGTCTGCACGCGCTGGCTGATCAGTTGCTGGCGGAAGCCGTTCAGTAGCTGCTGCTCGGTCAGGTGCTCCTTACGAAGCTCCGCCTGGTACTTGGCTTTGTTGCCTTTGAACTGCTGCGTAATCGCCTGCTGCAAGGCGGTATTGACCTCTGCGCTGGTGACATTGACGCCCATGTTCGCGGCCTCTTGATCGATAGCCGCGGACTCGACGAGGTAGTTCACGATCCCGGTTCGGATCGACTCGTAGCCGGTACTCCCGAGCGCAGGAAAAGCCTTGTGAGCCTGGGTGTATTGCGCCTTCGACTGAGCCAACATCGCGTCGAACTGCGAGCGTAGGACGACCTCACTGCCGACGACTGCGACCGCATTCGACGGAACGTTGCGCTTGCTCTTACTACCGCAGGCTGCAAGAACCGCCACGGCGACTACCGCGAGGCAGAGAAGGACAATGGTGCGCCGAGTTCTCATTCGATAAAGCGCCTGCAACGAGTCATTTTCATAGTGCCCGGCGCGCGGCGAGTATAGCAGCGAGCAGATCACTGGCGGCGCCGAAGGAGGAGCCGCGCAGGGTTATCTCTCTTTGCGACGAGCTGTAGACCGCCGTCTCCACCCGGCTCCTGAGCTCTCGCAGTTCGGCCGAGCCCAGCACGAGCGGACCGACGCTCACACGCCCATCGCGATAGACGAGGTAGTCCGCGCCTATCTCAGCCAAATCGAGTTTCGCGCGCTGGATCGCGAAGAGATTGGCGACCGGCTCCGGCAGTGGCCCGAAGCGATCTTCGCAGGAGACTTCCAGCTCGCGCAGCTCGTCCTCGTCCTCGACCAGCGCCAGTCTTCGGTGCAGGTCGATCTTGAGCGCCTCCGAGGATACGTAGCCGGCGGGGATGTAAGCGTCGATACGAGCGTCGATACGGAGCGGTCGCAGCGTGGCGCGTCGCCGACCGGAGAGCTCGGCGACCGCCTCCTCGAGCATCTCCACGTAGAGCTCGAAGCCCACCGCGGCCACGTGACCGGACTGCTCGTCGCCGAGCAGCGCGCCGGCTCCCCGCAGCTCGAGATCGCGCATGGCGATCGCCAGCCCCGCTCCCAGCTCGGTGTGGTCGGCGAGCGTGGCCAGGCGCATGCGCGCCTCGTGCGAGAGCTCCTCGGCGCTCGGATAGAGCAGGTAGGCGTGGGCGACGCGATCGGAGCGGCCGACACGGCCGCGAATCTGGTAGAGCTGGGCCAGCCCGAGTGCGTCCGCCCGTTCGATTATCAGCGTGTTCGCCTGCGGGATGTCGAGCCCCGACTCGATGATCGTCGTCGAGACGAGCACGTCGGCCTCGCCGTGCAGGAACGTGAGCATGCGCTCCTCGAGCTCCCGTTCGCGCATCTTGCCGTGGCCAACTACGACCGACAGCCCCGGACAGAGCTGCCGTACGCGCTCCGCCGCATCCTCGATCGTCTCGACCCGGTTGTGCAGGTAGAAGGACTGGCCGCCGCGCGCGTGCTCACGTTCCAGCGCGCTCTTCACCAGCTCATCATCGTAGACGCCGACGTAGGTCCGGATCGGTTGCCGGCCCTCGGGCGGAGTCTCGATCGTGGAGATGTCGCGCAGGCCCGCCAGCGACATGTGCAGCGTGCGCGGGATTGGAGTCGCGGTCAGCGTGAGCACGTCCACCTCGAGCCTGAGCGAGCGAAGAAGCTCCTTCTGGGCGACGCCAAAACGCTGCTCCTCGTCGAGGACGACCAAACCGAGGCTCTTCGGGATGACGTCACGCGAGAGCACGCGATGGGTGCCGATCAGAACGTCGATCTTGCCCTCGCCAAAGTCGGCCAGAATGCGCTTGATCTCCGAAGCCTTGCGGAAACGAGAGACCATCTCGACCCGCACCGGAAAGTCGCGGTAGCGCTCGCGGAACGTATTCCAGTGCTGTTCGGCGAGGACGGTCGTCGGCGCCAGCACAAGCACCTGGCGCCCGCCTAGCGTGACCGCGAAGGCCGCGCGAATGGCGATCTCCGTCTTGCCGAAGCCTACGTCGCCGCAGACCAGGCGGTCCATCGGCCGGGGTGCCTCCAGGTCTTCCTTGACGGCCTCGATCGCGCGCTCCTGATCGTCGGTCTCGCGGAAGGGGAAGCTGGCCTCGAGCTGGCCGAGCCACTCGTGCTCGAGCTCGTAGGCGATTCCCTCCACCTGCTGCCGCTGCGCGTAGAGCGAGATCAACTCACCGGCGAGCTCGTGCACGTTCACGCGGGCGCGCGACTTGAGCAGCTGCCAGGCCTTGCCACCGAGCTTGGATAGCGCCGGCGCCTTCCCGTCGGCGCCGATGTAGCGCGAGACCTTGGCGATCTGCTCGTGCGGGACGTAGAGACGATCGTCGCCCTTGAAACCGAGCAGCAGGTAGTCGCGTGTGACGCCCGCCACCTCCTTTGTCTCGAAGGCGATCAACTTGCCGACTCCCTGGTCCTCGTGCACGACGTAGTCGCCCGGACGCAGCTCCGAGAACGACTGCAGCGCACGTCCAACCCGCGGCGCCGCCCGAGAGGGGCGCTTGCGGAAGACCTGCGTTTCCGGCAACAACGCGAGGCCCAGCTCCCTCCAGACGAATCCACGCCGGGCCGGCGAGACGGCGAAGCGCAGCTCTCCCTCGCGGGCCAGCTCGTCGCCCTCCTCCATCAGCGGGGCCGACAAGGCGCGTAAACGGCTCCCCGTGCGCAACGCCTCGCCGCGGTGCGAGAAGGCGACGACAACACGCAGCCCGCCGCGCACGAAGGAGCTCAGATCCCGCTCGGCCTCGCTCAAACCGCGCGCGGCGATCGCCGGCCGCTGCGCCTCGAACGAGAACGGCTGCCCGTGCGGGAACGGATCGAGCTCGGTCACTCCCTCGAGCGAAAGCGGCTCGACCTCGAGCTCCTCGCGCCAGACGCGCTCGACCTCCTCGCGCTGCCAGACGAGATCGGGCACGGCGTCGAGCGGCGAGACGAGCGGCAACGAGGGCAGGCTCGCTCCGTGCTCTTCGAGCGCCGCGGCGACGAGCTCGGAGCCCCATTCCGAAGCGGGATGAATCAACACCTCCTCCACCTCGTGCAGGGTGCGCTGCGTGAAGGGCGAGAAGGCCCTCATCTGTTCGATCTCGTCGCCGAATAGCTCAACGCGAAGGGGATCGCGCCCGCTCGAAGGAAAAACATCGAGGAGACCGCCGCGAACGGCAAACTGCCCACGCTCCTCGGCTCTCTCGACGCGCTCGTAGCCGGCGCCGGCGAGTTCGCCCGCGATCTCGTCCAGGCTCTTCAGATCGCCGAGGCGGAGGCGAATTGCGCGCGGCCTGGCCTCGGGCGGTGGCATCCCCTCTGCGAGCGCCGCCGCAGACACGCAGACGAGACCGTTCGCCTCGAGCACCTCGAGCGCTCGAGCGCGCTCACCAATCAGGTGGGCAGCCGGGATCAACCCGGAATCCCAGCGCACGCCACGACTGGGCAGGAAGGCCACATGCTCGCCGCCGAGAAACCAGCCCACGGCCTCGGCGAGATCTCGGGCACCCTCGTCGTCGGCGACGACGATCACGAGCGAGCGCTCGCGCAACTCGTAGAGAGCGCTGACCAAGAGGGGCAGCGCCGGTTCGGAAACACGGGCGCGGGTGGGTAGCGACGCGGCCAGGTTGATGAGCCGCTCGTGACCTACGAGCTCGCGGACGAAGGCGTGAAGAACCGGTCGGACCATGGCTTTGGCGGGATTTCCGTCCCGCAGGGGCAGTTTAGGGCCTATCGCCAAGAGCCCGCCCGTAGCCTCTAATCCGCACGGTATTCCGCCTGACTCCTGGCACCTCGATCAGCTACTGATGTTGACGTTGACGAAACGGACAGCGACACTTGACATGTGACCGAGTCGAGCTACGAGACCATCGGCGAGCGGCTGCGGCGCCTTCGACTGGAGCGCGGGCTCTCACAGAGGCAGATCTCGTCGCGCGGAGTCTCGAACGCTTACATCTCGCGCATCGAGGCCGGAACGCGCGCGCCCTCCGTCAAGGCCATCCGCGAGCTCGCCAAGAAGCTCGGCATCACTCCCGACCTGCTCGAGCGCGGCGTCGATGCCAATCCGCGCGAGGAAAGAGAGGTGCGGGCGCTACGGGCGGAGTTGACCCTGCGCCTGGACAAAGACGCCGGAACCGCCGAGCGGCTACTGCTACCGATTCTCGAAGAGGCTGAGCGCGACGCCGACGAGCGCGCCTCCTCCCGCGCGCGGCTTCTGCTCGGTCTCGCCGCATGCCAGAGCAAAGACAACAAGCGCGCGCTCGAGTACCTGCTGCCGTTGATCGCGGAGGAACGCCTCAACCCCGTCGCCAGCCCCGAGCTCTTCCGGGCCGCAGCTCGCTGCCTCGGCGCCACCGGTCGGCAGTACGAGGCGGTCGAGGCGCTCGAGAAGGCGTTGGCGAGGTCGGAGGAGCTGGTTGGGCCCGGCTCGGCGCTGGCCGCTGCGTTCGCCTCGGATCTGGCCGTATTGCTAGCTCAATCGGGCTCCGGCGAGAAAGCCGACCAGCTGCTCGCGCGCACGTTCGCGGAGGCCGACCAACCACGCGATCCGAACGAACAGGCCCGAATATTCAAAAAGCAGGCGCACGCTGCGCGCGAGGAGCACGACATGCGCGGCGAGCTCGCCTCGCTCCGACGAGCGCTGGCATCGCTCGAAGCGAGCGAGAACGCTCACGGGCTCGCACAGGCGCACCTGCTCTACGCGCACATGCTCATAGACGCGGGTAAGGCGAGTGACGCACTCGCAAACGTGGATCTGGCGGAGTCGTACCTGGTCGGCGGCGAGACCGAGACGGAAGGATTCCGTATCCGGCGCGAACGAGCACGAGCCGCGCTTAGAAGCGGCAAGCCCGAGGAAACGATCGCGCTCGCTCGGTCGGCGCTCGCGACTGCCGCGGTGATCGACCCGGTCGAGCGAGGCGGCGCGCACTGGACGCTGGCCGAGGGACTCGCAGCAACGAGCCAGATAGCCGCCGCCGAGGTCGAGGTCGGAAAGGCGCTGTCACTACTCCGCACGGCCGACCCGAGGATGGCGAGCAAGCTCCTACGCTGGTGGGCCAAGATCCTGCGCCAAGGCGGGCGCAACGACGAGGCTTTCGCGGTGATGGAAGAAGCTCTTCTGCTGAACTAGGCTCTACCGCTCGTTGAAACGCGCCTGCGTCGCTTGCAGACCCTCCGCGGCGAGCAACTCGACCGCGTCGGCGGCGCGAGCGACCATCTCGCCCAGATCGACCTCGGACTCGAAATCGGAGAGCACAAAGTCGGCAACCGAGCGCCGGTCGCCGCGCCCGGGCCGGCCGACGCCGATGCGAAAACGTAGAAACTCCTTCGTTCCGAGCGTTTGGGCGATCGAGCGCAGACCGTTGTGACCGGCAAGGCCCCCGCCCAGCCGTAACTGCAAGCGGCCGGGCTCTAGATCGACCTCGTCGTGCACGACGAGCAGCTTCGCCGGGGCAAGCTTGAAGAAGCGCAGCGCGGCTCCGACCGAACGACCGGACTCGTTCATGAACGTCTCGGGTTCGAGCAGTGCGACGCGTTTGCCCTCCAGCCTCAGCTCGGCCAGACGCCCGGAGAACTTGTCTCGAAAGCGCCCTTCGTGGCGGTGCGCGAGCTCGTCCGCGACCATGAAGCCGATGTTGTGACGGTTTCCCGAGTACTCGCGCCCGGGATTCCCGAGCCCAGCGACAAGCAGATCCAGCGTCGAGACCGCTTCGCCTCGACGAAACCAGCCCATCTATTCGGAGGGAGCTTCGCCTTCGTCCGCCGGGGCTTCGCCCTCGACCTCTTCGCCCTCGGCCGCCTCTTCGGCTTCCGCGGCGGCTGCCTCGGCTTCGGCTGCCTCGATCTCCTCCAGCGCGCGAGAAGGCGGTGTCACGGTGACGATGAGCGTGTCGGGCTCGTCGAGGAAGACGGCGCCCTTGGGCGCTGTCAGGTCGGAGAGGTGCAAGGTATCGCCGATCTCGAGCGCGCTGATATCGACTTCGATCTGATCGGGAACCTCGCCCGGCAAAGCTTCGACGGCGAGTTCGCGCGCGGCCGGCGCGACGATTCCGCCTACCTTGGAGCCCAGCGCTTCACCCACGAGGGTCACGGCAACAGCGGCGTGGATCGTCTCGTCGAGACGGACGACCTGAAGATCGAAGTGCAGGAGACCGCCACGAGCCGGATCGCGCTGGTAGTCCTTGAGAATCGAGGGATGCGCTTTCTTCTCGCCGGCGACGACGACGTCGAGGATCACGTGCGCTCCGTGCTCGCCGGTCAGAGCGCGACGCAGCGCCGGCTCGGGCACGGCGATCGCTCGCGCTTCCAGCTCGCGTCCATAGAGAACGCCGGGCACCAGCCCGTCCCGGCGCAGGCGCCGAATCGCAGCGGAACCTCGCTGCGCGCGTTCTTGAACGTCGAGCTTTACTCTCTCAGCAGCCACGGCGGCGAAGTGTAGCGATCGCAGCGCATCGAGTGCCCGACGATACGAAGCGCGACACTCTCCCGAGCCCCTAGTGGTAGGTCAAACCCGCCCCGTAAGGGAAGAGCGGTTTCGCCTGTTTCCCGGGAGCGTCTCGTCATGCCGACGATCAGAACACACCGGGGAAAAACGCTAAACGTCTCCCAGGTGAGAGACGATTGCCGTCGGGCATGCTCGATCCGGGAGCAACGGGCGCCGTTCTAGGACGGGCGCCAGTTCTCGTCGAGGCAGGGGAGCACGATGCAAAGCACCGCTCCGCCACCGCTCGGCCGCTCAACGGTCACCTGCCCGCCATGCGACTCGGCCACCTGACGCACGATCGCCAGCCCGAGCCCCGAACCGGGAAGAGCGCGGGCGGACGAAGCCCGATAGAAGCGATCGAAGACAAAGGGCAGATCCTCATCGTCTATCCCCTGGCCGTGATCGCGAACGCTGACGGTGCCCGCCTTCACAGTCACCTCGATTGCGGTATCGGGTGGGCTCCACTTGCAGGCGTTGTCGAGAAGGTTCGCGATTGCGCGCTCGAGCCTGCTCGGAACCCCACGAACCAGGCAGGGCTCCAGGTCGACCGAGAAGACGCTCCGGGGCGAAAGCCGGCGCGCTCGCTCGACCGTCTGCCCGACGAGCAGGTCGAGACGCACCTCCTCGATCTCCAGGTTCGGCTCGACCCCACGTGCCAGATCGACGATGTCGGTCACGAGCACCGCCAGCTCGTCGATCTGCTGGCTGACGTCGCGCAGGATCGCGTCCCGCTCCTCCTTCGGGAGCTCGGTTCGCCGCAGCACGTCAACATTCGTCTTCGCGGTCGTGAGCGGCGTCCTCAACTCGTGCGAGGCGTCGGCAACGAGCTGGCGCTGGGAGCGAAGCGAGAAGTCGAGCGCCTCGAGCATCGTGTTGAAGGCGCCGGCCAGCCGCGCCAACTCGTCGCGGCCGCGCGCCTCGATACGGCGAGAGAGATCGCGCGTGCGAGCGACGTGCTCGCTGGCCTCGGTCAGGCGGCGCACCGGCCGCAGCGCTGTCCCCGCAATCGCCCAGCCGAGTACCGCTGCCAGCCCGATGCCGCCCAGCCCGGCGACGAGCAGAGCAACGACGACGCGCCGGAGCGTCTGGTCCAAAGAAGTCAGAGGTCGAGCGACTTGCAAGGCGCAATCGGGCGCCAGGTGCGACGTATAGATCCGAACGCGCTCTCGCTCTACCGTATCGCCCTGCGTAATTCGCACGGCGGCGTCGCGATAAACGGCGCCGGCTTCACCGGTGGCCGTTTCTCTGTCTCTCGCCGTGACGAGAATACTCGCCTTCCCGGGGAATCCCCTTTTCCCGCGCACACGACCGTTTCGATCGATTACCTGGTAGTAACCGCCGAGCCTGTCGATTAAGGGCTTCACGATATTCGCATAGCAGTTCGGGGGCGGGGCGCTTTTCGGAGGAGCGGTCACTTGAGCGGTTCGATCGCGCAGGGAACGGTTGAACTCTTGGTTGAGCTGAGTTCGAACAACCAAATAAACGGTGACCGAGACCAGGGCAACGGCGGCTGCCACGGCCAGCGCCGAGACGACGATCAGGCGCACCCGGAAGCTCATCGCAGGCCGGCCTAGGTTTCGCGGAGGATGTAGCCGACGCCGCGCACCGTATGGATCAGCCGCGTCTCTCCCCCGCTCTCCGTCTTTCGGCGCAGGTAGCCGATGTAGACCTCGAGCGAGTTGGAGCTAGGCCCGAAGTCGTAGCCCCAGACACGCTCGAAGATGATCGAGCGCGATAGCACCTGGCGCGGGTTCATCAGGAAGAGCTCGAGCAGGAGGAACTCGGTGCGAGTCACCTCGATCACGCGCTCGCCGCGGCGTACCTCGTGGGCGACGGGGTCGAGAGCGAGATCGGCGAAGCGGAGAGTTTGGTTTCCCGGGCTGCCCGCCCGGCGCAGGAGCGCCCGCAGGCGCGCGAGCAACTCGTCCAATTCGAAAGGCTTGGTGACGTAGTCGTCGGCGCCGGCGTCGAGCCCGGCGACCCGATCCTCAACTTCGACGCGGGCGGTCAGCATCAGCACTGGCGTCTTGTCGCCGGAGGTGCGCAGGCGCCGGCACACCTCGAGCCCGTCGATGCCCGGCATGAGCACGTCGAGAACGACCGCGTCGATCCCGTGCCCGGCGTTCTTCAACCGCTCGAGGGCCTGGGCGCCGCCCTCGGCCGTCTCCACGTCGTAGCGCTCCACCTTGAGTGCCCGCTCGAGCGCCTCGCGCAGCGGCTGTTCGTCGTCAACTACCAAGACCTTCATGCCGTAAGTCTGACGTGTTTTCCGGTCATTCGTGGAGAAAGGAGAAGCCGACATCAAAAGAGCCGGCGCTCGCCCTCGTCGATGACCGAGGCTGAACTGTCGCTGAGGACGCTAGTAAACGCCTCCGCCGGCAGGCCGGAGAACGGGAGCACCTCGAACAATTCGGGCCGATCGAGCGACGCGATCACGACTCGCGAGGTTGTTACTTGATTTGCAGATTGATGCCGAGCAGAACCAGCCACCACAAGAGGACGGCAAGTACTGCCGACGCGGCCCTCTTGATCGTGCTCAGATTGTTGAAGTAGTGGTGCTGCTGAGCGACGATCAGGCCCACAACGACGTAGATGGTGAAGAACAGGCTCGGGACGTGCCTTCGATTTCGCATGACTTGAGTATTACCTCGCAACCGTGGCGACAAACGTCTCCGTGTTTTCGGGCTGCGATCGACCCGCCCCGCTCGCTTCGATCCCGGCGGAGGTTGCGAGTCAGAAGAGCTGGTTCTCGCCCTCGAAGATGGCCGAGACCGAGTTGTCGCCGAAGACGCTCAGAATCGTCTCCGCAAGCAAGCGGGAGACCGGGAGCACCTTGAGCGACTCGGGTCGATCGAGCGGGTTGACCGGCACCGTGTCGGTGACGATGATCTCGGCGAAGTCACCACCGGTCAGCTTCTCGAGCGCGTCGCCCGAGAAGTGCCCGTGCGTGGCGAAGACGTGCACGGCGAGAGCCCCGGCTTCTCTCAGCGCCTCTGCCGCGGCCATCAACGTGCCGCCGGTGACGATCATGTCGTCGCCCATGAGGGCGATCTTGCCCTTCACATCGCCGATCACCTGGCTGATCGCGGCCTGGTCGTGCGCGGGCCGGGTCTTGTTCATCACGGCCATCTCGCAGTCGAGCATCTGCCCGAACTTGCGCGCCATCTTGGCGCGGCCGGGATCCGGCGAGACCGAGACGACGCTCTCGCCCGAGAGTCCCTTGTCGCGGAAGTACTGGGCGAAGAGCGGCAGGGCCGTCATGTGGTCGACCGGAATGTCGAAGAAGCCCTGGATCTGGCCGGCGTGCAGGTCCATCGTCAGAACGCGGTCGACGCCGGCGTCCTGAAGGAAATCGGCGACCAGCTTGGCGGAGATCGGCTCCCTGGGCGCCGACTTCTTCTCCTGGCGCGAGTAGGGGAACCAGGGCATGACGGCGGTGATGCGCTTGGCCGAGGCGAGCTTGGCGGCCTGTGCCATCAGCAGCAGCTCCATCAGGTTGCGGTCGACCGGCGGACAGCCCGTCTGCACCAGAAAGACGTCGCTGCCGCGAATCGATTCCAGGTAGTGGCAGTAGGTCTCACCGTTGGCGAAGGTCTCCAATTCGACCGCGCCGAGCTCGATGCCGAGCTTGTCGGCGATGTCCTGCGCCAACGTCGGGTGCGAGCGGCCGGAGAAGAGCATCAGCCGCTTCGATGGACCTCGCTCGATCCAATGCTGCTCGGGTTTCGGCTCGGTAGTCATGGCCGCCTCCAGCCCAGCTATCTGGGCCGCGTCAGTCGCCGTCTGGCCCACGAGCATAGCCCTCCTTGTTCTCCTGGCGAGAGCGGGCGATCGCGAGCGAGCCTGGCGGAACGTCGTCGGTGATCACCGATCCTGCCGCTATTACCGAATCGTCTCCTATCTCAACCGGTGGCACGAACGAGTTGTGCACGCCGGTGCGGACGTTACGCCCGATCTTCGTCTTCTGCTTGCCGCTTCCCAGCTCGGGGCGATAGTTGGCGGTGATCGCCCCCGCCGCGACGTTCGTGCCCTCACCGATCTCCGAGTCGCCGATGTAAGAGAGGTGCGGGACTTTCGCGCCGGCTCCGACGTGCGAGTTCTTGATCTCGACGAAGGTGCCCGCCTTGGCGCCGTTCTCGAGCACGGTACCCGGGCGCAGGTAGCAGAACGGCCCCACCGTCACTCCCTCGCCGATCTCGGAGTCCACGGCGACGACCTGGGGCCCAACCTCGGCGCCGCTGCGGACGCGCGTGCGCCCGCGCAGAACGCAGAACGGATGGATGGTCGAGTCCGGCTCGAGCTCCACGTCCGGCTCGATCCAGGTCGAGCCCGGATCGACGATAGACACGCCGGCGAGCATGTGCGCCTGGTTGATTCGATCGCGCAGGATCGCTCCAGCGGCCGCCATCTCGACCCTGGTGTTGACGCCCTCGGTCTCGATCGGATCGCCGGCGACGTAGGCGTCGACGAGCTCGCCCTCGGCGACCAAAGACCGGATCGCGTCGGTTAGGTAGAGCTCACCCTGGGCATTCGCGGGCTCGAGCCGTTCCAGCGCGGGCCACAGCTTCTCGGCCGCGAAGACGTAGATGGAGGAGTTGACCTCGCGCACCTCGAGTTCCTCGGGCGAAGCGTCGCGGGCCTCGACGATGGCGCTCACGCGGCCCTTCTCGTCGCGGAGCACGCGCCCGTAGCTGCGTACGTCCTCGGGGCAGAAGGAAAGCACTGTCGCGGCTGCGTCGTCTTGCCTGTGCGTATCGACGAGCTGCTGTAGTAAGGCGGAGGTTAGAAGGGGCGTGTCGCCCGAGAGCACGAGAATCTCGTCGGCTTTACCTTCGAGCAGTTCTCGGGCGGAGCGGACGGCGTCGCCGGTCCCGAGCGGTCGCTCCTGGACGGCGACGTCGAGCCCGGGAAAGAGATCTGCGGTGGGCGGCGAGGCAATGATCACCAGCCGGGCGAGCTCGAGCTCCTGCGCGGCGGCCAGCACCCAGCCCACCATCCGCCGGCCGAGGATCGGATGCAGATGCTTCGGCAACGCCGATTTCATCCGCGTCCCGAGCCCGGCGGCCATGACAACCGCTCCCAGCCTGGGAGAACCAGTCATCTTCGACCCGCTCGGCTCACGTGCACATTCTGCCTTGTCCGCCGGAAGCCCGCCCGCCTTGCGGGCGTAACGGCTCGCTGCGATCTGGGGCGCCAGGATTCGAACCTGGGATCACGGGACCAAAACCCGATGCCTTACCGCTTGGCTACGCCCCACCGGTACGTCGTTCGAAGAGTATCGCCCGACGGGCGTGATCGGCTCGCCCGCGTCCAATGCGACGCCGTCAGCGACGCTCGAGCAGCAGTGCGCCCAGCGCCGCCAGCGCGAGTACGACGAGGGCGACGATGACGACCACGATCGCCACCAGCGTCAGAAAGAACACGAGCACGCCGACCGCCTGCGAGGCGGCAACGATCCAGGCCAGCTCGCGCGCCGAGCCACTCAACTCCTTCCGCCCGAGCAGGTAGAGCACGAGGACCCCGGCCGCGACCACAACGGCGAGCCAGAGAGCGATCGCGCCGAAAGCGACGAGAAGCGCCTCGACGATCACGATGACGAGAGCGATCCTGAAACGGTTCGCGCGCAGGAACCGGCCGGACTTCGAGCTTCCGTGCTCGATCGCCACCTGCTCTCGATACCAGTTGCCGGCCACGACGAAACGCTACCAGGCCGGCTCGGTGATCCACACCTCGCCGCTTCCCGCCATTGCTTCGGCGGCGTTCTCGACGCGAGCTCGGTGCTCGAACAGACCGTAGACAGCCGGGCCGGCCCCGGTTACGTCGGCACGGAAAGCTCCCAGCTCGGTCAGCCGAGCGCAGGTAGGCGAAGCGGCGAGGTCGTTCGTGGGGAGAAGAGCCAGGTCGGAAGATCGGCGCACGTTCTCGAGAGAGACCCTTAGCGCTTCCCGGCGCGCCGCGAAGCCCTGCTCGCCGGTACGCCGGTCGAACGCCCGGTAGACCTCGGCCGTCGAGGATTTCGTCGCCCCGGCCGGCAGAAGCAAGAGCACGGTGTAGTCCTGCGGGAGCTCGAGCGGGCGCAGCTCGGAACCATCGCGCGTGCCGAGCTGCGGCCCCTCGGTGAGAAAGAAGGGAACGTCGGCGCCGAGCGTACGGGCGAGACCGGCAAGCCGCGCGGGTGGCAGCGGCTGCGCGAGCGTCTCGTTCGCAAGCCGCAACGCCGTCGCCGCGTCGCTCGAGCCGCCGGCAAGCCCGGCCGCGACCGGAACGTTCTTCTCGATCGACACGCGCCAGGCGGGCTCGATGCCCGCTTCTCGGGCCAGCGCCTCGAGCGCGAGGCGAACGATCGTGTCAGTCGGGAACCCGTCGACCCGAAGCGCCGGAGCCGGCTCGAGCCCGATCCGATCGGCGAGCGTGAGGCGCTGAAAGACAGTCGCCAGCTCGTGCTTCCCGTTCTCTTGCACGGAACCGACGACGAGCGCCAGGTTGAGCTTGGCCGGCGCCGGCGCCCAGCTCACGAGAGAGCCTCCGCCAGCGCGACGAACTCCACCGGTGCCAACTCCTCGGCCCGGCTGCGTGGATCGCGACCGATCTGCGCGAGACCCGCCTCCGCGAGCTCTCTCGAAGCCAACCCGGCAATCGCGAGCGAGTTGGCGAGGGTCTTACGCCGGTACGCGAAGGCCGCACTGACGACGCGCTTGATCTCGAGGAAGTTCTCGGGCGCGGGCTTGCGCGCAAAGGCGACGAGCGCCGACTCGACACGCGGTCGCGGCCGGAAGACCTCGCGCGAGACGGCATGGAAGCCGCTCCGCTCTGCGGCCAACTGGATGAGCACCGAGACCGCGCCGTAGGCCTTCGTCCCCGGCGACGCGAAGAGGCGGTCGGCCACTTCGCGCTGCACCATCACGCACCAGAGCTCGATCCGAGGCAGCCCGACGAGCGATTCGACGATCAGCGGCGTGGCGATGTTGTAGGGCAGATTCGCCACCAGCTTCGTCGCCTCGGGAGCCAGTGCCGCCAGATCCAGAGCGAGCGCGTCGCCGAAGTGGAGTGCAACCTTCTCGCTGCCGGCGAAGCGCTCGCGCAGGTGGGATTCCAGCCCGCGGTCGAGCTCGACGGTGTCGACGTGCGCCACGCGCTCGACCAGATAGGCGGTGAGCACGCCGAGCCCGGGCCCGATCTCGAGCACTCTGTCGGCCGCATCGAGCCGGGCCAGGCGCCCGATCACGCCGAGCAGATTCTCGTCCACGAGAAAATGCTGACCCAGCTTCTTCTTCGCTCTGAACGACGGCGGACTCATGGCAGTAAGAAGGCCGCACGGGCGTTGGCGGCAGTGCGCTGCGCCAGTTCGGCGGCCGGCTCGCCGCGCGCTTCGGCCAGCGCCGCCAGCGTGTGGACGATGAACGCGGGCTCGTTGGGACGGCCGCGCTTCGCCTGCGGCGCCAGGTAAGGGCAGTCGCTTTCGACCAGCAGACGCTCGGGCGGAACTTGCCGCGCCGCGCCGCGCAACTCCTCGGCGTTCGGGTAGGTGACGTTGCCGGCGAAGGAGACGTAGAAGTCGCGCTCGAGCGCCCAGTCGAGCAGGCCGGGCGATGAGAAGCAGTGCAGAACGACCATCCCCGCGAAGTCCTCGAGCAGAGCGCGAGTGTCGGCGTCGGCGTCGCGGCTGTGGATCACGACCGGCTTACCGAGCCGGGCGGCCAATTCGAGCTCGGCCGAGAAGAGATCGCGCTGGGCCGGCCGGGGCGCCAGCTCGCGGTAGTAGTCGAGCCCCGTCTCCCCGATCGCGACAGCTCGAGGAGAGCTCAGTAGGCGTTCGATCTCGTCGAGGCGCCCGGCATCGGCCGAGCTCGCCTGGTGCGGATGCACGCCGAGAACTGCGAAGACATCGTCGTGGCGCTCGGCGAGCGCAAGCGTCTCGCGGCAGGAGTCGATGCCCATGCCGACGCTGACGATCGCCTCGAGGCCAGCGGCGCGCGCCCGAGCGATCAGCTCGTCGGGGCCTGGCTCGCACGCGTCGAGGTGCGCGTGCGCGTCGATCACGGGAGAGTGTCTCCGCCCTCGGCCGCCTCTTCCATCCGCCGCAGCTCCTCGGCGACGACAGCTTCGGGGTCGAGCTTGCGGAAGAGCGGCTTCGGCTCCAGCAGCTTCTGGCCGACCGGAAGCTCGCTCGCTCGCCAGCGTCCGCGTAGCGACTCGTACGCGCCCGTAAGAATCAAATGCGAGTCGCCGTCCTCGCTGTTCTCGACGTACTCGAGCTTGCCGGCAATGTCGTCGCTGTAACCGAGCATTTCGTGCAAGGCCTGGGAAGAGAAGGGCAGGAAGGGAGTCATGAGCAGCTTCAGGTTGTCGACGCAGCGCAGGGCGACGTAGAGGATCGTCGCGGCTCGATCGCGATCGGTCTCGATCAGCTTCCAGGGCGCCTGCTCGCTCACGTACTGATTGGCAAGCGTGGCCAATCTCATCGCCTCGGTCAGCCCCGCCTTGAAGCGAGCGGCCTCGATCTCGTCGCCCACCGAGGCGAAACCGGCCTCGATCGCGGCCAGGATCTGCTCGTCGGCATCGCTCAAAGGGCCGGGGGTCGGGATCTCGCCGAAGTGTTTGTAAACGTTCTTGAGCGTGCGGTTGACGAGATTGCCCCAGGTGGCGACCAGCTCGTCGTTGTTGCGGCGCGCGAACTCCGCCCAAGTGAAGTCGGTGTCCTGGCTTTCGGGACCGGCAATGGTCAGGAAGTAGCGGAGCGAGTCGGCGTCGTAGCGCTCGAGGAAGTCCTTCACGTAGATGACGACGCCACGGCTGGAACTGAACTTGCGCCCCTCCATGGTCAGGAACTCGCTCGCGACGACGTCGTATGGACGCCCGAGCTTGCCCTTGCCGGCGCCGATCTCGCCGCCTTCGCCGTAACCGAGCAGCATGCTCGGCCAGATGACGGTGTGAAAGACGATGTTGTCCTTGCCCATGAAGTAGTAGTGGCGCGAGTCGGGGTTCTGCCACCAGTCGCGCCAGG
>Ga0182021_10002477_pt1 | contig 21556 bp, 15 predicted proteins | sample 612E3MmetaG_FD_120493 | JGI IMG/M metagenome (GOLD analysis project Ga0182021, IMG submission 120493) | Permafrost microbial communities from Stordalen Mire, Sweden - 612E3M metaG (Illumina Assembly) | ecosystem: Environmental > Terrestrial > Soil > Wetlands > Permafrost | place: Sweden... | reverse complement strand
TACTAAGTAAAAGTTGGCGGATAACCCGTCCTATGCGTGAACTGGCAAGACTTTTGAGGGGAAAATGATGTTAACATATCTTAGATTGAAACCGTTCGGTAATTATATAAAACATCAAACCTAATATGCTATTCTCCAAGTTGGAGGAATTAGTATAGGGTGAGTGCGAATGGAAGTAAACGGGAGCTGTTTTCAGATTTAATGTAAGACGAGAGGAAGGTAAATTTGGTACAAAATACCAACCAACTCTACATTAACGGTCACAAGAGCATTTCCGCCCGTGCCGGCGTCTACATTAATAGTACCAACATAGTCCCCAGGCGAGAGCGAGCCAACATTCAGGGTGAAGGCGATTATTTCTTGTGGTGGTGTTTGTCCATTATTCGGCATATCCATCGTGATCAAGGAGGGTTTCTGACTGGTTGCCGTCCATTGCAGAATACCGCCTCCGTCGTTCTTAATAGTAAAATAGCCCTTGTTCACAGAATCATTCTGCCCTGCCAAGATATTGATAGTAGCTGGCACATTGAGTATGGGCACTCCCGTATTGACAGATTCTACAATCCCGCCCTCCTTCGTAATTACATATAACCAGTAAACTGTATCCACCGGAGGTGTAACTTGCACCGAACCACTGGATGAGGCTGCGATCGTAACGCCATGATCGATCGCCACATCCAGAAACGTTCCGGCAGTTACAGACCAATTAAGCGTTACCGGCGCGGCACCGCTGGCGGTAAACGTGGCGGCCGGAATAGGCGCCTGAGAAATGCTGGCTGTGAAATTTGCCCCATTAACCGACAGCGTATGCGAGCTGGCTCCGGCAGAAGAAACTCCGGCATTGCCAGTCACTGCCTGCCCATCGAGGGTGGCCGAACCGCCACTCCAGGTGTAACCCAGGTAGGCAAGTGTGGGCGGCGCGGAATCGCCGTTAGCATCGGTTAAAAGAATGGTTGGAGGCACTGATAGGATGGCGCCGACAACAGGAGGGGTCGTCAACGCGGTGTTAGCCATCTGAGATTTGACCGTAGAAGGACCTCCATTACGGGTGATGACGAGACCGTTTAGCTGAGAAACTGTTTTACCTGCATCGTTAGGGAGGCTATCGCTGTAAACTTGGTTGCCCCAAGTTGTTGAGTATATCTGGTTACTATTGTAACGAATATCGTTAATGGGACCTGGCTGCCGGTCATCATCAAAAATCGGTAACCCCGTATTGTTGCTGATTATGTTGTTACTAATGCTTCCTGCGGCAGGCAGATTATGACCTGTATCCGGAGCCGAGAAAATCGCTGCTCCGTAGGAGTCCCCTGCCCAACTCCCGATTGAAGTCAGAGCGTTTTCAATTAGATTGGAATTAGAAATATTGACGGAAGAGCCTTGGATAAATACACCCCCGCCATATTTTCCAACCGTATTGTGAGCAATGGTCGTTCCGCTGATATTAACCGAGGATTGATCAATAATGGCAATGCCTCCCCCAGAACCATTGGTACTTCCCGACGCCTTAGAATTAAGAATGAGCGAATTGTTTAGAGTCAAATCTGCCAAATCGACTAAGATCCCCCCTCCGATGCCTGTGCCTGGATCTGACGTAGAAGTCTCTTGGACGTCTAATTGATAAAAGACAAGGTTATTGATCACCACCATGGCTCTGTTTTGAGCGGCGGTTCCATTTTGGCTTACACTATTTTGTCCATACATCCGGTTGCTGTCGCCGGCAACATACAAACCGCCGCCCGCTTCACCCGCGATAGTGGTCGAGCCATAGATCCCCTGGATGAGAGAATTATCCACCCGTAGATACGCAGAAGGGCGGTTGACGGTGCCATCCGAGGCGGTATCATTGGAGACGGCAGAGACAGCCCCGCCAAACCCATTGGCCGAACCAGTGCCGGTAGCGCGATTTCCCTGGAATACGCTATTATAGATTTCGACATGTGCTCGGTAAAGATTTACTGCTCCACCAACCATGGCGCTGTTGGTAATGAAACGAGAATTATAGATTTTGGCAGTAACCAAGTCTTCAGCGTGAAAACCACCACCTTCTGTAGGAAAAGGAAAACTGACCGAGGCGTCGCGGATAGACTGATTATTCTCAAAAGAACAGTTTGCCACAAGGATATCTGTGCCGGTATCGGACCAAGTGCCTATGGAATAGAGAGCACCCCCAACGTAACCAGCCTGATTGTTCTCAAAACGTGTGTTGGAAACCCGGAGTATCGAATTCCCTACATGAATTCCGCCACCAGCCGATGTTTGCAAGTGATTGGGCAAATTGGTACGGTTGTTGGAGAAGCGGGAATTGTCGATGAAAGCCTTGGAGTGCGTCTCAAGTGCCAGACCTCCACCGTAATTTTTGGCGGAGTTGTTTGTCCAGGTACAGTTAAAGAAAAAAGCGATGGAATCAACGGCCACAACGGTACCACCGCCTCCCGTAGATGGCTGGTTTCCTGTGTTGTTTTGAAAGGCACAATTAATGAAAGTAGCCTGCGCTTCTTGTAATGTTACCCCTCCCGCGAGGCCGTCGGTGGTCGAATAACCATTCGCAAAAATCAAATCTTGAAAAACGATAGGACCACCATTACTGGGGGTGGAATTTATCAGACGCACGATTTCCGTTGTCCCACCGCCGCTCAACATGACAGTTGCTCCCGACGCTGCTCGAATGGTAAAGCCTTTTCCCAGGTTATTGAAAATCCATCCGCCAGCTGGCGCGGTATATGTTCCTGCTGCTAACTCGATAATCCCGCCATTACTAATTTGGTTAACTGCCTGCTGCAGAGTTGAAACTTCTCCGGGCACATAAAGGATTGTTGGAGTAGCGGTCTTTGCCACATTTCCACTGATCGGGATACGTGACGGTATAAGGAACAATAAGAATAAAACGCCACGTATCATTGAAGGTCTCATTTATTACTCTCTTTCTTAACTTTAAGCAATTTGACACCATCATGATAGCAAACCCGACCGATAATATCAACCTTCTTTTGTCCGATAAATGTTTACAAATTTGATAGGTTTTTTGGTACCCCGCTATTCCTAAGCCAAAGCGAATGAACACCATGATTCCGGATCCATTTGCTGTATGTTCTGCCTGTCTAGAAGCAATAAGTTGTTGGAACTATCTATAGATTAGAAAGAATGGTCAAATATCCCCAAATCAGGAGTCATTGCCAAATATGACTCATCCCGAATTTAAGGTTGAACCTAAACAAAGAGGAATTTGAAAGTGCGACTTAACCAAAAATAGTTGTTCCGCCATAAAGTTTGATACCCCGTGAAGGTTATTGATGTTTGAAAAACGGATGTCATATTAATGGCTGAGTCAGGGGGCATTTTTAGGGTTTTTGGCTGACATTCCTTATGCAAAACCCGGTAGGTTACGGTTCTAACTTATCATTTACCTCTGGCTTCCTACACTCTCTGGCCAAACCTAACCTGCTCATCCTCGACGAATGGAGGCGCGATGCTATCACCACCCCCGGTGTCTAGGATCTGCTCGAAGTCCTCGACGATCTCTTCGGACACACTTCCATCATTTTCGCCCACCAGGCCCCTGTGACCGACTGGCATCTGCGTGTCCCCGATTCCACCCTCGCTGATGCGATCCTGGACTGCATTGTCCACACCGTCCATTGCGCGCAGCTCTAAGGTGAATCTCAACCCACGATCAGAGCAAGTCTGAGCATTTCGAACACATAAAGTAATAATCACAATGCCAACGCATTCCTCTCCCTCCTGTGCGCAATCCTACCGATTTAACTGTACGATTTCACCGATTTTAAGCACCCGACTGGAGCACTTGTCCGACTCATCTTATAATCTTTCTCGTAAAATAAAGGAAATCCATAGGTCATTTGATAGGAGGAAGCGGACACAATGACAATCGGATTGTAATCGGAAGTTCCATACAAGGTGAGGATAGGATAATAGGTGTTAGCGGTAAGTGGTGAAGTCCCCACTGAAAAGGCAGCAGAATGGACCTACTAACGGTGAGCACAAAAGAGTTGAGACACCTCACTCGCTTCCAATGCCGTTCGAATAATCAAGCCCATTCCCGAGTCATTAAAACGCTCCCCTTGCTTCATCTTTATCTAGGTTTTGTCAGTAATGGCCCTAACTTCTGTTGGGCATAGATTGCATTCACACGATCCGCAATATTTTTGGAAAATGTTCCGTAAATTAGCCCTTTCGTAAAATAATAGTTCAAGGTCTGCTCATAGATATTGATGATATTCATCTGCGGTTGCGCCTCATAAGTACTTGCCCTAGATAGGATTTTCATTTCCAGATCCTTAAAATTGATCGACGACGATTTACGGAGAGCCGCTTGAAACCGCCACAACCAAACACGCCTTTGCCAACCCCGGCCTTTGATCAGGGAAGATAATTGAGGATGCTTTTTCACCAGCAAGCAAGCCATCAACCCTGAAAAATATTGTCTCTTCGAGAAAGTCCATATGGTGTGATAGTGATAATGGTATGCAAGAGGCGCAGAAATATAAAGAATGCGCAACCCATTTTTCGAAAGGCGGTAAGCCAACTCAGCATCCTCGAAAGCCGCGTAGGTGAAATCGGTATCAAACCAATGGTTGAGCGATTTCAGAAAATCGGTTTTGATCGAAACGTTCGATGTATAAAAGTGACGAAAATCATATTCTTGCCCATCCCGTAAATAATAATAGCTAAACTGCTGCGCCCCCACACCGTCTATGTGCGCCATGAGGGTATTCATTGTGATGTCTGGCGGCCAGGTTGTACAACCCAGGATCGCCGTGGTCATGTCTGCATGAATGGTATGGGCCTCGATATGTTGGCGTACAAAACCTGGAGCAGGGAGAATATCGTCGCCAACGAAGAGGATCAATGGAGCCCGGGCAAGCGCAATGCCCTCATTGCGGGCGGCTGCCGGCCCCTGGTTTGTTCCTTGACGCTTGATAATCAGCGAGTAATGTTCTGGCTGATAGGAGGTCAACAGTTCATAAGTATGGTCTGTGGAAGCATCATCCACTGCGATCACTTCGAAAGGGAGACTAGCATCTTGCTGGTCGTAGGCTTCCAATACTCGCCGCAAATCATATTCGCGGTTATGGCAAGGCATGATCACTGAGATTTTCATTTTGGCAAACAGAGGATCTGAGTCACGGCATCCGGAAAGACCCGTAAAAACTCTGGCTCATTCAGGTACTCTTTTTTCGACAGATCGTTATATCGATATCCAATCTGGTCGAGTTGCGGCAACGTTTGTTCGGCAACAGTGTGTCCATGTAATTCCAGCAAAATCAGGGGGCGATATTTTTCCAGAGTCCGGACCATTCCTGCGATAGCAAATTCCTCAGCGCCCTCAATGTTGTAACATGGCATGATGATACTAATTGCGTTCATATTAAATTGTTACTGTAATGTTTGGCTGAGCCCCGCTGGAAGAAATAGGTATCCTGGTGTTGTTCCCAACCCAGAGGCCGATATTCGACCAAACGCAAGTGACCATCTGATATTTTTTCACTCATGGCTTGAACAAAACCCGGTCTTAACCACGTCATTCCAAAGGCTTGCCTTTTCTTGAATTCAAATGGCAAAATCTCCAAATCCTGCTTTTGATAAGCTGTAAAATACATTCCTTTTTTCCGATAACCGGCCTCGATATCATCAGCCAGGGATTGATAATATTTCCCATAAAATCCCTCCCGGTTTCGGTGGAATGTACCTTCACCATGAGTTGTAAAAATCAGCAAACCGTCTTTTTTTAAGAGGCGATAAAGGACCGAGAGTGTCTCGCGAGCAAATGGCTCGCTTAGATGGGTAAAAACCGAACCAACCCAAATCAAATCGTAACTTCTGAAATTAACTGAATTCCAATCCCATCCTTTCTTAAAGACCAGTGGCCGAACGTGGAATTCATGGGCGCAGAAAATTGGGGCTTGCGAGTCGACATCAAACACATCAATGATATCCGGACGAAAGCGTTGAACCATAGCCCGCGTGACGCGTCCATATCCACAGCCAAAATCCAGAATAGAACGCACACTTTCCACCGATCGATCAACCAGCGTCAGTCCATCCATGCACAAATCCACGGCTCCAGAACCAATCCGGTTATAAACCGCAGCTGATTCTGGCGAGTCGCCAGCTATCATAAAATCGTAGGGATGAACTCTCCCATATATACCAACGACGAGCCTAGGTTGAAGCGTAGATTCCGACTTAACCCGAGGCTTCTTTAACAAGTGATACAGGTTGTAAAGCGGCGCGATGCGCCTTAATCTGTCTCTGATAGCAGCGATCAGGTTTTTCATCAAGTGCTTCCTTTCAGATAGGGTGATTGCTCAGGCTGGGATTGATACAAATATCCTGCTGGTCTTGGGTTTCCAGTCCTCGCTCCAAATTATATTCGCGTGATTACCGGGGATGAGGATGCTAATAGCATTCATTGCATATTCAATCCAATGTTGCCTTGATCCACTCTGCCGTGAGGGCAATCCCCTCCGAGAGCGAAACCTCGGGCTGCCAGTGCAGTAATTCGCTGGCGGTATGAGTATCCAACTGCAGGCAGGGAACGTCAAATTTACGAGCAGCTTCGTAGCGCACCTGAATCTTGACCTTTAATGCATGTTCGATGACTGTCACTAATTGATTCAAGGTAACCATCTGCTTTCCATCCAGGTTGATCACCGCATTAATCGCCTCGGGCAAATCCAATACAGACACGAGAGCCTTAATCATATCACCCACATAAAAATAATCGCGCTGCACCTCACCATCCCCCCAAATTTCTATCGGCTCGCCGCGCAGCGCGTGGTAGACAAACACTGAAACTGCTCCCTGCCGGCGGTGAGGATTTTGGTAAGGCCCATAGGGTACGGATGGCCGAAAGATAACATAATTCATGCCGTGCAGATACGAATGCATCTGCACATACTTCTCCACGGCTAACTTAGTGACTCCATAGGCATTGATGGGGTGCGTGGGATGATCTTCACGGACTGACAATGTTTCGGGGATACCATATACGGTACCCCCTGAAGAGAGAAATATGAATCGTTTGACACCCGCCTCCAGGCAGGCTTCCAGTAAATAGACACTGGGGATCAAATTCTGTTCAATATCGGCAGCCGGATTCTTCAAGGCTGTCTCGTGGGTCGTTGTCCAGGCCAAATGATAAACGACATCAATCCCCTGATCCACCAACGTTCGCCGGACCAGGTCGGAATCGTTTAAGTTACCCTGAATAAATTCCATTCCATTGGGGAGCATATCGTAAGAACGAGGGTAGGAATCAAAGACCGTCACCCGGTGTTGTCCAGAGCTGGCCAATTGGTTGACCAAGTGTGAGCCGATAAAGCCATTCCCACCCGTAACTAAAATGTGGCTCATAGAACTTTTCTCCTTAATCTCAACCGTAGCTGCTCAAGAAGGCTCGCCCGATGTATGGGTTGCGCAGACGGGGAAATCGCCTGTGTTTTTGCCAATTCGCGCTGAATGAAAGCTATGTAAGTGGCCCGGACAGGATGATTGTGAGTCAACAGATCCAGCGCCTGTAGCTGATTTTCAGCCAAGCGCTGCAAAAGCATTACGCTCAGTACCCGCTCTAGGCCGAATGTATAAATCGAATGGAGCAACTCATCTATAATGGGTGCGGCGAAAATATCCGTAAAAGCTGGATCCGCCAGATGTTCTGGCAGGTGTACAGCTAGACACCAGCAAACCTCAAAGATCATCGCGGCCCGGTCCTCGCGGATGGTATTGGTCGCATGAACCCGGTAGTGCATCAAAACGTCCGGTAACAACACTAGGCGGGCCACTCTTGCCATTCGCAAGGCAAAATCCCAATCGTGGGTAAAGCGTAGGGGGCGAAATTCCCCAACAGCCTCAAACCACCGCCGGGAAAAAACGAAGTTGCTCGTTGTGCTCCAATAATTTTCAGTAAGCAAAGCCTTATGTAGATCATTGCCAGCGCGGAAGCTACGCTCTGGTATTTCCAGCAGCCAGGGTGAGCTATCGGCATATCCATGTTTGATGCTCAAGGATTTCCCATTCTGATCGATAATATCAATATACGAACCCACCAACCCGACCTGCGGGTCAGCTATCAGCACCTCAAGCATTTTTGCCAGTCGATGTGGATGGTAGAGATCATCAGAATTCAAGATCGCTAGGTATTCACCCGTGGCCTCACGTAAGCCGCGATTAATGGCAGCATGTGCGCCTTGATTCGCCTGAGTCAATACCCTCAAGCGCGGGTCGTTGAATCCTGACAAAGCATCCAGGCTTTTATCCGTCGAACCATCGTCTACCACGATCAGCTCAAAATCAGTGAAGGATTGAGATAAGACACTCTCTACCGCATAACCAATGTAAGTAGCATGGTTGTAAGAAGGAATGATTACCGAAACCTCAGGCATGAGATTCTCCCAACCAGACCTTGAGGTATTGTGGGGCAATGTGCGAGATACCGAAACGCTGATCAATGATCCGCCGTATGGTCGCAGAATCTATCGGCTCACGTAGAGCCTGTAACACCCCCATTCGTAGGGCCGTTATATCACCAATATACGGCACCACCACCCCACCATGGGTCCTCCCCACTACATCGCGAATGTGCCCGACATCAGTTGCTACGACTGGCTTACCCATAGCCAGGGTTTCCAAAATCACCAAGGGCATCGCCTCATATTCCGAAGGCAAAACCATAACGTCTGTAATCGCGTAAATATCAGAGATCGGGGTATAGAATTTGCGGCGAGTGAAATTTCTTAAACCAATGCGTACAACTTGTTCCTCGACCGCAGACGCCAATGGGCCATCTCCCACCATCAGAAAATGAATACCTTCTTCGCCTTTGAAGCGGCGTGCCAATTCGATGAAATCCATAGGGCGCTTTTGAGGATGCATGCGTGCACAAAAGGTAACAAGCTTTTTCTCTACCGGCAGTCCCAGCTTTTGCTTGATTTGGATGCAACGCTCGGCAGGGTAATCTGCCGGGTTGAGATCATCCATGTTAATGGCATGTTCAACGAAATAAATTTGTTCCGGGCGAACACCGCGCTCCACATAGGCCTGGGTTATATTGGGATTAGCCGAAATATGCGCATCAATCGCGGCCGTCACTGTCTGGTCGTACCTTTCAATCCAACCAAACTGATGATCATATACCTGATTGACAATGCGTAGACCGGGATAGTGTTGACGTAGCGTACCCAATGCATCGTAGATCAAGTTGGAACCATTCGCGATATAAAATGTAGCTACTTGGAAGTGCTCAATCAAATAACTCAAAAAAGAGAAATTCAAGGGGGGAAGCAGGTAGTCGGCTGCCGTGTAAACAAAGGGGATCGTTTGGTGAAATGCATCCGCTGTAGTTCCCAGGCTGGCATCCATCCTTTCGATCGTGACCACGATAAAGCGAGCTCGATCCTGTAAGTGGCGTATCAATTGCAAGACCAGGCGCTCTGCTCCTCCGACGGCCAGAAAGGGCATGAAGACGAGGATCGTAGGTAGATTCGAAGGTTCAGGAAGTACAGGCATGATCGTGTTGACAGGATGGACAATATGCGCCAGCGGTTCCCACGGTATCTGAGAGCCGCTTCGAGCCAAAAAATAATTTCCCTTCAATCTCCATTCCATAGTCCCTGCTAACAGAGTTTCAGCAGGGAAAGGATTATCTGCATCTGGAAATGCTGTCGTTTGCACGATTATTTTCCCTGCAACAATTGGCAGATCCGGTTGCTCTATCAAGCAACTCGTAATATCTAGGGAGAAATCATTACGTGCACAATCTCTGCGTATCACCTGGCGAAGATAAGGCAGACTACGGTCACCTGGCAGATGGCTGCTCTTCAAAGGGCTAAGCAACCAGTCTGACTTGCCGAGTGCATTTACTGTAAATGCCAGACCCTCACTTTCCAATGCAATCAAATTAGACTCTAAATACACCCGATTGTGTTGAAGAAGATCAGGAGAGGCCATACACAGGTAACGCCCCGTAAGGCCGCGACACAACTCCTCCAGGCTAGGCGCATCCCAAGTGCGGAGCGGTTCTCCGCGCGTAATCGCAGTACCTGTATCACTCTCCCATATTGCCACTTCGATCCCGCGGAGAGTTTGTGCAGATACCCAGGACAACACATCGGCCTCTTTGACGGACGGCAGATTAAGTTCAGAGTTCTTTTCGATCACAATGCTAATCGCGGGCATAGGGCACAGCTCGCCGTCTTGGGTTATGGTCATGAATGGATCAGGTAGTGGGTTGATCGGGGATAAGACATCTTTGTGCTTCAACTTTTCGACAGCCCAGCGGATAAACGAGTGCACACCATAGTGCTTGAAGTAGGAGGCCGCGCGTACTGCGAAACGCAACCAACGGTCCCCCCAACTGCCGCGTGGAACGATTGCATCTCGAATTTTCCAAAGCACTTGTACCAGCCGCCAAGCAATGCTATTGTGAATCCCCGTCACATGCGCAGTGAGCGCTTGCACCGATTGCTCTTTTTCGGCGACTTGCGCCGTCAAGGTTTGGATCGCCACTTCTTTTTCGGCCAACTGCTCTGAGTTTTTATTCAGAGTTGCTTCGTTTTTATGGAATGTCTCAAATAATTGAAGATTAATGGATTCTACAATATTCACTATGTGGTTTTTCTGTTCTCTATTTGAGGAGAGAATATCAAAGGCACGTTGGTAAGTTTCTTCCCAACGAAATGCATTTTGAGATAAAAGCCAATTGGATCTGATTGTTTCTTGAGCGTTTTTGGCTAGATCGAATCTTAATTCTTCATCTTCAATTAATTGAATTAAGCAATTTGTCCATTCATCCAGCGATGAAGCGAGCAAGCCATTCTGCCCATGAGTGATCACATCCGTATAGGCTTCAAGGTTGCTGAATACTCCTGGTACCCCTAACGAGCTATATTCAAAGAATTTGATTGGACTTTTACATCTATTAAAGAGGTTATCGATTAATGGAGCAATAAAAATATCGGCTGTCTGAGTTTGGAAAAAAACTGAAAAATCTTTGTAGCTGCAAGCCAAAGCGGGTGTCCAACTTACTTGAGGAAGAGATGCAACCTCACTCGGTGGTTTCACTCCTAAAAACTGAAACCGTATTTTTTGGGGATAATGTTTTATCAAATCCAGTAAAACTGGCGTTATGTACTCCAAGTCGGGTCTGTGTGAATTTCCACCCATATACGCAATGGTTAGTGTTTCGTGTTCTGATGGTTTTAGGACCGGTGGTTTAAGGTGCCATAAAGTATCATCAAAATAATTGGGCAGAATAGCTACCTTAGCGTTGTAATTAATAACAAAATCGCGCAATTTTGGTGTAGACACACTAACTAAATCAGCTTCCATCAGCGCTTGAAACATTGGCATGAGGGATGAACCGTATTCTGAATTTTGCCTATCCGGATGGTATTGAGGTAAACAGAGTAGAAGATCATCCAGATCAAACACCACTGGTTTTCCTTCTTTATGGGCAAATTCTATAATTCTTTTATAATCACCAAACTCCTTTGGAATTTCACGCTGAATAATAACTATGTCTCCTTCAGAAACACGATTGGTGATAATTTGATTATTTTCAATCCCGTTAATAATATTAATTCCTGAATATCTGAGAGGCCCGATCAGTCGTAAATGAGCTAATGGGTCTTCGCCAGTCAAGGAAAATGAATAACAGACTGCATTTTTAATTTTCACGGGATATTTCCTTCGGCCAACGAGCTTGGATCAACCGATGCGGACAATGGTCCTTGGTACTTAAAACAATGAATCTACACCATTCAATCGGTGGGAGGGCGCACGGGCAGGAGAGAAAGGCGCTGGCAACGTTATTATACTTTAACTGTCCGACATGTTCCGGCAAGCTCTGAGCTTGCGTAAGGTTTTACCCTCCTTTTGCAAACGCTGGGCATTGTGGACAACAGAGTCAAGGATCGCCTGGACCAAACTAGGGTCAGGAACGCACAGATGCCGATCGGTCATGGGTATATGGCTAGCGAAGAGGGTGGAGTGTGTCCACCGGTTGTCTAGGACTTCGAGCAAGATCTGACCGTCTAAGATCGATACGAATGGCTGCCAACTCTTGTTTTGCCATTCCTGTATTGCTGGATTATACAGAGACAGTTTGGACATTCCATACTTCTTTTTTATACACCATCTTAGCCACTCCCGCATGGCAGACGATAATTACAATGTGGGTATAATCGATTAAATGGTATTTAATCAAGGAAACAATATTATTTGCGTTAGCCGGTTTATTCCTGGTGACTCAATGGCGGGGTGGCGTCGAAGAAAACCTTCTTCGTTCGTATGGTTGCAATCCCTGCGTAATGAACCACCCAAAGCCGATCCGATGGACCTGATGTGATCGTATGAAAGTTTCTCAAATCCCAAAGGTTTCGATCGTTATCTCCACGTGGAATAGTGGTGCTGTACTCCATCATTGTCTGGAAAATCTCTCAAAACAGACAGTTAATGATTTTGAGATCATCATTGTTGACAATGGCTCGTCGGATAAAGCAATCGAGCAGTTGCAGGAACGTTGGCCGACCCTCAATTTTCAAATCAAAGAATTAGAGGAAAATAAAGGTTTCTCCGTAGCAAACAACATTGGCGCTCGATTGGCGCGTGGGCATTGGCTGGCCTTACTCAATAGTGATGCCTTCCCAGAGCCGGATTGGTTAGAACAGCTTCTCCGGGCAGCAGAGAGCCATCCCGGATTTAATTTCTTTGCATCGCGCCAGATTCAGGCCAACGCACCCGAGTTGCTTGACGGTGCGGGGGATACTTATCATATCAGCGGGTTGGCCTCGCGGCGTTTCTACAACTATCCGGTCGACCAATTCGGATTGGAGGCTGAAGAGGTCTTCAGTGCTTGTGCCGCAGCGGCGTTTTACTCGCGGGAAGTGTTTTTACAAGTAGGTGGCTTCGACGAGGATTTCTTCAGTTACCTGGAAGATGTGGATTTAAGTTTCCGCTTGCAGTTGCAGGGCTTTCGGTGTTTATATGTACCTGATGCGGTAGTTAAACATGTCGGCTCGACAAGCGTTGGCGTGCAAAGCGACTTTGCTCTCTACCATTGGCAAAGAAATTACATCTGGACGTTCGTTCACAATATGCCGTCTGGCTTATTATGGGAGGCTTTGCCGGCTCATTTAATGGCGAACATCATTTACCAGTTGAAGTACACCGCCCAGGGGCGTGGAAAAGTCTTATGGAAAGGGAAAGTGGACGCTTGCAAGGGGCTTCCTCACGCCTTACAAAAACGAAACCAGGTTCAAAAGACCAGAAAAATAAGCCAGGCGGATTTATTGAGCAAATTAAATCGTGGATGGTTCGAGCCGTATCTATTAAATTACAAGTCGCGGAAGTTGAGGCGGGGGTAAATAACTTTCCAGATGCCCTGCATCCATGTGCACCCCCGGCGTCCGCCTCGTCTGATGGAACGCGGGAAGGCAAATACGTGTTTGCCTGGAATCGCTTATTGCTTCCCTAGGAGCATCCCATTTATTTGACGGATTTCATCGCCGACAATCCCTCGATCAATGGACCAATCCACCACCCGAGATGTCCGCCTATTCCAATCTTGTTCATAGCAACAAGGAGAAATGAGGCTTCGAATTGATTCGTGCTCTAGGAACAAGAGAGCAGAAAAGAGATTGGGTTCCTCTGATTTAAGAAGTATCGAAAGTAAATTGTTAATTGATCGAGCAGGTCATGGAATCAGTCATCCTGCTGGTTCATGATGAGAATTTGAGATATTTCTCGACCGTGCGGGCAGACGATTTGTCATTTCGGGTTGGTTTCTGATCCTGCCGCACGGCTCACTTTTAGAGATCGCGTACGGTCCAATCTTAACGGGAGGCTATACTGATTGTGGCGTCGCCTAGCAATTGGTTCACCTTTGTCATGGATTTGTGCTGAACATTGCCGCTGCCCATTCCCCTCGCCGATTGCTATTCCATTTCATTCAGCTTCAGGGTCCGCTCATGCCAGGCAGATTCCGCCTTACAGCGCATCAGCAGATACCAGGGTCATGCATCCGCTCTCAAGCAGAAAATCCACGTCTTCGTCTGGTTCAAGCCGACCCAGGTATTATTTTAAATGGGATGGTTGCCGTGAATAGCATTGGATCCTTTTTATGGATTGAGCCCCACAACCTTCAAGCAAGCAGCTGGTGAGTTCTTTGTTAGTCCACTTTTACACCACTGCTCGAGACAGTATCCATAGCCAGGGTAAGCGCTTGTTGCCAGGATGGCAAAATATAATTAAAAGATCGTTTAAAGGAAGTGCAATCTAAAGCCGAGAAGAGAGGACGTTGCGCCGCTGCAGGAAAATCTCTTGTCATTGCTGGGAATATTTCTTTCGTCTTATGTTTGTCTCGTTTTGGATCTAGCTCAAGGATTAATTTTGCCCACTCGTAACGGCTCGTAAAGCCATCCCCGGCCAAATGATACAGTCCTTTGAGTTCAGTCATCCAAGACTTTAAATCGTCATTGCTTCGAGCGAGCACCAAGGTTGTAATTTCAGCCAACATGCGTGCCCAAGTTGGGTTGGTAATTTGATCGTTAACAATCCGTAAGGCCTTTTTCTGATGTGCCCACTGCAACACTTTATTCACAAATCCACCCTGGATCTGCAAACTGTAGACCCAACTAGTCCGAAAAATCAAGTAAGCGCAATCCACTTGTTGGATAGCCTGTTCGCCATGCAGTTTGGAAAGACCATAAACGTTCAGCGGGTTTGGAGAATCCGTTTCTACGTAAGGTGTACTTTTCTGGCCGTCGAAGACATAATCAGTCGAGAAGTGGATTAGCAGGGCACCTAATTTGTGTGTTTCTTCTGCAAGAATTCCTGGACCATTTCCATTGATTGCTTCAGCCAGTTTTGATTCCTGCTCTGCTTGATCTACCGCAGTATAAGCAGTTGCATTGATGGTAATATCCGGGCGGTGCTCCCGAATCGTCTTTCGTATATTAGCCGCGTCAGCCATATCGATTTCGGGATAATCGAGCGCCACCACATTCCCAAGAGGTTGCAAGCAACGATGTAACTCCCAGCCAAGCTGGCCATTCTTACCCAAGAGTAATAGTTTCATTTGCTTTCGCTTTCCGTAAGCCAGGAAAGATAATCGCCGTAGCTATTCGGATAAGGTTTGGCCAACGCCTTGAGATCAATAAGCGAAATGTAGCCCATGCGATACGCAATCTCTTCCGGGCAGGAGATCATGATCCCTTGGCGTTCCTGTACTGCTTGGATAAAGTTGGCCGCCTGGATAAGCGATTCGTGTGTACCCGCGTCCAGCCAGGCGATGCCACGCCCCAACTGCTGAACCTGTAGTTGCTTCCTCTCAAGATAAATCTTATTCAAATCCGTGATCTCAATCTCACCGCGGACCGATGGCTTTAAGGCCTTTGCAAATGAAACCACTCGTTGGTCGTAAAAATACAGCCCCGGTACGGCAAAATTCGAACGCGGATGATCGGGCTTTTCTTCCAAGCTGAGGGCATGCCCTTGGTCATCAAAGTCTACAACGCCGTAGCGTTGCGGGTCGCGCACCGGATAGGCAAAAATGACAGCCCCTTCCTTTAGCTGAGCTCCTTGTCGCACTTGATTGGATAGACCCTGCCCGAAGAATATATTGTCCCCCAGGATTAGGCAGGTCGGATTGTTATTGATAAATTCCTCACCAATCAGGAAAGCATCAGCCAACCCTCGCGGCTCAGTTTGTTCCGCATAACTGAACTGCACGCCCCATTGCCGACCGTTCTTTAGCAACCGCTGGAAAAGTGGCAAATCATCAGGCGTGCTGATAATCAAAATTTCTCGAATACCCGCCAGCATGAGTAAGGAAAGCGGATAATAGATCATGGGTTTGTCATAGACCGGCAGTAGCTGTTTGCTTACCGACATGGTCAACGGGAAGAGACGGGTGCCTTTACCACCAGCCAAAATAATCCCTTTCATTTTTGTTCCTCCCTACGTTGAGCGTAGTTTTGGTCAAGCCATGTCCGGTAACCTTCTTGCTCGCGAATGGCTTTGATCCAATCCTGATGCTCTAAATACCATCGGACAGTTTTTACCAACCCATCCTGCAGACTATATTTTGGCAGCCAGCCCAATTGAACACTGATTTTCTTAATATTCATCGCATAACGGCGGTCATGTCCTGGGCGATCAGCCACGAATTGCTTTAAATGACCATGAGGTCGGTGAGGGGAGCTGGGCTTCAATTCATCCAGGATGTTACAGATTGCATCCACAATTTGCAGATTGGTAGGTTGATTGTTCCCGCCCACATTATAACTTTCACCGATCTCTCCATGCTCTAACACTTTCCAGATCGCCTCGCAATGGTCTTCTACGAACAACCAATCGCGAATTTGCCTGCCATCGCCATAAACTGGCAACGGCTTCCCTTCCAATGCATTCAAGACCACGAGCGGAATGAGTTTTTCGGGAAATTGGTAGGGACCGTAATTATTAGAGCAATTGGTAATGGTCACAGGTAAGCCGTAGGTGTGTGCGTAGGCGCGCACCCAATGGTCGCTGCTAGCTTTGGAAGCTGCATAAGGTGAATTGGGGCAATAAGGGGTGATTTCTTTGAAAGCTGGCTCGCTGGGTGCCAGTGAACCAAAAACCTCATCCGTGGATATGTGATGGAACCGGACAGTTGTGGAATCGGCCTTGAGTTCCCCCAACCAAACTTTTCGAACTGCTTCGAGAAGTGAGAACGTGCCAAAGATATTTGTTTGAACGAAAGTACCAGGTCCAAGAATCGAACGGTCGACATGCGACTCGGCAGCAAAATGAACGATGGCATCAATATCATATCGCCGCAGGAGGTTCTCGACCAGGGATTGTTCGCAAATGTCTCCTCGAATGAATTCATACCTGTCTGGAGATGGCAAATCCTTCATATTTTCTAGACTGCCCGCATAGGTCAGCAGATCCAAGTTGAGGATGAAAACATCAGATTGGGTCTGTAAAATATAACGGATGAAGTTGGAGCCAATGAAACCCGCGCCTCCGGTGACGAGAATACGTTTAAACACTAATCAAATACCTCCGCTTCTTTAAACAATTTTGCTGCCAGGTCTTTTTTAGATAAAATCGGCGATTGACCTCTGGGGAGTGGCCATTGTATGTTAAGCACAGGGTCGTTCCAGAGGATTGCTCTTTCTGCTTCAGGGTCATAATAATCAGTGGCTTTATACAATATATCTGCCCAGCTAGACACAACATAAAACCCATGTGCAAAACCGGGGGGTATCCATATCTGGCGTTTGTTTCGGGCGGAAAGATGAACTCCCACCCACTTCCCAAATGTTGATGAAGAATGGCGAATATCCACGGCTACATCATAGATTTCCCCAGCTACAACACGCACTAGTTTGCCTTGAACGTGGTGAATTTGATAGTGAAGCCCCCGTAGTGTCCCTTGTTTGGAATGGGAGTGGTTATCCTGTACAAAGCTGTGTTTGATGCCCACTTCTGCAAACTTTTGCAGCTGGTAAGTTTCCATAAAATAACCACGCTGATCTTCAAAGACTTGAAGATCGATAAGGACAACACCTGAAATCTCTGTATGAAGGATTTGCATTGCACCACCTTTGTAATTCGCGATTAGTTTTTGAAACGTGGAAGCCTAGAGTGATAGCCGGGTTTATTTGTTCGTTGAAGATTTTCTCAGTTGCCTCAACCACGTCTTCGCTATTGATTTCAAGTATATTAGCATAAGCTAGGTTTTTCAGACGGTGCCAGAAGGGTCCGATCTGAATGAGGTCCTAACCGTACGGTGTATAACCCTCGCGCGATGCTCAAATAAGCTCAAGGCAGGCAAAGTAGATACGCTCGTATGATAAACGGCATTATCCTAAACCAGAACGACATGTCTTGTTGGATACTGCTTCACTTGCAGCTCTTCCAGAAGGCTGAGGAAGGTCGTGCTTTTTTGTGGTCTCGGCAGTTGTCCGGGTAATTATATCCTTGTGTCCGTTGTGAGTGCCAAAGATATACCGATGTTGTTTGACATATGGACAGATTGCCGAAATTCGCATCTGCTGTCCGATTTTCATCCACCAAGCCGATAAGGACGGGTCCAGGCTTAGGGTCGTTTCGTCCACAAAGAAGAGCCCGAAGTGGTCTCTGGGGACCATTTTTTCAACTCTTCTAGCCATTCTTCAGCTAACGCTTTGTCCTTTTTATTTTGTAAGTGGTCCAGATCTAGCTTCGGCTTACGATATCGATATCCTTGGCGTTGCAACAGAGCCCAAAATCGACTGTCACTCAGATCGATCCAGGTCTTCTTCAGAGGGGCAGGCAATCGGTCCGCCGTCTAGATGGCAAATTCATATCCAAGTTCGCTCGGTTCTTTGGCGATCGTCTCTTTTAGAGCTTGGAAGTACCTATTGTCCGCCTTGCGCGGTCGCCCACTCTTTGGCTTATCAACCAATTCCTCCAGCCCACCTCTTCGCCATCGGTTGATCAACATATAAACGGTTGGCGGAGTGACTGGCTACGTGTTCGCCATTTCCTCCAGCTTATGCCCCTGGCGTAATAGTCTTATCCCTGTATTCCTTTGGCGTACTTCATGTCGTTTGTCGTCACGAATTGCGCTTTCGAAAATCTGCATGGCTTGTTCGTGGAGATGGTCATCTCTCGTTTTTGGCATCCGGGAAGTATATCGCTGCCCTCATCTGAGGAATGGATATAACCTCCGATTAAGAGATTGGCTCTTCAAGAAATTTTCGGTATTCCTCTTCCACAACAGATGAAGAGCCATCTCTTTGAATCACACCTTTATCCAACCAGATCGCGCGTTTACAGATATCACGTATGGCCTGGGCGTTGTGCGAGACCAAAATAATAGTAGCACCGCTTCCAAGTAATTCCCGCATCTTTTCCATAGACTTGTGCTGAAAACCAGCATCACCAACAGAAAGAACTTCATCTAATAATAATATTTCAGGTGTTAAATGAACGGCAACCGAAAATGCTAGGCGCACGAACATGCCGCTGGAATAATATTTTACCGGCATATCGATGAACTGTTCGACTTCTGAGAATGCCACAATCTCATCGAATTTTTGTCTGATTTCGGATGTTTTCATTCCCAAGAAACTGCCATTCAAATAAATATTCTCTCGCCCAGAGAGCTCGGCGTTGAAGCCTGTGCCAACTTCAAGCAAAGCGTTGACTTGTTGATAGATCGTGATTCTTCCCTCGGATGGGCGGGTGATGCGCGAAAGGATCTTTAGCAATGTGCTTTTGCCGGACCCGTTGCGCCCTATCAGCCCGACCGATTCGCCATGCTCTATCTCGAACGAGACGCCTTTTAATGCAAAAAACGGTTCTGACTTCTGCAGATGCGGATACTCTTCTGATCTCCTTAACATCCAATTGAACGGCGCATTTAAAACAGCCTTGAAGGAACTTTGCGAGCCTCCGAGGGTATGACGGATGCGATATTCTTTCCAAACATTTACGGCATTAATGGCTAATTGGCTCATATTTACATAACATCTGCTATTTTATTTTCCATTGCACGGAAGGCAATAGCACCACTGAACCAAATGAGAGTTGCAATTAGGATTGAAATTGACAGGAAACTGATCCTTGGTAAGTCGCCCTGCCCCAAAAATACCCATCGATACGCATCCACCAAGCTGGTAAGCGGATTGAAATAGAATAATATTCGATATTTTTCTGGGGCAATCGTTATAGGATACATAATGGGCGTAACATACATCCACATCATCAAAATAAAATTTAATAAATTCTTTGTATCCCTGAATACGACCATCAATGCCCCAAACAGCAAGCCAACACCTGACGAAAAGATAATGGTGATGACTAATAACACTGGAAGGAGCAGATAGCGATATGTTATGGGGTAGTTCTTATCGATAAGTAAAAATACCTGCAAGACGAGAAAAGAAACTCCGAAATCGATCAAAGCATTTGCAATTGTTGAGAGAGGTAATGCCAACCTGGGAAAATAAGATTTGATGATCACGCTAATATTTCCCACCAGACTGAACGCGCTGTTATTGACTACCTGTGTAAAGAACTGCCAGACCACGAAAGCAGATAGGAAGAAAATAGGATAAGGGATGCCGTTTGTGGGGACATTTATTAATACGCCAAGGATGACATAAAAAATCAGCATCTGGATCAAGGGCTGGAGCACGACCCATAAAAACCCGATAACTGTTTGTTGAAAACGCAATTTAATATCACGGCGAATCAGGAAGAAGAATAATCCTCTATATTCCCAAAGTTCGCGAAAATCCGGCAGTTCCAGCGAAGAGGGGGGGGTAATAACGATCGGGACAATTCCATTCTTTTTTTTGAGAATATCCATGTCAATCCTTATCCGATACTGGAAATATTAAGTGAAATTATGGATTCAATTTATTCTCCGAGAGTACCTGTAGTTACGGCATTTGTTGTCCACATCTACAGAAAATAACGCTCGAAGCAGCTATAACGCAGCTAAACCATAATCCACGAATTGTTCATTACCGGATGATTATAACCGAGGGATGAATGTATCGAAGCTACTCGGAATTATTTATTAAAAACATATTATATCGAATCTTGCTAGAGTAGGTTGTTTTTATCCACATTTCCATTTATGCTTATTCAGAACAGACTTCTCAAGCTGTATTTCCCGAATGGCATCCTCCATTCAGGGTTGTCTCCGCGCTGTCGCAAATGAAGGTCTTCCTCTGCGTGAAAAGTCTTTCACTTCACACAGGCACATTCTCTGCTGCCTTGTGGAATCGCACTCTCAGTAGAATTTTAACATCTGTCCGTTCTGCTAGAATCGGTGGGTATTTACTCTCCATAATTTTAATTAATTCCGTCTGATGTGAATTGACCGTTTTATACCTTGATTTCGAAAGACAGGACCTCCTGAGTTTATCATCCTAGTGTCCCGAAAAATTAAATTTTGCTCGATAAAATATTATTAAAATGCGTGGATGATAGTATCAGGAGGGAGATATCAGGTCGTTGTAGTACAGGCTTTTATGCGCGATAATGGTCAGTATAAAGATACGGACAGGTGTTAGGTGTACTGCGGCTGACGAAAGGGTTATGACGAGTCCGGTTCATAAATAAAATAGCCCGGGGAGGGAAAATGCACACCTTGATCAATAGCCTCGTTCGAAAATTCCTGTATGGATTTATGCTGCTGGGAGTTGTAATTTTACTGCTGGGTGTCAACGGCTTGCCAGTTGCCCGCGCCCAGGAATCTGGGGGCAGTGGACCTGGGGGGCCTCACCGCTTACCGAATGGAAAATGGTTCATGCCAAAGGGCGCCCAGGGCCAGATGCGGGTGGGGGCACAGAATGTAACACCCCTCACCAGTACGGGTGGCCCGGATGATTTCGGCTATACCTGGAATGACACAGGGACCTTCAGCTGGATTGACACCACGTCAGGCACCGATACCCAGATGACCGGAGATAGTTCCGGTCAGGCTGTTGGGGCTGTAGCTTTGCCGTTTTCTTTCAAGTATTATGAAAACACATATACCAGCCTGTATATT
>Ga0182021_10002476_pt1 | contig 21564 bp, 18 predicted proteins | sample 612E3MmetaG_FD_120493 | JGI IMG/M metagenome (GOLD analysis project Ga0182021, IMG submission 120493) | Permafrost microbial communities from Stordalen Mire, Sweden - 612E3M metaG (Illumina Assembly) | ecosystem: Environmental > Terrestrial > Soil > Wetlands > Permafrost | place: Sweden... | reverse complement strand
CATCAGATTTATATAGGTTCGTATCTTGCCTTTCCTGTTACCACCCAGAGATATATACAAATAATCTTTAAGCCATTGAGAAAGCGAAATATGCCATCTTTTCCAGAAATCGGTAATACTTGTCGCTTTATAGGGAGAGTTGAAGTTTATCGGCAGCCTGAAACCAATTATGAGAGCTATGCCAATGGCAATGTCAGTGTATCCTGAAAAATCACAATAGATCTGCAAACCGTAGCCGTAGATTGCTGCCAGGTTTTCGAAACCGGAATAGAGCGCCGGGGCGTCAAATACCCTGTCAACAAAGTTAATTGCAATGAAATTTGAGATTATGATCTTTTTGATCAGACCCTTAGAGATCATGAATAAAGCATGGCTGAACTCTCGTTTAGTAAGGTGGAATTCCTGATAAATCTGAGGCATGAAGACTGAAGCTCTCACAATCGGCCCCGCGACCAGATGTGGAAAGAAAGATACATAGAAGCCAAAATCAATAATATTTTTCACAGGTTTCATCTTTCTTCTGTAAACGTCAATCGTGTAGCTCAGTGACTGAAAAGTAAAGAATGATATTCCAACAGGAAGTATTATATAACTGATATCGAATGATGTACCAAGTTTGGAATTGGAGAATGCTGAAAGCATATCATATACTTTCAGGTCACTTCCGAAGAGTTTATTAATTGATTCAATTATAAATCCTGCATATTTGAAATAAGCAAGAAGTCCCAGATTTGAAATAAGGCTTAAAAGCAAATATAATTTTCGGGTCAGTTTTTTCCCTGCTCCATTTATAAGCAGTCCGCATGAATAATCGACTAAGGTCACAAAAATCAGCAGAAACAGGAACAATCCACCTGTTTTAAAATAGAAAAAAAGGCTGATCAGGAACAGGTACACATTTCGGATAACCAGTTTCCTGTAAAACAGACTGTAACCGCCAAGAACTAACAAAAAGAATACCCAGAATGCAGGTGATGTAAAAATTAACGGGTTGTCCGGTTCATAGCTGAAAACATCTGTTATCAGAATTTTTAGAAATGATTTCCCCGGATTTTGAATTTTCTGAATGAGGTCAGTTCCTCCCTCTTTTTTAAGTGAATCATTAATTGGCATTTTATCTGCTTTGGCAACCGATCTATTCGCCGGTGGTGAGAACATTGCCTGAAACAGCATTTTTGAAATTGTATCGGCTCCAGGATTGGTAAAATGAATAAAGTCTTTCTGGACCAGGGGCGGTTTGGTTTCAGCCCATTTTATGGATGAGGATTTTCCTCCCATAGCTTCATAGGAATCCCAGAAAACTTCACCGGCTCTTTCTGTTGCTTTCTTTTGAGAATTCCTGATTTTAGCAATGTTAGGAAAGGATTTAATACTATCTCCATCCTTGAAAGCCATATCTGTCAGACTGATGACCAGAACGGGAGATCGAGGGCATATCTCTTTTAAAAGCAGGATCTGACGAAGAAGTCCGTTTTCATAGTAAGTGTAGTCATCCCTGACGTTTCTGACAACATTTAGACCATACTGCAGAATAAACAGGTCGGGCTTAAGCTTCCCGAATATTTCTTTCAGATTTTCTTTACCGACCATTGTGAATTCAAGTCCGGCACTTCCTCTTTGTGCTATATTGTCGACCACTACTCCTTTTTCACTTTCAATACTGATGCCATAGATGTCCGGACTGACATTTCCTTCAAATTCAATCCTTATGTCATTGGGATTGCTAAGTTTTATTGCCAGTTCTTTCGTACCTGATGCGACTTTCAGAGTATCCTGGAATATCAATTTATCTTCATCATTGACTTTAATATTTACAGCAGCTTGTGTGTTTTTGTAAAAAATTCGAAGATTTTCATACACTGCAGAAGCGCTGTCAGCAGATTTTGACGGGACAATTCTTATTGTGGCTTTTACCGGCACATCTGATCTGTATCCTGATGGCAGATATCTGCAGAGCGTCATAAAAGGACCAAAGTCGCAATTCTCTATTTCACCATTTTTATATGAAAGGTAATTGTACCTCTCCCAGTTTGAAGATGACCTGATGAAAAGTGAATTGGAATACATGACTGGCATGAGAGGGAGGAACAGACCCGGGCCGGTCCCATTTCTTCCTTTTCTCAGGGATTGCCGGAGATATGAGGTGATCCTGTCTCCTTCAATCTGAGAATCACCATAATACATTATTCTAACCTGCCCTTTTGATAATTGAATTGAATCGATAACCGTCGCAATCGAAGTCGAAGTTTTATCTGAAATTATTGATGTATCAGGTACTGATATTTCAGTACGTTCAAAACTAGTAGTATTAATACCCGGGGAAGCCAATTTAAGCGGCTGTGACGAAGCTGCATCCTTTTGTAATAGTGCATCAGTAAGGTTCTTTGAAACGAAGACGTTTATGCCAGGTAATCGTAATTTTCCCGGTATAATAAAATAGAGACCTGTAAAACAGATCAAAAAGATCAGTAATAGTAAAAATGATCTAAAAGGGCGCATATGAAGCTAAAGGATCAGCTCTTCTTCTTTATCTTAAGCTTTTGCCCAACCTGTATCTTACCCGGATCTGAAATATTGTTTAAAGCAAGTACTTCCGAAGTAGAAACACTATCGAATTTTTTTACAATATCCCAAATCGTATCCCCATCCTGAACAATGTAAGTAACATATTCTGAGTCTGAATCTAAACCTGAACTTATTATTGTGGACTGAGGATTTGGATTAATGCTCTTTCCATTTAAAGCTTGTTTATCAGCAAACGTCATTGAGTTGATCTTCGAAAAGTAATCGGTTTTTGAGGGATCGACAAACAGGGTAAGTCTTTGCCCGACTCTGATTGTGTTGCTATAAATATCATTCCAATATCTCAGGTCAGAAAGCCCTACTCTGAACCAATCAGCAATGAACCCAAGGTTATCACCATCTTTTACTATGTAATATATTTTGGTTTTGCCTTTGACATCAGGAGGCAGATAGGTTGATCGGGAAGGATTGGCTGTAAGGTTAGCTTTATTAAGGTAAATATTTGATTTATGTCTCCTTATGGAATCACTTAAATCAATAAAACTGGCAAGGTAGTTCATTGGCAACCTAAGGGACTGTGGCCTGTTGCTTCCAGGGATCAGGCCGGTTCTGTACTGAGGATTGAGTGCTCGTAATTCCCCCATTGATATATTCATAACCTCGGATATCTGCGAAAGATGAATATCATAGTTTACCATAAGTGTATCTGTGGTCAACGGCATGTCGAGAGCCAATGGTTGAATATTGAGTTCTTTGTAATAGGTGACAGCATATGTTGCCGCAACGAATTGAGGTATATAGCCTCTGGTTTCACGTGGTAACCTGTAATAGATATCCCAGTAATCCCTCCTGTTCCCTGATCGTCTGATTGCTTTATCAACATTCCCTGGGCCGCAGTTATAAGCTGCAATGACCAATATCCAATCATGATAAATATCGTACATATCCTTTAGATATCTTGCAGCCGCATGTGTGGCCTTTATCGGGTCTCTTCTTTCATCAACTATCGAGTTTATTGTTAAACCGTAAAGTCTTCCTGTACTGTACATAAACTGCCACATCCCTGTTGCTCCTACCCTGGAAACCGAATTTGGGTTAAGTGCAGATTCAATAATAGCCATATATTTTAGTTCGGCTGGCAACCCATATGAATCAAAAATATCCTCAATCATAGGGAAATAATAATTCATCAGGCCTAGTACTGCCCTGAAGTCATCTCTTTTGGTAACCGCATAATAATGAATATGACTTTTTATGATGTTGTTATATGTAAGATTTATTATTGAGTTTATTTTACCAAGCTGCTGGACACAGACTGAATCAGAAAATTCAATAATTGAAGAATCTTCGGGAAGGGCAGGCGGTTTGGCTTTAAGTGCCAGCCTGACATACCAAGAGTTGACAAGACTGTCGAGGTCGATGCCAATTCTTTCAATATTATCATCAGATTTTATTATTATCGTGTCGTTTAGAACAGAAGCATTTATATTTGATACAGTTAAAATGATCAGGATCAGGAACAGTATAGTTTTTACTCTCATTATCCTCAGTCTTTTTTAGAAATTAATTTTTAAACTTATGCTCATTCCGACACCTGTGAAATAATAACATGGCACCTGCATTGGCGCAAAGGTAAGGTTAATATTCTCACTTATATCATAATCTGACAAACTCGCATCAACATTAGCATCCAGAATAGAAACAAGGTACCAACCAGCGATCCCGATTATAGAAAGATCACGGTATTTCTTGAAATAATCAACCTGTCGCAGAAGTCCGTCCTTTACCCATTGTTCATTTGAAACATTATATGTATCGGGAAAAAGAACAGGGTCGTAACTTGATGGAGGCATGCTCCTTATTAACTTCAGATAACTAGCAGTCTGTGGAATTTTATCTGTAAAATCCTGGTATGCTTTGACGTACTTGTTATAATAAGTCGCATTAAAACCGACGCTATATCCTAATGCTCCGAATCCGGCATATACAAGGGGAATTTTCCAGTATTTTCTGTTATAGATCTGCCCGAATCCAGGCAAGACTGCCGATAGCATAGTTGCTTTCATCGGAATAAATTGCACGGTTTTTTTGTTTTTTTTGGTAACGATAGTAGTATCCTGTGCTGTTACAACATGCTGATATAACAGAGCCTGAAGCAATACGATAATTATTATATATTTCCCTGCTTTCAAAATAATTACAAAACAGCATTTATTTGCTGTTAAAAATAAAACGGCGTGATAAAGATAATTATTTTAAGAGTTCAGTCTGTCTAATACTCCCAAAATGCGCTCCATATCGTCAGGGCTGTCGAACTGGATAACTATTTTACCTTTCCCTTTTTCGTTAATACGAAAATTTACTTTTGAGGAAAATAGTTTTTCAAGATGGTTTGAAAGCTGAGTAAAATCTTCATTCAGTCTTTTCTTTTTCTCAACTTTAGAGGGGTCTTTAGAGTTTTCAGTCTGCAGAGACCTGACAAGTTCTTCTGCACCACGTACTGAAAGGTCGTCATCAATGATCTTATAGTAAACCTTTATCTGTTTTTTAGGATCTTCAATATTTACGAGGGTTCTGGCATGTCCCATTGTGAGATGCTTGTTCTTTATTCCGAGCTGAATTTCAGCAGGCAGCTTTAAAAGTCGGAGGTAATTAGCAACTGTAGATCTCTGTTTTCCAACCCTCTCGCTAAGCTGTTCCTGCGTAAGTTTACATTCCTCAATTAGCCTTTGGTAACTTATAGCAACTTCAACAGCATCAAGATCTTCACGCTGGATGTTTTCAACAAGTGCTAACTCCAGCATAGCCTGATCATCGGCAGTCCTGATAAATGCAGGTACATGTGTCAGACCAGCAATTTTTGCCGCTCTGAGTCTTCTTTCTCCAGCGATTAGCTGAAACCTGCCACTACCAGTTTCTCTGACTGTAAGTGGTTGTACAATTCCAAGCTGTTTTATGGAAGAGGCAAGTTCTTCAAGAGCCTGTTCATCAAAGCGGGTTCTTGGCTGAAACGGATTGGCTTCGATCGATTCGATTGCAATCTGTAGATTAGCTTCCACTTTTTTCTCAAGTACCTCTTTTTCAACTCCTTCAATCAGAGCGCCCAATCCTCTTCCCAGAGCATTTTTTTTAGTCATATCCACTTTACTTTTCAGTTAAATGATTAAACCTGGCCACTTTTAATTTCATATTTTTCTATCAGTTCCCTTGCAAGATTTAGATAATTAACTGTACCTCTTGATTCTGCATCATAAAGTATTGCAGGCTGTCCGAAACTAGGTGCTTCAGAAAGTTTTACATTTCTCTGAATAATGGTTTTAAAAACCATCTGCTGAAAATGTTTGTTAACTTCATCAGCTACCTGGTTTGATAACCTCAATCTTGAGTCAAACATTGTAAGAAGGAAACCTTCAATCTCAAGTTCCGGATTAAGGTTATTTTGTATTATCTTAATAGTATTCAGCAACTTGCCCAGACCCTCAAGGGCAAAATATTCACACTGAACAGGTATTATAACTGAATTTGATGCTGTCAGAGCATTGACTGTCAGCAGTCCAAGTGAGGGAGAACAGTCTATCAATACATAATCATAATCATCTGCAACTGCACTTAATACTTTCTTAAGGACTTTTTCTCTTTCAGGTCTCTCAAGCATCTCAATTTCTGCGCCTACCAGGTCGATATTTGACGGTATGACCATAAGATTTTCCACTTCACATTTTACAAGCGCATCTTTAGGGTCTTTCCCATCAATGAGACAATCATAAAGTGTGCAGGATATATGTCGCGGATCAATTCCAATTCCCGATGTCGAATTTGCCTGAGGATCGGCATCTACAATAAGGACTTTTTTCTCGAGAGCCGCAAGACTAGCTGCAAGATTGATTGTTGTCGTTGTCTTCCCTACCCCACCTTTCTGATTCGCCAATGCAATAATCCTTCCCATCAGTTTTCAATAATTTTAAATTAATAATTTTGAGTTTCAAATTTACTATTTATGAACCATCACAACGGGCGGACATTGCTGTAATTGTAAACATTTTTTTTGGGGTTTTCAACACTTTATTAACATCAGGAAAGTGCTATTTATCTACTTTATTCCAATTTATCCGATAAATTCACATCTTTGTTATCCTATTAAATACTAAAAAGATGAATGAGCATCCCGAAAAGCATAAATGGTTTGTGATAGTAAATCCTAATGCCGGAAACGGGAAAGGTAGAAAAGACTGGGTGCAGATTTCATCCAATCTTAAAAATCATGAACTAATCTGGTCTGAGTATTTCACTGATAGAAAAGGAGATGCAATTAACGTTTCACAGGAAGCTATTGCTTCCGGGTATCGAAAAATTCTTTGCGTTGGCGGAGACGGGACCCTAAATGAGATAGTAAACGGGGCTTTCATCCAGACAATATGCCCAACAAAAGATATAATACTAGGTCTGATACCGGTCGGTACAGGAAATGACTGGGGAAGAATGTTTGGAATTCCTTTGAACTATCAAAAGGCTATAGATATAATTCAGGAAGAAAAAACAATGTTGCATGATATTGGCCGGATCAACTATTTTAATGGCACGGAGAAATGCCAAAGATTCTTTATAAATATTGCGGGACTTGGATTTGAATCGGTTGTTGTGAAGAGAACAAATGTCCAGAAAGATAAAGGGAAAAGCGGGAAAGCCATCTATTTCTATAACCTGCTCATGAGCCTTATCTCATATAAAAACACTAAAGCAGAGATAGTTATAGACGGGAATAAAACCGAAGCCAATATTTTCTCACTGAATGTGGGAAACGGGAGGTATTGTGGTGGAGGGATGAGACAAACCCCTTTCGCGGTTCCTGATGATGGTATTCTGGATGTCACTATCATAAAAGGAATGGGGAAGATTGAAATAATTCTGAATCTGAAAATTCTATATAACGGGACCATCCTTGATCATCCCAAAGTTGATGGGTATAAATGTAAGAATATTATTGTAAGATCAGATTCACTTTTGTATGTTGAGGCTGATGGTGAATCACTTGGGCATACACCTGCTGAATTCAGCATAATTCCATCATGCATTAATATTGTCTATGGGACGAAGATTATTCAGTAACCCTGATCTCAAATAGTTTTGGCCAGTTTTTACCGGTGACAAATATTCTCTTACCGGCCTGATCATATGCAATTCCATTAAGAACATTCACATTGGTATCCGTTTCAGGGTCAGAAAGAATTCCTTGAAGATTGATGTATCCTAATACCTTACCGCTTGATGGATCTATCCTAGCAATAAGGTCAGTCTGCCAGATATTTGCCCAGATTTCACCGTTAATATATTCGAGTTCGTTTAGTTTTTCAACTTTTTTTTCATTATCGTAGACCTCTAGCCTGGAGACTATGGTGAATTGATCAGGATCCATAAAATATAGACAATTTGTCCCATCGCTCATAACCAGTTTATCTCCGATAGTTGTTAAACCCCAACCTTCTGTCTGGTAATAGATTTTATTGATTTGCTTCATGGTATTTTTGTTGTATACAAAACCTACTTTGCTCTCCCATGTAAGCTGAAAAATCCGATCTCCCAGAATGGCTATTCCTTCTCCAAACAGGGGTGGGTCAAGGTTTAACTGAAACAAAACCTTGCCCGTTTCAGGTTCGACTTTTCGTAAATAACTTGTCCCTACCTCACCGGTTCCTTCATAAAACAATCCATTCTCATATACTAAACCCTGAGTAAATGCACTTTTGTCGTGAGGGTACGTTTTGATAACCTTATAGCTATTCCTTTGGGGTTTAATATCTGAATAAACTATCAGAAAGCGGGTGATAGTCTGAGGATTACTACCTGATTTGTAGGCAATAACCTTTAGCGATTTTCTTCCGGTTTTTGTTACCAATGATGAAGAAATTGTATACGCCCAGGGTAATGATTTTAATACTGTAACAAACTGACTATCAAACCATATCTTAATAGAATCGGGACTATTTTTATCTTCAGAAGATAGAACTATTTTAATTTGTTCATTTAATTTAAATCCGGCATTTTCTTCCGGTGAAGTCATTTTTATCAGCTTCAATGGTGGCTCTTCACGAACTTTAATAACTGGTTCTGTTTTATTTTCAGGTGTTTTTCCTGACCTGCCTGAACATGATAAGATCCATGTAATGAGCATAATTAAAGTCAGCAGAAGGAAATATTTCTGATATTCAGTTTTCATTATTCTTAGGTTTTTTTCCAAAAAGTCTTTTAAGTAATTTTTTTCTGCTTGCCGATATTCTTTTTTCTGCAAGTTTTTCCTGAAGCTCATAAGGATTAAGAATTTGCCAGACTTCACTCCATCCCGGGAAGCCTCCCAGGTTCTTATCATCTATATAAATATCAGCATCGATCTTTCTGCTTACTGTTTCATCTATCACCTCCTCAGGGTAATTTCTGTTTATTGCATAGAATTCAATACCGTTATTCCTGCAATATTCAACTGCCTCTTCAAGTTCTTTACCAGTGCGGAAAGTCCATAATATCAGGCTTGCACCCTGTTTTTCAAGCTCTTTCAGCGTCCTGAAGGCAAAAAGTCTCTCCTTTCCGATTTTCGGGTAATCGTGTTCTACAATTGTGCCATCGAAATCGACAGCAATTTTAATGTTCCGGAAATCGTCCATGCAAGGATATTATGAGGAATCAAATTTATTAAATTTTTGATTACAACAAGAGGCTGGTAAATAGGACAAAATCATTTTCGATTATCTGTAATTAAAATTGAAATTTATCTTAATTTTGACCTCCCGGATGAGAATTCTTACTAATGAGACACATACCAAATTTTATCACTTCACTTAATCTTGCTTCAGGGTTTATTTCGATAATCTTCATCCTTAACGGAGATATAAACACAGCTTCATGGCTTATACTTTTAGCCATGATGTTTGACTTTCTCGATGGATTTTCAGCAAGGACCTTAAAAGCCTATTCAGAAATCGGTAAAGAGCTTGATAGTCTGGCAGATATAGTCAGTTTTGGTGTGGCCCCCGGCTTAATTATTTACTATCTGTTGCATGCTTCTTTTTCTCCTGTCAGCAAGGCAGGATTTTGTGTCTTCGGGCACTCTTCTCTGATATTTCTTTTAATTTCTGCAATTATGCCAGTTTGTGCAGCGCTGAGACTTGCCATATTTAATACCGATACAACACAAACAACATCTTTTAAAGGATTACCTACGCCGGCTAATGCCCTTGCTGTAATCTCAATAGTCCTTGGTGGTTATTATTCCGGTTCAGCTTTTCTGACTTCATTCATGACTTCACCCATCTCATTGATAATTTTATCTTTATCACTATCGGTTCTTATGGTGACACGAATCCCTTTGTTGTCGCTTAAATTCAAGAATCTTAAGATAAAAGGTAATGAAGGAAGGTATGTTTTGATTGTTTTGTGTGCAATAATGATCTTAGTTTTCGGTATCGGAAGTATCACCGGAATAATTCCGGCTTATATAATAGTCTCTCTTCTCTTTCTTCTTTTCTGATCTGAAATCAGATAAACTATAAAAACTTTCCAGATTATTCGATAGGATTTGTTTCCCCGGGGAATTTCTTTTCATATAATATGAGGGCGGACTTGATAATGATCCAGCAAGTAATGATAAATGCCGGCCACATAAGATAGGTTATTAATTGGTTGATATACATTTGATTATATGAGATCTATGGCATTAAAATATTTGAGAGTCGTTGTACTAAAATATTATCGGGTCTTAGGCATGGGGCGCTGGGTGTCGGGCATTAGGATAATTAAATATTTTTTTCCTTCCGCCTGGTGCCTGTCACCTTCCGCCTTAATATACATGCCCGTCCGATTTCATTTCATCTTCATTAATTTTTTTATTGCTTATTGACTTCCAGGTATACCAGATATAGGCGATGACAATTGGAATAAAGAATGAAACAATCGTCATTGTCTTTAACGTGAACTGACTGGATGAAGCATTTCTGATAGTCAGGGAATTCTGAAGATTAAAAATTGAAGGATAAAACGCGGTTCCATTATAACCTGCTGTGAGAAAAAGCGATAATACCGTAAGTATTGTTCCGGGTCCCGTAAACCAGATCCCCTTTGAACTTTTTTTAAATACTGCAATGGATATTCCGAAAAGAACTACCAAGACACCCGAGAGAAAGAATATCAATACAACAGGCATTCTTAGTAAATTATGAAGATATTTTAAGCTCTCCATGGAAACAACACCCGTAACTCTGTCTGCAGCAAATCCGGATGAAACCAAAAGCATAATAATGAAGAACAGGAAGAATAAAAGAAATGGGATAATGTTAAAAGTCAATTTCTTATGAGCACTTGCAACAACATTTTCTTCCTCAACTGTATTAATTATATAAAGTAATCCATTTATTCTGACCAAAAATAATACAGCTAATCCTAGAGCCAGATTTTTAATGTTAAGAAGAGCTTCAATTCCATGCCATTGAGTTTCCCATTTTACCTGGTTCATCTGGTTCAGGCTGAACTTAGAACCTGTAAAAAAAGTAGCTACAGCAACGCCTATTAAAAATGGTCCCAGAGATCCGTTGAGAAGCAGAAAAAAATCAAAAGTTTTTTTACCATAAACATTCGAAGGCTTTGATCTGTATTCGTAAGCAACTGCCTGGAGGATAAAGCTGAACAGAATAGCCATCCAAACCCAGTATGCACCTCCGAAACTTGTTGAATAAAAAAGTGGGAAAGAGGCAAAGAAGGCCCCGCCGAAGGTAACAAGCGTTGTAAAGGTGAATTCCCATTTTCTGCCAAGAGTATTAACGATCATTGTTCTTTGCATTTCATTTTTTGCAAGGGAAAATAGAAAAGTCTGGCCTCCCTGAACAAACATTAGGAATACGAGAAGACTTCCCAGAAGTGATACAATAAACCACCAGTAATTCTGTAAAAAGATATGAGTTATCATTATGGTCATTGTTTCAATCGTTTAATGTTTTGGTCCTAATCTAATCTGTTTGAGCATTATAGATATTTCAGCAATAAGAAGTGCCGTAAAAATGAACACAAATAAAAAGAAGGTGGTTTTAACAGAGTCTGCACTAATATTGGAAACCGCAATTTTCACAGGCATCAGATCCTGAATTATCCATGGCTGTCGTCCCATTTCTGTCAGAATCCATCCAAGTTCACTGGCAAGGTAGGGTAACGGAATGGAGAAAAGGAGAATCCAAAGAAACCATCTTTTTGATCCGATTGTTCCATTAAAAAGAAAGATCAGAGCCAGGCTGAAAATCAGGATGAAAAGAAAACCGAGAATAACCATTAAATGAAAAGAATAAAATGCACCATATATTTCAGGTATTACTTCCTCAGGTGAATTTATAAAAGCATATCCGAAATATTTGAAGTAATTATCTCTGAAACCTTGATCCTGAAATTTTTTCAATAATACACCAATCTGCTCATTATCTTTATTCTCTTTGGCCTTTTTATAATCCAACAAGGTTTGCCTAGCAATCTTACCTCTTTCTGCTTTTTCAATAACGGACAATATTCCTTTATCAGAATTTCCTTCAATATGATCTTTGAGGCCGGGAACATATGCATCCTTGTTACCCGAAGTCATTACCGAAAGCAGATCTGGAATTTCTATCTTGAAAATAAAGTTGGGAAGCTCTTTACCACCTATTTTTTCACCCGATCCGTGAAGCACACCGAAGGCCACAAGAGGAGCATTTTGTTTTCCGTCGGACAAGGCCTCAAATGCTTCAAATTTTACTGGTTGAATCCTTGCAATTGTCCGTGCTGATGAGTCTCCCGTAAATGCAAGAAAGAGTGAGGATGCAAGACCAAATATGCCTGCAATCAGGATGCTTCTTTTTGCCAGCAGTTCTTCCCTCTTTTTTATAAGAAACCAAGCACTTATCCCCATAACAAACATTGATGCAAGAACGAACCCTGAAGAAATTGTATGGAGAAATTTGTCAACTGCGACAGGGTTAAAAAGTACGGCCCAAAAGTTCATCATTTCATTTCTCACAGTATCGGGATTAAAAACCATTCCTACCGGATTTTCCATCCAGGCATTTGCAACAAGAATCCACAAAGCAGAGAAGCTTGCACCAATCGCAACAAGCCAGGAAGAAAGCAGGTGGAACTTTCTGCTTACTTTGTTCCATCCAAAAAACATGACTGCAACAAATGTGGATTCGAGGAAAAAGGCAAGAATTCCTTCAATAGCAAGCGGAGCTCCGAAAATATCTCCGACAAACCATGAATAGTTCGACCAATTCGTCCCAAACTCAAATTCGAGGATTATTCCGGTAGCGACTCCTATAGCGAAATTTATGCCGAAAAGTGTCATCCAGAAACGCGTAAGACGTTTCCACTCCTCTTTGCCTGTCCTGACATATATTGTTTCCATCATAGCAACCAGAAAAGAAAGGCCAAGTGTAAGAGGAACAAACAGCCAGTGATAGATTGCTGTCAGAGCAAATTGTGCCCTGGACCAGTCGATCAGGCCAGGATTAATATTCTCAATCATTTTTATCCGAAGAGTTTAATATTTGATTACGTACATATTCACTTCTCTGAATGTCATTATTATATTTCCTTCCCAGAAAATCAGGGAAAAAGAATAGTTTAAGAATTGCAAAAATTACAAACAGTTTAATTATAATTATCAACCAGACCTTTCTTCCCCAGGAAGATAAATTTCTGAACCCGTCAATGTAGATTCTGATAAACGTGGCGAAAAATTGATTTAATGAATTCATATGAGAAATGATGAGGAAAGGATCATCCTTTTAATTTGTGATGGTCGTCCAGAGCAGATTCAGTTTTTTGCTTCTCTTCCTGTATTTTAATTTCGGATTTAATTTCTTCAGACGCCAGACTTGAAGTAATTATCTGCACTGCTCTGAAGTTGTTAAAGAATTCACGCGCAAAAACTCTTAAGACCGTATATGCCGGAATTCCAAGGATCATTCCAGGCACTCCTGCAGCAAATCCAGCTGCAAGTACAACTATGAATATTTCAAGAGGATGAGCTTTTACACTATTTGAGAAAATCACAGGTTGAAATACAACATTATCAATTGTATGTACTATTGCCTCAACAATTATCATGTAGGTAACCAATGGTATCACTACGGTATTAAAGTCCTGGTTCATATGTGAGGCAACACCCATAATTATTGCAATAAATAGCCCAAGCCAGGGCCCAACATAAGGAATAACATTTATGATTCCCAGAATCAATCCCATTACAAGCGCCTGCTGAAAATCAATACCTACAATTGTCATCCCAATGGTAACCAGAATCATAATACATGTGCTCTGTATCATTATCCCGATAAAATATCTTGTAAGAAGCCTCTTGATAGAATATAATGCGCGGGTTACATTGTCAACATATCTGTCCGGGACCCATATTAAAATAGATTCAAAAAATAAATGTTGGTCTTTAAGGAAAAAGAATGTAATAAATGTAATTGAAAAGACAGCCACCAGGATATTTCCGAGAATGCCTGCAAGTGAACCTATAAAATTCTGTAAAAGGTTTATATTCAGGACACCTGCCACTTTTGAAATTATATATTCCTGAAGAGAAGTTTCTTTGGCAATATCTTTATTAAAGGCCCTGAACAGGTTCTCTACTTTTTTGATAGGACCTTCAACAATCTGGACAATTCTGCTGCTATCGATACCTGATAACTGATTTATCTGGCTTGTTACCAATGGGATGAATATGTAGAAGAACAGCACAATTATTCCCCATATTATCAAAAGGGTAAGAAATGCACCTATGGATCGGGGGAAATGCCATCTTCTTATTTTAATCTTGCAGAAAAGATCCACGAGCGGGCGTCCCATTATTGAAAAAACTCCCGATACAAGTATGTAAACAACAATTTCTCTGAAGTACCATATCCCGGCAAGAAATACCAGGATTCCGGCAAATATCAAGATATTTCTCAGGGTTGTTTTCATCAGTCAGGTTTTATTATACAAACCTAATTCAATTTTCTGAAAACTCATAAAAGATTATATCTCCGGATCACCTACTTCCGCTGACAAAAATACAAGAAATATATTGATTGTACTGTCATTATGTCGTATAAAAACAAAATTATTATGCCATATTGACATATAATACAAATGGAACAGATATTGAAAACGTATAAATGAATTTAAAAAATAATGTTTAACAAATAAAATTTATAGGAGGACAAAGCCATGTTACCAATGATTACAAGAAGAAGTTACAAACCATTTTTATGGTCGAACTTATTTGATGATGATTTCTTTCCGGTTGTATCTCAGAGGAGTACTTCAATCCCGGCAGTAAATATCAAAGAAGATGAGAAGAGATTCGTTCTGGACCTTGCAGTTCCCGGAATTGATAAGAAAGATCTCAAGATTGAGATACATGAAGATGTACTTACAATATCTTCTGAGAACAATAAAGAAAAAGAAGAAACTCATGATGGTTTCAAAAGAAGGGAATTTAGTTACTCATCATTTTGCAGAAGTTTTTACCTTCCTGAAAATGTAAATAAAGATAAGATCGGAGCCAATTATAAAGATGGTATTCTTTCAGTTGAGCTTCCAAAAGAAGAAGAAGAAAAAGCAAAACTAAGCAGAGAGGTAAAGGTTTCATAAGCTCATAAAAGTAAAAATCCCGGCTAGTTACCGGGATTTTTACTTTTATCATCACATTGAGCTGTAACAAATGCTGCGAACCGTTTTCCATAATCCTTTAGTGCAAGGGACTTTTCATCCCCCGGAAAAAATTTCATTGCAGCAGTATCCTCGAATACTTTAAGTTTCAGGTTTCGCAAATTATCAATTATTATTCTTGGAGCTTCACCGCTCCATCCATATGATCCGAATGCACCTGCAATTTTGGATTTGTCTCTGAGAGGATTGATAAGTGAAAATAACTTATAAACCGGCAACAATGTATTCTGATTTATTGTTGGTGATCCGACAAGAATTGCATCAGATATCACAATTTCCGATTCAAGCTCTCCCATAGGAATAGTCTCAATATCTTTTAAAGTAATATTAATGTTTTCTGTCTCCCTCATGCCATCAGCAATTTGTTCTGCCATTAATCTGGTGTAGCCATAGGCCGAAACATAAGTAATCAGAACATTTTTCACATTACGGTCTGCAGTCAGGTTTACATATGCTTCAGATTCCCTTTCTGTCAAATCAACAATCTGCTTCCAGTTGTCTTTGTGGATAGGCCCGTGACCCGGACATATAATTGCGATATCAAGCGGTTTGATCTTTTCAATAGCTTTAAGGGCAAATCTGCTGAAAGGTTTGAGAATTATATCAAAATAGTACCTGAATGATTCCAGATATTCAGGAGAAAAATCATTGAACATATCCTGAGAACAAAAATGAGCCCCGAAAACATCACATGTAAACAATATTTTATCCTCAACAAGATAGGTGAACATTGTGTCAGGCCAGTGCAGATTTGGAGCAGAGATAAATTTCAAGGTCTTATTTCCAAGATCCAAAACATCACCATCCTTAACTACCAGTGAGTTAAAAGGACTATTTATTATGTCACCCAGATATCTTATTGCATTACCTGAGCCGACAACAACTGCAGATGGGGCAATTTCAAGCAATCTGGCTGTATTTCCGGAATGATCCGGTTCGGTATGGTCAAGTATAATATATTTAATTTCAGAAGGGTCTACAACAGATTGGAGTTTTTTGATATGTATGTCACTGAACTTTTCCTTTGATGCCTCAACTATAGTCTTTTTTTCAGCGTTTATGAAATATGAATTATATGTTGTACCATAGTCAGTATGCATTACGATATCAAAAGTCACAATATCATAATCCAGTACGCCAATCCATTTTACATCATCGGTCACATCAATGACCCTGTCATCCTTCATGATTTCTTTGTCGTTATTCATAATCAAATTCTGGCGATGATGCTTTTGTTGGCTCTTACATGCTGAAGAATAGGAATTTCAATCTCAGTTCCCACAGGAAGAAATATATCAACCCTTGAACCAAATTTAATAAAGCCCAGTTCATCTCCCTGGCGTACCTCCTGATCCTTCTTTGAATAGGTGACAATTCTTCTTGCCACGGCTCCTGCAATTTGTCTTACCAGTATCTCTACCCCATCGTGTGTTTCAATAACTATGCTACTTCTTTCATTAGACTCGGATGATTTCGGATGCCATGCAACCATGTTTTTCCCGGGGTTATAACTTACATATTTTACCTTCCCGGAAACAGGATAACGATTACTATGCATATTGAAAGGAGACATAAATATTGAAACCTGCAGGCGATTATCCTTAAAATATTCAAGCTCTTCAGTCTCTTCAATCACTACTACTTTGCCATCGGCAGGAGAGTATACCAGATCGTGAACAGGTTGCAGAGTACGTACCGGGAGACGAAAGAAAAAAAGAATAAATACGTAGAATAATAATGAAAATATCAGAAATGCCCATTTGAAAAGGATGAGATCTGCCCAGAATATTTCAACAATAATATTTAAGGCCAGCAATAAAAGAAAACCAAACAATAAAATCTTATAACCTTCCTTGTGAATACTCATTTATTAAAAATTTGCACAAAACTAATCAAGTCTGACCAATCATCCAAAAAGTGAGATATAAAGATAAACCAACGGGAAAGATATTATCACGCTGTCGAATCTATCGAGAAAGCCACCATGGCCTGGCATTATAGTCCCGGAATCTTTAACTCCCTGGCTCCTTTTAAGCATTGATTCCACCAGGTCTCCATATGTTCCTGCTATAGAAATAATTACAGATACAATGATCCAACCTTTTCTGTCGAGAACACCCAACCAGCCCGACAATAGCCAGGCAATTGCAGCAGCGATTATCACTCCTCCAAAAAATCCTTCCCACGATTTTTTTGGAGAGATACGTTCCAGCAGTCGATGCTTACCGAACGTGATACCGATAAGATAAGCTGCCGTGTCATTTGCCCAAAGCAGAATAAAAAAGCCAAGAATTATTCCGGGAGAAAATTTAATTGAACTATGGGGCAATATCGAATCGAGACCAGTCCGTGAAAAAGCTGCAAAAGGTAACATAGAAAAAGGAATCGCTGTATAAAGTACAGAAAAGAACGTATGCGCCAGTGAATCAAAGGGTTTCTCCTGCTTTCTATAAAGTTCAATTACCATGATCATAGACATCATTGGTATCAGGATAAGTAAGTAGCTCAAAGAGATTTCCCCGGCAGCAATCAGAGTTGAAAGAATATATGCTGTAAGACCAGTTAACATTCCTGTAATCATTTGTGGTCTGACACCTGTGTTTCTTATCATCAGATAGTATTCGTATTGTGTACCGGCTAAAAGTATAAGTCCAGTCAAAAAAAATGAGATTGGGTGAAGCCAGAATCCACCAATAATAAAAAGTACGATCCAAACACCTGTCAAAGTCCGTCTGAAGAAATTTTCCAAGACTTAAAATCTTTTAATAGTTATTTTTCGCGCAAAACAGTGTCTTCTTTTCCTCTGTCGGCTGCCGGGAAACTACTTTCTGCTGTTTTGTGGTAACACATAGTACCTTTATCAACTCCGATTCAATGGTCTTACTCTTTAACCTTAGGCTTTCTTGGAGGTTTTTTAAGATCATTTTTACCCTTTTCAGATGAATCGGATTTCCTTTTGTTCTTAACCTTTTTCTCTGAAGATGGAGTATCATTATTATCTGCTTTCTCTGCTTTATCTTCTTTTACCGATTGAGTAAGCTTTTGTTCAGCCTCCAATTCAGCCTCTTTTATCAGATCGGCTTTTCTTTTTCCAAATATCCGTTCAAGATCCTCACTGAAGATAACCTCTTTTTCCAGAAGTAGTTCTGCAAGCACTGTAAGCCCCTTAATATTGTTTTTCAATACATCAACTGCTCTCACATAAGATTCTTCAATTATATCCTTGACTTCTCTGTCAATAAGTTCTGCAGTTTTTTCGCTGTATGGTTTTGTGAAACCAAAATCTCCCTGCCCTGATGAATCGTAAAAACTTATATTACCTACCTTTTCGCTCATTCCAAAATAAGAAACCATTGCATATGCCTGCTTTGTAATCTTTTCAAGATCACTTAAAGCGCCAGTTGAAATTTTACCAAAAACAAGTTTTTCAGCGGCTCTTCCTCCCAGAGCGTAGGCCATCTCATCAAGTATTTGTTCACGCGTGGTAAGCTGTCTCTCCTCAGGCAGATACCAGGCTGCACCAAGAGCCCTGCCGCGTGGTATGATGGTAACTTTTACCAGCGGGCTGGCATGTTCGAGCAGCCAGCTTACCGTAGCATGACCTGCTTCGTGATAGGCAATCGTTTTCTTTTCAACAGGAGAAATAATTTTACTTTTTCTCTCTAGTCCACCTACTATCCTGTCTATAGCATCAAGAAAATCTTGTTTCTCAACTACAGTTTTGTTCTTGCGTGCAGCAATTAATGCTGATTCGTTGCATACGTTTGCAATATCAGCACCGGAAAAACCGGGTGTCTGCTTGGAGAGAAAAACTATATCAAAATCTTTCTCGAGCTTTATGGGACGAAGATGCACCTTAAATATAGCTTCTCTCTCCTTAATGTCAGGAAGTTCAACATGTATCTGGCGGTCAAAACGGCCAGCACGAAGCAAGGCCCTGTCAAGTATATCAGCTCTGTTGGTGGCTGCCAGAATTATGACTCCCATATTAGTCCCAAAGCCATCCATTTCAGTAAGCAGTTGATTGAGAGTATTTTCCCTTTCATCATTTGATCCAAAATTGGGATTACGGCCTCTGGCACGTCCGACAGCATCTATCTCGTCAATGAAAACTATACAAGGAGCTTTTTCTTTTGCCTGTTTAAAAAGATCCCTTACTCTTGATGCTCCAACCCCCACGAACATCTCTACGAAGTCGGAACCGGATATTGAGAAAAACGGAACATTGGCTTCACCGGCAACAGCTTTGGCTAATAATGTTTTGCCAGTTCCCGGAGGGCCAACAAGTAAAGCACCTTTGGGAATTTTGCCGCCAAGATTGGTATATTTTTTCGGGTTCTTAAGGAAATCGACAATTTCCATTACCTCAGTCTTTGCCTCTTCTAGTCCGGCAACATCATTAAAATTTAGCTTTATATTGGTATCCTTATCAAATATCTGGGCACGTGATTTTCCAACACTGAAAATGCCTCCGGCACCACCGGCACCACCTCCGGCCATTCGCCTCATAAAAAACAACCATAATATAAGGAAAAATGCCAATGGCAGGACCCAGCCAAGTATCTGGCCAAAGTAATCATTACGCGTAATAGATTCAGGGTAAAGATAATCCTTGTCTTCCGGGTACCCAGCATTTCTCTGGGTATCAGAAATCATCGTTTCGAATTTACTTAAATCGCCAATATTAATAGTATAATTAGGTTTCGGAGCAGAGAAACCCAATCCGTTTCCCGGTTTTGCCAGATCAGGATATCTGTTTGATTCAATAGCTTCTTTTTTAAGATAGATTTCAGCCTTTTCTTTGTTAACGACGATGATTTTTTCAATGTCCTTATGCTGGATCATCTCTTTAAGCTGTCCTGTCGTAGCTTTGGGGACACTCTTTCCGCTCGATAAAACCTGAAATATAATTATCGATACAGCGATTATCGCAAATATCCAGTTAGAGTTAAACTTGGGTTTAATATTAATATCAGGTTTCTTCTCGGAATTCTGATTTATATTGTTATCTTCTGCCATAAATTATTATCTTACAATTTGTTGTCATCCAGTCTTTCAATATTTGAATCTGCCCAGAGAGATTCCAGACTGTAAAAATTCCTCTGTTCTTCCTGAAAAACATGAACTATCACATTACCATAATCAATGAGAACCCAGAAACAATTCTCCAGCCCTTCCCTGTGAAAAGGTTTTTCACCTGTTTCCTTTCGTACTATATCCTCAACAGAATTACTAATGGAATCAACATGTGTCCCGGAATTTCCGTGACATATTACAAAATAATCAGTGATTCTGTTTTCAAGTTTCCTAAGATCCAGCTTAAGAACATTTTGTCCTTGCTTTTCAAAAATACCTTTTATCACGCTATCCAGCAGGACTTCAGTTCCATCTGATCTTTTTTTCATCAATAATTATTAGTTAGTAACGCAGCCGCAAAAGTACAAACATTTATCTGTATTTTTGTAACAGTCATTTACATTTTACAATTAGGATGCCAATTTGACCTGTATATGTAAAATACGACATTAATTTATTTTTTCAAAGTGTATTTCATTGATTATAATGATTATAGGTTCAAATATTATTTTTCAGGAAAATCTGTCATCATCCAACTCTCATGCAACTGCGCTTCTAAAGAAAAACAAAGTCCGGGAAGGGACAATAATACATACTAACTATCAGACCGATGGCCGGGGCCAGGGAGGAAACATCTGGGAGAGCGAGGACGGGAAGAATCTGTTAATCAGTCTGATACTATATCCTTTCATGATCAAACCATCGGATCAGTTTATAATTTCGAAAACAATATCACTGGGAATCTGTGATTATCTCCGACAGTACACTGCTAATATTTCAATAAAATGGCCAAATGATATCTATGTAAAGAATGACAAAATAGCAGGGATTCTGATCGAGGCATCCATCATCCGGAATAAAATAGAAAATGTAATTGTTGGGATAGGTTTAAATGTAAATCAGAATATATTTAAAAGTGATACACCAAATCCGGTTTCATTAAATTTGATCACAGGAGAAATTTACAATATTGAAGATTGTCTTAAAAATCTGGCTAATAACCTTGACAGGAGATACAAACAACTTCTTTATGAAGATAGAGAAGAAATTGATAGAGAATACCTGAGAAATCTTTACAGGGTTGGAAAATGGAGCAGCTTTTGTGATGTAAACGGATCATTCGAAGGAAAAATAATTTCAGTCGCTCCTGGTGGTCATTTGCAGGTTGAGGATCGACGTGGAAGGATATATAAATATGGTTTTAAAGAGGTTAGTTTCCAGTAGATTTGACATTCCACT
>Ga0182021_10002475_pt1 | contig 21566 bp, 17 predicted proteins | sample 612E3MmetaG_FD_120493 | JGI IMG/M metagenome (GOLD analysis project Ga0182021, IMG submission 120493) | Permafrost microbial communities from Stordalen Mire, Sweden - 612E3M metaG (Illumina Assembly) | ecosystem: Environmental > Terrestrial > Soil > Wetlands > Permafrost | place: Sweden... | reverse complement strand
GAATATGCAATCCAAACACTATCAGGAGAATAAGAAGGCCAGGTGGGATCCTTTTTATCTTTAATAGTGTCTTTAAATACCAGCTTCTGATTGGTAATATCAAACATGAATTTTAAGGAGTCAATCATGAAAGTGAATTTTGTGGTGCTTTTCTTTTCAAATTTGATATCCTTAATTGGTAAATCAAGCTCATTATAAGGGCGACGAGTAATCTTGCGCAATTCAGCAGCCATATACCTGCTGTCGAACATGGCCTGCTTTGTCCTTAATCCGGCATTTACATAATAATAGTTTTTACCTGAAGATGTTTTGAAAGAGTACCAGAAAATATCAGATTCTTCAATCCAGTTTGCATTAACTGAAAGATCTCCGTATTTGGAAGTAAGATTATCTGCTCTGAATTTTTCAGCAGCCTTAAAATCAGCCTTTTGGGCTACAATAGTCAGAGAGCATGATATAAAGAGAAGTGGTAAAAACAATGATCTTTTCATTTCTAATTGTTTAGAGATTAAATTCTTTCTCAAATTAAGCAAAAATATTCCTGCTATACCATTGAAGAGATTTATGTTTATAAGCATCAGAATAAAAATATTACTCAGCACATATTAATTTGGAGAAAATAAAACCATATTTTTGCGACGCTCAACAGCTCAAACTAAAATTTCAGAAAAACCTGAGACCTGATGAAAAAAATTCTCCTGGCGACATTTACGATAATATTTTTCTATACTCAGCTCAGATCACAGAATATCGAAAATCCGGGTAAACCAATAGCAGAGATATTTACTGATTTTCATTATAGTATGAAACCGGATGTAAAGACCACGGGGTACAATATCAACAGGGCGTATGTTGGTTATACCTATATTGCTGATCAAAATTTTTCAGCAACCATAAAACTTAATTTAGGTAATCCTGATGATGTCTTGCCGGTGATTGAACCGAGACGATATGCTTATTTCAGGGAAGCATCTATTTCCTATAAAAAAGATAAGCTCAGTCTGATAATGGGAATGACGACCACCATGCTATTTGATTTCCAGCAGAGATTCTGGGCCAAAAGATATGTAGCGAATACGTTTCAATCTTTAAACAATTACGGTCCTACTGCAGATATCGGATTTGTCGCTGATTATAAATTCAATGATATTGTAGATGTTGACATTACCTTAATGAACGGAGAAGGATATTATAAAGTTCAACTCGATAATAATCTTAAACCTTCACTTGGGATTACCCTTTCACCAATAAAAGAGGTTGCTTTAAGAGTATATTGTGACGTTATTAAAATCCAGGGATTATGGCAAAAAACTTTTGTCGGGTTTGCAGGATTTAAAAATGATAAGGTGACAATTGGAGGTGAAATAAGTTGTAAGTCAAATCTTGATCTGGTAGGTGGTCATAATGCCTGGGGTTTTTCTGGGACCGGAGCTGTGAGCCTGACAAAGAAGGCAGAGTTTTTCACCCGTTATGATTATTCAACATCAGTAACTGTGCCCGGAGACGCGGCACAATGGAACTTATCAAAAGACGGGCAATTTCTTATCAATGGGATTCAGTACACATTTAATAAAATCGTGAAAGTTGCCCTTGACAATCAGGTGAACTTCCCGACTGATAAAACCAGGTCGATAACGGACCTGATTTATATCAATGCATTGTTTAAATTCTGAATAAGGAATTTTATTTATTTCCCGGTAAAATCTCTGCCAGCCCTGAGAGCTTTCAGATTCAGATTAATTACTTCCTCACCTTTAGGTTTAAAAAGGTTCCTGATCGCATTTTCCAGGTTATGATATGGTATCTCAATGAAAGGAGAAGCAGCTCCAAGGATCACCATATTACCTGATCTCAAAGAACCGATCCTCTTAGCTATAGAATCAGCGTCAATAATAATGTGATTTTTTATTTTCTTTATCTCCGACAATATCTCTTCAATCGGCGGATAATCGTCTATATTAATAAATGGACTTGAGTTAGTTACGAGCCAACCTGTATCTGAAAGCCATGGAAGATACCTTAATGATTCCATCGGTTCTACCGAAATAATAATATCAGCCCTGCCGTGAGGTATGAGGTCAGAAGCTATAGGTCTATCCGACAATCGCAAATGAGACTGAACATCACCACCTCTCTGACTCATACCATGAACTTCCGATTGTTTGAGAAACAGATTGCATTCCACAGCTGCCAGTCCAATTGTGGCAGCAATTGATAAAATTCCCTGTCCCCCTACTCCTGACAAAATAATGTCGTTCTTCATTTCACTTTAAGATAACTCATTTGAAGCTCTTGATTTTTTTCTTTTGATTGCTGTCTGAATACATTCACGAGAAGCAATTATAACTGAAACACCATGATATTCAAACTCCTCCTTTATTATACGTACATTTTCTTCAAAATTCTTACGTATAGGAGTAATTAATCGTAAATGGTCTCTTGAAACGCCAATCCCAAGACATATATTTTCAATTCTGCCTGTTGCCTGTGATTTTTGTCCTCCTGTCATACCTGTGGTAGAATTATCACCGATGATTATTGTAACAGGAGAGTTCTTTACAACGGCGTCAAGCAGTCCTGTCATACCGGAATGAGTAAAAGTCGAATCCCCGATAACTGCCACTGCAGGGAACAGTCCAGCATCAGACGCTCCGATTGCCATTGTAATGGAAGCACCCATATCAACACACGAATTAATTGTATCGTAAGGCGGAAGAGCAGCTAAAGTATAACATCCTATATCTGAAAAGACTCTGCCAGGAGAATAACTCTTCAAAGCTTCAATGATAGCACTAAACATATCAGAATGACCACAGCCTGCACAGAATGATGGAGGTCTCATTCTGACTATTTCAGGAACATCCCTGCCTGCTGATACACTAAGTCCAAGAGCTTTAGCTACAATAGCCGGGTTCAATTCTCCATCACGCGGAACTATCCCATCGAGCCTGCCATGAATTTTAATACCATTATCCAGAATACCCCGGAGCGATTCCTCAACAATCGGATATCCTTCTTCAAGAATAAGGACAGAACTACATTTGTCTGTGATTTCAGTAAAAACATCTTTATTGAATGGATATGCAGTGATTTTGAGAACCGGGAAATCTGGTTTACTATCGCTGAAATTCTCCATCAGGTAATTATATGCAATGCCACAGGTAATTACCCCCATTCGTCTGTCACTGCCATCAGTAAAACTATTGAATTTTGAGATACTAAGATCGTATTTAAGTGATTCATAAGTAGATAAAAGTGCTCTGTATCTTTTTCTGGCAATTGCCGGCAGAAGAACAAATTGAAGCTGACCGGCCGGAAGTTTCAGCTTTTTCTCAGGAATAGTTAGTTTTAATTCAACAGCAGCTCTGGAGTGTGCAAGCCGTGTTGTAATCCTGAATAGAACAGGGATTTTATATCTCTCAGAAAGTTCGAAGGCATCAAATATCATATCGTACGCCTCCTGCTGTGTGGCAGGCTCAAAAACCGGGACAAAAGCAAATTTTGCGTAAAACCTTGAATCCTGCTCATTCTGTGAAGAATGCATTGAGGGGTCATCTGCAGCTACGACAATAAGACCACCATTAACACCCGTGATTGCCGAGTTAATAAATCCATCGGCTGCAACATTAAGTCCTACATGCTTCATAGCGACCATGGCCCTTTTGCCGGCATAAGACATGCCAAGAGCGGCCTCCATTGCAGTCTTTTCATTGGATGACCATTCACGATGTATGTTTCTTTCTGTCGCTTCAGCAGAAGATTGAATATATTCCATTATTTCAGTTGACGGAGTACCGGGGTATGCGTACATCCCACTCAAACCTGCATCCATAGCAGCTCTGGCAACAGCCTCATCACCCAGTAATAATAATTTTTGTATATTATGGTTCATAAAATTTATTATGGCATGAATAATAATGATTATTTGGATAACATTTAAAACAAATCTAAAATTGTCTGAAAGTCAATTTATTTACCCAATTAAAGCAGGGAGTAAATTAAACTAAGCATGTGAAATGTATTAAAAATAAGTTAAAAGTTTTACCGTTACACGCAATATTACTTAATTTACAGACTCTTTTTATGATATTTGCGTTATCAATTATACACTTTGATTTTGAGCAGGCTTTTCTATATCATGATTTTATTGTTTCTACCTCTCCTGATAATCAACGGACAGGTTGCTGAAAAAGGGCAGATAGTTCAGGTAACAGGGATAATCAGTGATGAAGAGAGTAACCCTGTACCAGGGGTAAGTGTTATATCCCACAAGTTGAGAAAAGGAACAATTAGTGAGCTTACAGGGATTTATAATATAGTATCTATTCCGGGCGATACCATCTGGGTTAGCGCTCTGGGGTTCAAAAACACGACGTTTGTTATTCCAAAGGACATTGATTCTAAACAGCTCACAAAGGATGTAAAGCTCTTAAATGATACGATAGTAATTAAAGATGTTGTTATTCTACCCTGGAAAAATTATGAAGAGTTTAAGAGGGATATATTAGCTGATAGAGCCATCAAACCGGAAATTTTAAATATGTATGAGAACCTTGCTGCTATACAGCAGAGTATAGCAAATACGTACAACTATTCCGTTTCGCCGGAAGCCGGATACAGGATGGTAATGCAACAAACGGCCAATGCATTATATTCAAGGAATCAATCTCCTGTAAATAATCTACTTAACCCATTTGCCTGGGCAAAATTTTTCAACGATATAAAGCATGGATTATTCAAAAATGAGAAATTCAACAAAACGAAAAGTACCAAACCAAAGGTCGTGAAGAAGAAAGATACGACTGACAAGGTTGAATAATCACTTTCTCATAAGTACCGTGGATGATTCTGAAAGCAGAGTTTTTCCAGATATTTCAATATAGAAATTCGGGCAGCGTTAGAATATCGGGCAGTGTATGAGGAAAGTTGAAGGGAAAGTTACAGGTATACTTGTTGCAATAATAATTCATCTTATTGCGGGAATTGCATTTATGTTAATTCAGATCGGCTCACTTAATATAAAAGAGTATTCAAAAGAGTATCAGATAGCACTTGAAGATGTGCCGGTGCCTGAGAAAAAAGCTGCACCGGCTGAAGTTCAGGGGAGCTCGCTTGAAAAAATATTTCAGGGAGATCAGGATATCATGAATATAGCCAGGAATATTGCTAACCAGCCTGATGTGAAGATCAATGCCGAAGACTATATTGATAAAGTAAAAGAGGAGCTGATTCAGAGTGGTAAGCTGGGCAAGGATAATTATATAGATGAACAGAAAAAAGCTAAAGAGAATGTGCAGGAAGGAAACATAGCTATAGAAAAAAAAGAAGAAAAAATCAAGGAAAGTGTTGAGATAAAAGATTCACAGAAGATGGCTGCAAATTGGTCCGGTCCCACAAGGATCTATTATAATCTCCCGGGAAGGACTCATAATTATCTTCCTATTCCTATTTATAAATGTGAAGGATCAGGAAAAGCAGTGCTTACAATTGAGGTCAGCCCTAAAGGAATTGTTCTTAGTGCAAAAATTATAACAGCCGAAAGTACTACTTCCGATCCATGCCTGATTGAAGCTGCTGTCAATTCAGCTCTTATTTCAAAATTTAATCCGGATATAAACGCGCTGAAAATACAAACCGGGACACTCACATATCTATTTGTAGCTCAATAATATATGGGAATGGAAACTCTTTTTTAAAGGACTTCCATTCTTTCAGGCTTTCAGCTTATTAACAGAAAGCAATAAATTACTTCTTACCGCTTTTATCCGGGAAAGGAGGAATAGGAGGTACTTTCTTTCCCTGGGTTTTTAACAGATCGAGAGCGACCTCAATAGCTTTATTAAGCTGGTCATCCTGTCCCAGATATTCTTTATGAGGATCATTTTCAATTACAATATCCGGATCAACACCATGACCTTCAATGATAAACCCGCTTCCATCTGCTGCATATGGTGCATAAGCAGGTGTAATAATACTTCCTCCGTCAATACATGGAATTGTTCCGGAATATCCTACTACACCCCCCCAGGTTCTTGTACCAATCAGGGGTCCTATTTTATTGTATTTAAATCTGTATGAAAACAGATCACCGTCTGACGCGGAGTATTTATCACAAAGTGCCACCTTGGGTCCCAGGTGTGTACCACCAGGGTTGACATCTCCGATTGTGTATCCGGCAAACATTGTTGCATAGGTAATTGTTCTCATAAGACGTTCAATAATCTGTGGGGACACATTACCTCCTCCATTCCCGCGATCATCAATGATAAGTGCCTCTTTATTCATCTGCGGATAATAATGTTCAATAAACTGATTTAAACCGGGGACTCCCATATCCGGGATATGAATATATCCAACCCTGCCATTTGTGGCTTCACTAACCTTTTTTGTATTATTCTGCACCCAGTTATAATAATAAAGGGCTGATTCTGATGCAATTGGTTTAACAACAACCTTATGGCTCCCATTCACTTCAGGTTTGGAGTTGATAGTAAGTTCAACAAGTTTGCCAGCCTGTCCGACAAGAAGTTCATAAATATCATTTACTTTATTAACGAATGTGCCATTAACTGTAATTATGAAATCGCCATTATTTACATCCACTCCTATCTCCCTGAGAGGTGACACCAGTTCCTGGTTCCAGTTAGCGCCGTCGAGGATTTTGTCTATCCTGGCAAAACCCGATGGATCCCTGCTAATTTCAGCGCCCAGGAGCCCCGTTTGAATTCGATCCGGCATTGGTCTCTCACCATTTATTACATAAGAATGACCTATGCTCAACTCGCCCATCATCTCACCAAGAATGTATGTCAGGTCGTTCCTATGATTGACATAAGGAAGTAATTGGGCATATTTATCATGTATTTTCTTCCAGTCAACGCCGTGCATCCCGGGATCATAAAAGAAATCTCTCATTTGTCTCCAGGATTCATTAAAAATATTTGTCCACTCCTCTGCCAGATTTACTGAAACATGCATATTGTCAGTATTTATTGTCTCCTTAAGTTCAACTTTGCCAGATGGAATTGGTATTATCCCATACTTTCCGGCCTGCCTTACAAGCATTTTTTTACCACTTGGTACCAAAGTTAATGACAAACCCTGGCCAACCTCAACCTCTTTTTTATCCTTAAGATCAAAATACTTTGTTCCGGACGCCCCTCCTTTCTGTGAATTCATATTATAAAATATTTTGTCACCTGCAGGAATAAGATTGCCGTAATTAGCAGGTTGAACAGGAAGAGATACAACCCTTTCACGAATACCAGTCAGGTCTATTTTAATATTTTTCCCTAAACTATCAGGTTTTGATGCATCAGATACCTTTTTGCTATTATCTTTTGAAGCAGGTACAACAGGTTTATTCTCACTTAGCTTGACCTGGTCATCAGTAAGAGCAAATGGAGATGGAGTGTCCTTTGCAAGTACTACAAGATAGATTCGGCTCATATCAAGATAAGCATGGTTAAACTCTGTTTGACTGAAAGTAGGATTAAAGTCACGTTCGGATACAAAGAACAGATACTTTCCATCCTGACTGAAGACAGGATTGCCTGATTCATACCAGTTATCTGTCAGGTCTGTAACAGTCGAGGTTTCCAGGTTAAGAAGCCTTATTATGCTGAAGCCTTGCTCCGGTCTTACGAAAGCTATCCATTTGCTGTCCGGAGACCAACTTGCATCGTAAAATGGGCCCTTCTGAGACTTATCAGTTATCGTTATTTTCCTGGATTGAACATCGACATACCGCAGATCGTTCTTTTTGGTATAGTAAAGGATTTTTTTGCTGTCAGGCGACCAGTCAATGTCGAAAAGATAGGTATTCTGATCTTTTGTGATCTGGACCGGTAGTTCCGATTCGTCAGATTTTTGCATCCAGATTTCGAATTCACCGCTGGCATCAGAAATCCATGCAATGTACTTACCGTCGGGGGACCAGTTTGCATTACGTTCATGAACACCTGAAGTATTTGTCATATTTCTGGTTATTCCTTCTTTTACAGGAACATTGAATATATCACCTCTGCCACTAATTGCTACTCGTTCACCATCAGTGGACGGACTTACCGAGGAAATATTTTTTGAAGCGTCCTTTATTACATTTTTGTTTGCTCCGTTATCATCTGCTATACTGATGCTTACTTTTTCAGATTTGCGGGTTTTTGAATCAAATTTGTAGATAAAGCCTCCATTTTCGAAAACAATAGCATCTTTACTTCTTGAAGGAAACTTAATATCATAATTGTCAAAATTGGTAACCTTTTCAGTCTTCTTACTTAAGGTATTATAAACAAACATATTCATTATCCGGTCCCTGTCTGAAAGGAAAAATATCTCATCTCCTATCCACATCGGAAAGATATCCTGATTGATGTTGTCCGTAATCTTTTCTACGTTTCCTGAAGCGAAATCATAAATCCTGATGTCATCAGCCATACCTCCGACATAGTACTTCCAGGTTCTGAATTCACGAAAAACCCAGTTGAATGCCAATTTTTTACCATCCGGAGAATAAGTGCAAAAGCCACTATTGGTCAAAGGAATTTCTTTTGACATTCCTCCTTCAACAGGAACCATAAACAACTGACCTGTAAAATCATTAAATGTATGCCTTCTTGACCTGTAAATGATGTTCTTTCCATCCGGTGTCCATTCCATTACTATATTATTGGGGCCCATCCTGTCTCCGACGTCATCCCTGACGAGTGTAGCAGTATATGTAAGTCTTTTTGGTGTTCCTCCCTGGCTTGGTATAAGAAAGACTTCTGTATTTCCATCATATTGACCCGTAAAGGCAATGTATTTGCCATCAGGCGAGAATTTCGGAAACACTTCGTAACCATTATGGGTTGTGAGTTTTCTTGCCAGACCTCCGTCAGATGATACGGAATAAAGATCTCCTGCATAACTGAAAACAATCTGATTACCATAAATTGCAGGAAATCTCAACAATCTGGCTTCCTGCTGACCCGATACGACAAAACATCCTGATGCCACCAAACAGGCAAACATAATTAATCTGAGTTTCATAATAGTAAAGAGTTAAATAAATAAGAAAATGGTTCTGTAAATTATTTTGAATAAAAACTAAATCAGAGAGAAAATGTTTAAAACAGAGTATTAATAGAATTACGTGGAAAAGGTTCAATGATTTCCGGGCGATTCCTGTCAGTATTTTTATTATTTATAAGTGCACTTATTGTATAAGCTTTCAGTATTTCAGAAGGACAAGGTTTAAGAAGTTCAAATGCTTCAGCTTTATTGATATCAAGATCGATCCATTGTTTTTCTGACTGTTTGTCTAGTATAACCGGCATCCTCTTCCCAGAGTTATGAATATCTGCCATCAATTCGTTTGCTGAGGTAGTGACTATTGAAAATGTCGAGAATAATTTACCAGTATTTGTTTCAACCCACTCATCCCATAATCCTGCAAGAGATAATATTTCATCATCGGTGTGATAAATATACCATGGTATTTTTTTTGTTCCGACATGTTGCCATTCAAAGAAACCTTTGACTGGAATTATACACCTATTTGAATTGAATGACTTTGAAAATGATGGTTTACTTTCAATGGTTTCTGCCCTTGCATTAAATGTCTTGAGCCTTATTTCATTGGCACTTTCCTTAGTTTTAACCCAGGAAGGAATCAATCCCCATTTTAAAAGTTGGATCTTATCGGCTTTCCCTGAACAAATTGCAGGCATTTCAGGAAGACCAAAAGCATGATAATAATAGCTTGGATTATATTTTTCAGGATCGAGGAATGTAGCTCCATACCTGTTTTCAAGTTCCTCTTTTACCAGATTTACATTGACAGAGAAACACATAACTCATGATTCAATTACCGCCTAAATCGTCATTTAGAGGGACAGGCAACGAATAATTAAAAAGATCTCTGTCAGGCCATACTTTTACCTGTGATAAAGCCCTGGCCATCATATAGTTGATATCCGTTGAGATTTCAGGACCATTCCAGGCACTTGTATTAAGGAGTACCACCCAGGCAGTTCCGTCAGATTGCCGTTTCAACATGCCAGCAGTTCCAGGGAAAGTGCCTGTCCTCCACCATGTTCCGTCGAGAAATGTTGTTTTCCAGCCAACCGGAGCAAAACCATTATTTGTGTCAGTCATATAGGTTATACTTTCCCGGCTTAAAATATCTTTTCTGGAATCAAATCCATCTATTGCAAGCAGCAATTTCATTAGATCAGGAGCTGTAGCCAGCCAGGCTCCTGCACCGCCAAGTGCTTCAATATCATTTCCTCCATAACTTGCCGGAACCAGGTTTCCTGTTCCGTAGATTGAAGGTTTCAGAATGGCATCTCCTGGCTCATAATAGGTCACTTCATAAGGAGCTTTTTCATTTGGAAGATTCCTGGCGAGAGTCATATCATAGATCCCGATAGGTTCAAGAATATTTTTACGGCAGTAATCAAAATAAGACATACCCGAGACTTTCTCAATTACAAGGCCCAGGATAGCATAACCAAGATTTGAGTAGGCTTTTCCGGTACCTGGAGTGAAATGCAATCCTTTATTAAGTGCAAATCTGACAATTGTTTTAGTATCAACAGGAGAATTAACACCCATAGATTGAGCAACAACAAATGGAATAAACATCTGGTCACCCCACCTGGTTGACCAGCCACCTTCATGACTGAGAAGATGAGCAACAGTGATACCAAATACCCGTTTATCCCTGGGTTCACTAAAAAATGGATCATTAAGAATTCCATCAGGACCAAAAACCCTGGTGTTGACAGATAATTTACCTTCCTCCTGGAGTTTCATGATTGCAACAGCTGTGATGAGTTTTGATATACTTGCAATCCGGAACTTGTTAAATGGTTCGGTTTCAATATTGTTTGTCTTATCGGCCAGTCCAAATCCTTTAGAATAGACAAGTTGTCCGTTTTTTGCGACTGAAACAGAGGCTCCGGCAATCTCCCACCTTCGCATGAAAGTCTGGATAGTTCTTTCCATTCCTGAGAATTCGGGTCCACCAGACATTGAATTTACAAGCCTTACATTCTCCGGTATCAGATTGCTGGTAACTATATTATGTTCTTCGATGGCGCCCGGATCATAACTGACGAGGGCCATCGTAAGTGCTATAAGTAATATTTTCCGGTACTTGTTCAATTTTTACAATTAATAGGACAAAAATAAAAAGTATTCCTTCTCTGTTGTTAATAAACTGATAATTATTTCAAACTAAATTATTTATTATTGAACAAAGGGTAATAAAAAAATGCAGAATTAAAATGATTATTGTTTTTTTTGGAATGCTTATTGTGGTCTGAAATTGGCCTTTATTTGAAATAATAATATGACAGGTTTAATAATTGCATTAAATAAGAGATCAAAATTCTAACTTTGCCGGCATGTTTTCATACTGCAATATATATTGGAAATTTGTGCTACTAACAATTTTCTTTAGTATACCAGCCCGCCTGGGTTCTCAAATCGTGGTACTTGACACAACTATGGAGTTGGAGTATCCTCTTCAATTTAGTGTTCAGCAGGATCTGAATAATTATCTCATGCTGGCTGCCTCTGCAGGTCAGGTCCCGGCAATAAACTGGCTCATAAAACACGGAGCAGAAATTGACACTAAAACAGAAGAGAATGCAACCCCACTGGTATTAGCTGTTGCAAATAATAATACCGAGGCTGTAAAAGCCTTGCTTCAATATAAACCAGATGTAAATGTAATGACTTTATATTCTGAAACACCTCTTCTTGCAGCAGCTAAAAACGGGAATATTGATATGGCTGAAGCGTTGATCAGAGACAGCGCCAATATAAATTTAGCTGACAAGTATGGAGCAACGCCACTTCATTATGCTTCAATATTCGGATATTTTTATTTAACTGATATGCTCCTTTATTATCAGGCAGATAAAGAGCTGAAGAGTGAAGACGGCACAACTCCTCTTATGGCTGCAATATGGGCCGGTTTTGCAGATATATCAGATCTGCTGATCCAGAAGGGTGCAAATTGTGAAGAAAAAGATAAACAGGGCTTTACCCCTCTGATGATAGCTGCTCAGAATGGAGATACTGTAATTATGGATCTGCTACTTAAAAAGCAGGTCAATATGTACGAAATTAATAATTACAAATATGATGCCCTGGATATCCTTATCAAATCAAACTTTAGAGATGCAATTGAATATCTTTTCAGGAGCGGCTATAAATGGAGATCCAGCTTGCCCGATGCCTTGAACCCTTATTCTCTTGCTATTAAAAATGAAAGAAAAGGTATTATGCAGATCCTCGAGAAAAACAATATTCCTGAAAATCATAGCTTTGGATTTAATCAGGTGGCCTTTTCAGCATCAGTTAAATTTTGTTCGCATGATTATTTTACCGGATTTAACCTGGCTTTTAAAGAACCTCATATTAATGCCGGTTTGATTGCAGGGCTTGACTTCAAACCTGGATATACAAGGGTTCTCGATAAAACGGATGACAACCAGTACTATCAATATCAGGACAAAAGTTCAGTTGTCTACGGCGGAATTTTTAAAGACATCAGAATTACTGATCATCCTTTCGGAGGTAACTGGTTTTTTAATTCATCGTTGGCAGCTGCTTATGCTTTCGGAAACAAGCTCAAGGGAACAAATATATCTCCCGGGAATATCTTAAAAATTATACCATCGGCAGGTTTTAAATGGACAGTAGCAAATTTTTCCCTTTATGGCAGCATTGATTACATGAGGACAATGTTTTACAAGATCGGTCCGGTCTGGTTCAGACTTGGAGTCGCATATAATATGTTTTTGGAAAGCGATAAAGCTCGTCCGAAGAAAATCAAATGGTACTAAACATAGTTGAAAGAAGAACTAAAAATATGCTTCGGCCGTAAGCAATGAATAAAGTTATAAGAAATATTATATTCCCGTTCCTGGTCTTATTGTTTTCATGCGATAAACCAGGCTTATTTACTTCATGCAAGGATTGTTTAACACAAGAACCTGTTGATGCTATTATTGATGCGAAAATTGATCCTTTTACTGAAACCAATTATTACCCGGAGATAAATGTTTATGAGGGAAATATTGAAGACGGACTCTTAAGAAATACATACTCTGCAGATAGAAGTACAGTCTCTATTTCAGTACCGATCAATAAAAAGTACACAATAACCGCAACCTATTACCGTGAGGGTATTTGTTATATTGCCGTCGATTCCGCAACACCAAGAGTTAAGTCTGAGAGTGACAAATGCGATAAACCTTGTTACATTGTGTACGACAATAAAGTGGATCTCAGAATTAAGTATAAAGAATAATATTTTGATTCATCAGTATCGGATCTAAAAATATTCAAACCAAAAAAATTATTAATATCTTGCATTGGGAACAACAGCTAAAAAATTGGGCAGATATAAACCAAATAATTATTTTAAATTTCTCTATTACAGGTGTTTGCATTCTCTATCATCTCTGATTGAATTGACACATCCTTCAAAGATTAAAGATTATAAGCAGATTCCCATCATTATTAATAATTTCAACAGGCTGGATTCAATGAAAAAACTGATTGAGAGTCTGGAAAAAAGAGGATATACAAATATTTCTATAATTGATAATCTTTCAACATATCCGCCATTACTGGATTATTATAAAACATGCAGATATACTGTTTTCAGGCTTAACCGGAATATCGGAATGACTGCTCTCTGGAAAAGTGATATTTATAGAAAATTTCGAAATGATTTCTTCGTTTATACCGATTCAGATATAGTGCCAATAGAGGAATGTCCCGATGATTTTCTCCTTTTTTTCCTCAATACCCTAAAAAAATACAGGCTGGCACAGAAGGTAGGCTTCTCATTAAAAATAGATGATCTGCCTGATCACTATGCTATGAAAAAAGAAGTTATATTATGGGAAAAACAATTTTCTGAATATAAATGCGATGAATTTTTGTACCGTGCTCCAATCGATACTACCTTTGCACTATATCGTCCGCGCAGCCAAAGGAAACATGCCTTTTTCGATATCGAAATGTACAGAACTGCCTTTCCATATATGGCACGTCACCTGCCCTGGTATATAGATAGTGAAAACCCCGATGATGAAAACCGGTACTATATCAATCAGACACTTATTAAAACCAGCTGGTCAAAAAAAGGGAAAAAGTTTCTGACAAATAAACAACTCTAATACAAGTGTTTACAGATAGCCTGGAACAGTATAAGTATAAATCTGACCCTATAAACAAAAGTTATACATTTCGAGAAGAGCTAATACTGATGACAGGATTCGTGAGATAAGAGATCTCATCATTTTTATAATAGACTCTTTCCAGATATAACCCACTGGGAGGAGCGGTAAGTTTTGCAGGGATATCAGATTTGGTTTTGAAGAAAGATAAAACATCTTCCGGAGATAGTTTGCCTCGACCGGCTTCTACAAGCACACCTGTCATCCTCCTCACTTGCTTCCAGAGAAAATGAGATCCAATGACATGAAAAAGCAGAATATCGCCAAATTCGTAAACTTTTGAATGTTTAATCTCAACTTTTGTCGATCCCGATTCTTGAGATTCATCTGTAAATGATCTATAATCCTTTAATCCGGGAAATTGTGACGCAACTTCAATCATGAGATTTATGTCCAGATTATCTTTAATCCACCAAACCCACTTTTTTCCAAAAGCTGTACGCCTTCTGCTGATCTGATAAATGTAGCTTCTTGCAACTGCATCATGCCTGGCATGAAAATCAGAGTTGACCTCTTCAACATTCAGTATACAAATATCTGATGGTAGTCTGTCATTAATTCCATATTTGATTCTAAGCGGAATCAAATCTGTATTTACATCAAGATGAGCCACCTGGGCAAGTGCATGTACCCCGCTATCTGTTCTTCCTGCACCCCAAATTTCGATTCTATCCTGGTTGAATAGTTCGCGGCAGGCATCAAGAATTTCTCCCTGAACAGACTTTCCGCCCTTTTGCATCTGCCATCCGGCATATTTCGTTCCCTCATATTCGAGAGTCAGTTTATATCTGGACATTGGTTGTTGTCTATTTGTCTGATTGTCTGATTGTCTTTTAACTTTATAGACTTTCAACTTAAATTTTCTCCTTTAAAAGTACCTGCCGTAGTTCTGCAGGTGTAATATTTTCCAACACTTTACCAGTATCAGCTATTGAAATATGTCCTGATTCTTCAGATATAACAACAACCAGAGAATCTGTGCTTTCCGTAATCCCAATCGCCGCCCTGTGTCGCATTCCGAAGTGATTCGGTACATTTATCTGATCTGTTATTGGTAGCGGACATCTGGCAGCAAGGATCAGTCCGTCTTCGATAAGAACTGCACCATCGTGAAGTGGGCTATTCTTGAAAAATATTGTCTCAAGAAGCTCTGCACTTATGACTGCCCTAAGTACCTCACCAGCTTCTGAATAAACGTCGAGTCTGCTTGTTCTGCCTATTACAATAAGACCACCTGTCTTTTTCAAAGCCATTGTTTCAGCAGCCCTGACAATCTCTTCTGCTTTCTTCGGACTTTCAACCTTCTCTTTTATTGAAGGGAAAAATCTGTCTAATGAGAACCAGCTTCGTTCAATATACCTGTTCCCGATAACAATCAGGAATCGTCTTATTTCCTGTTGAAAAACAATAATAAGTGCAATTACTCCAACGCCAATGAACTGACCCAGCAGAGCACCCATAAGTTCCATCTTAAAAGCTTTAACAATCAGCCAGATAACATAAATAATAAATATGGCGATGAAGATACTATATGCAGCCGTTCCTTTTATTAGCCTATACAACTGAAACAGTATTATTGCAACCAGTACAATATCAATAATATCAGGCAATGTAAGTTTGACCAACATCTTTTAAATCGCAATTAGCAGTAAAATGTAATCGAGCAACTCTTTCAATTCAATCTGTTATTAACCATACTTATCAGCTTTACAGTTTCAACAGCATCCTTAACATCATGGACTCTCAGAATATCGGCTCCGTTTAACAAAGCTACCGCATTCAACGCAGAAGTACCGTTTAATGATTCTCCAGGCTTAATGTCAAGAGTCTTCCAAATCATAGATTTTCTTGACAAACCCACCATTAATGGCAGACCAGCTATACTGAATTCTCCTAAACGTCTTAATATCTCAAAGTTATGCGAGATATTCTTCCCAAATCCAAAACCAGGATCAATTATGATGTCCTTTACACCGGCTGCCATCAAACTGACGGTCTTCTGTCCGAACCACATAAGAATTTCAGAAACAACATCCTCATATACAGGGTTATTCTGCATTGTTCTAGGATTTCCACGCATATGCATTATTATATAAGGAACATTAAGCTCTGATATAAGCTCAGACATTTCAGGATCTGCATCTCCTCCTGAAATGTCATTCACTATATGAGCACCACAATCACAGACAGCTTCCCTGGCTACTTCTGCCCTGAAAGTATCGACTGAAATAATTGCCTGAGGAAACTCCTTTGACACGCACCTGACTGCGTTCAATACTCTACGTTTTTCTTCCTCAACCGGAATATCGTCAGCACCCGGTCTCGATGAATATCCTCCTATATCAAGAAAATCCGCCCCCTCCTCCAGCATCCTCAGTGCGGCGACAATTATCTCCTTCTCATCGTTGTATCTGCTGCCTTTATAAAACGAGTCGGGAGTTATGTTCAGAATTCCCATAACCCGTGGCACCTCAAGATCAATGAGTTGACCTTTAATATTTATATATCTAGGTTTGCTTAACACCATTCTAATTAATGCCCGAATTTAGCATTTTTTGAATTATTATCTAAAAGATCAGCTATTGTTAGATCATGTTCTTTAATAATTACAGATACTCTTTCTACTTTGAACCTTCATTATTACATTTGTATCATAAGAAAAAACAAGGATGAAGCTGTTTGTTATTGAAGGTCTTGATGGTGCAGGTAAATCAACGCAGATAAAACTTTTAAAAGATTTTCTTCTGAAACAGGGATATATTTGTGAATATCTTCATTTTCCAAGAACTGACACACCATTTTTCGGAGAACTTATTGCAAGGTTTCTCCGGGGTGAATTCGGATCAATTAATGATGTTGATCCATATCTTGTTGCAATGCTTTATGCAGGTGACAGGAAAGATGCCACAGGACTTATCACATCCTGGCTGAAAAAGGGTAATATTGTAATCCTTGACAGGTACACATATTCCAATATTGCTTACCAGTGTGCCAAGCTTCCGGATAGTAAGAAACAGGAAGAGCTTATGAGCTGGATACTCAAACTGGAGTTCAAACATTTTGCTATACCTGAACCCGACCTGAATATCTTCCTCGATGTCCCTTTCTCTTTCACTGAAACGAACCTTTCCTCACACCGTCGTGGTGATGACAGAAATTATCTTAATGGTTCATATGATATACATGAGGGCAGTCTCAGTTTTCAGAAAAAAGTTAGAGACATGTATCTTCATATTGCCGAAAAAGATAAAAGACTGGCAGTTATCAGCTGCAGCACCAAAACAGGGGGAATGCTTTTTCCAGAAGTTATTTTTGGGAAGATAATCGATATAATCAGATCATTCGGTCTTTTATAATATGAAGATAATAAGGCTAATAAGCAGAATAATAATCGGATTCGTGTTCATCTTTTCGGGATTCGTTAAATCAATTGATCCGCTTGGTTCTGCATACAAATTTTCAGATTATTTTCAGGCATTCCATATCGGTTTTCTGAAGTTGCTAAGCCTCCCACTGGCTATCCTGTTATTTACGGCTGAGTTTATTTCTGGTTTTTCAGTACTGACAGGATTCAGACAAAAGACAGGTATTATCGGAGTATCTCTTTTAATATTATTTTTCACTCCTCTCACCTTGATTTTGGCTCTGACAAACCCTGTTTCAGATTGTGGCTGCTTTGGCGATGCCATTCATCTTACAAACTGGCAGACTTTTGGCAAGAATATCATCCTTTTAATTTTCATTTTAATACTTTATCTCGATCGAGAATCAGTAAAATCAAAATTCGGGGCACCGAGAGAATGGCTGATTACAATCATTGTGACTATTTTGTTTATAGCTTTCTCAGTTTACAATCTCACTTTTTTACCTGTTATTGATTTTCTTCCATATAAAACAGGAACAAACATTCCCGAAAAGATGAAAATCCCAAATGGTGCACCTGCAGATAAATATGTTTCAACATTTATCTACGAAAAGAGTGGAGTGCGTAAAGAGTTCACAATCAATAACTATCCGGCTAATGATTCTTCATGGAAATTTATTGAACAAAAATCGACGCTGGTGAAAAAAGGCTATGTTCCTTCAATCCACGATTTTAGCATCGTAAGTATGGATAACACAGATATTACTGATCATGTGCTGAACAACCCAGAATACGCTGTCTTAATGATTTCAAAAAAGCTTAAAGAGGCGAATCCGGGGCATCTGAAGAAAGGTTTTGATCTGGGTTCGTGTTGCAGTACAACGGGTATTGACTTTTTTGTACTCACTGCCTCCGGAAACGATGAGGTTAAGAAATATCAAAATGGGTTGAAATTCTGCAATACAGATGAAACTACTTTAAAAACAATAATAAGATCAAATCCGGGTTTTGTTCTGATAAAAAATGGTACAATAATTGGCAAATGGTCCTGGGCAAACTTACCCGAATTATGTATATTGCTAAAAAAAACAGATAGATCAAATGAATCAATCAAAAACAATAATTAAATCATGAGGAAAAAAATTGTAGCCGGTAACTGGAAAATGAATATGAATATATCTGAAGGTCTGGCATTAGCCGGATCAATAAACAAATATTTTCTGGATAATCCTTCAAAAAGAGCTGAAGCAGTATTGTGTACACCTTTTATTCATCTAGCGGGAGTAGCTGAAACCTTAAAAAACAGTAAACTATCTCTTGGTGCCCAGAATTGTGCATCTGAGCCATCAGGTGCTTTTACAGGTGAAGTTTCGTGCGATATGATAAAAAGTACAGGTGCACAATATGTCATAATCGGTCACTCTGAAAGAAGAACATACTTCAATGAAGATGATAAGCTCTTGAATAAGAAGACTTTATTAGCATTAAAAAGCGGACTCACAGTCATTTTCTGCTGTGGTGAGGTATTGCCTGAGAGAGAACAAAATATATATTTTCAGGTGGTCAAAAAACAGCTTGAAGTCGGCCTCTTTAACTTACAACCTGAAGATTTCGCAAAAATAGTAATTGCGTATGAACCAGTATGGGCTATAGGTACAGGTCTGACAGCTTCTCCAGAACAGGCTCAGGAGATGCATAGTTATATCCGCAGTCTGATCAGAGAAAGATACGGTAAAGAAATTGCTGATCAGACAACTATTCTCTATGGTGGAAGCTGCAAACCTTCAAATGCCTCTGAAATTTTTGCAATGCCGGATGTCGATGGAGGACTTATTGGTGGCGCCTCACTAAAAAAGGATGATTTCTGTGCAATAGTAAATGCAGTCTGAAAAAAATTTCTTTTAAAATGGTTAAAAGGTTTTTCCTGATCATATTTCTTCTGAATTTTATGGGCATTGACTTGCTCTGCCAGGCAAAACAGGTCTTCAGCGGAGACCCGGTCAAATTCAATGATGAGCTCAAAATATTTATGGGTCCCAATCTGAACCCGGCTCAGACAGGAATTATGAATGCATTTTTAAGCAGGTGGGACAGCTCAGGATTCAGCAAGACAAATATGACCAGGATGATCGACCTGTCAAATCAGCTGGCGCAAAGAAATTTACGTCCCGTTCCTCATTTCATCGATTATCTGAAAACATTGGGTGATTTCAGCAATACTAAGAAATCACAAGATTTTTTTAATTGTTTTCTGACTACCATGGCTAAGATGGTCATTAAAAAGGAAATCAATAATGAAAATATAGACAGGTTCTTTAAAAATACCAGCTCACTGCTAACAGAAAATGTAATTTACAATTCGTCATCAGCTAAATGGAAGGTGAAAAATGAGAATTTCCGGTTTAGTTTTGATTCAGTTTTTAAGATAACACTGTCAAACGTAACTCTGACATGTTATTACCAGAAAGACAGTACTGAAATATACAAAGTCAATGGTGTATATTATCCTGAAGCTCTTTATTTCCAGGGTACTTCCGGTATGATAACCTGGGAAAAGTCAGGATTTAATAAAGAGGATGTATTTGCTGAATCCGATAATTACAGGATCAATATCACTACAAATAAGTTTACCATTGATTCTGCCAGGTTGACTCATAAGACCTATTTTAAAAAACCGGTCTATGGCGTACTTAACGACCAGGTTTATTCAACTGCAAACAAAGCGAAATCGATTTATCCGAAGTTCGAGACCTTCACAAAAAAATTCTTCATCGAAAATCTGTACAAAGGAGTAAACTATGAAGGAGGTCTCAAACTGGATGGCGCAACAGTGGAGGGAACCGGAGAGAATTTTAATCCTGCAAAAATTACTTTATACAGAAATGACACTCTTTATGTTAAGGTCAGTTCCAAAAACTTTCTGTTTAATAGTAATGGAATTAGCAGCCTTGAAACGTCTGCAACACTCTTTTTGGATAAAGATTCTATTTTTCATTCCAGTCTTAGTTTTTCTTATAACGCAGAAACAAGACAGGTAAACCTGTTCAGAGCAAATAACCCGGTAGCCAAAAGTCCTTATTTCGATTCATTTCATGGTCTCGATATGTACTTTGAATATTTGTCGTGGAATATGAATGATTCAAAAATAATTTTATCAAGGTCACGGGGTGCATCAATTGGTCAGGCTAAATTTGAATCCACATCATTCTATAACGAGAATTATTTTCAAAAACTTATGGGGATTGATGATTATAATCCTCTTTACCGGTTAAAAGAATTTGCAAAATATTTCTATTCGCGAACGTTTCCTGTAGCAGAGTTTGCAAAATGGCTCAAAATGCCTGAAGAATCTGTAACCGGTTTGTGTATCGACCTTGCAAATAAAGGATTTATTTTCTATGACAGGGCTAATGATGAGGTCACAATTAAGAAGAAAACGGACGATTTCATTGACGCCAGTGCCGGAAAAAAGGATTATGATGTCATCTCTATTCTGAGTGAAACGAGCGCTCCGAAAGATAATGCAATTCTTGACCTTAAAAATTACAGACTGACAGTTAACGGTGTCCGGGGAGTATTTCTTAGCGATTCTCAAAAGGTGGCGATATTTCCTTACAATGAGCAACTTATTATCGGGAAGAACAAATCGATATCTTTCGATGGTGTGGTGGAGGCTGGACTATTTACGATTTTTGGACATAATTTTACTTTCAGTTACGATACCTTTAAAATCAGGCTGCAAAAAATTGATTCAATCAGGATAGAAGTTGAGACAGATAAAAAAGATTTCTACGGCAATCCTATCCCGAGCAAAATAAACAGCATGATACAACTCACAACCGCCGAACTTTTCATTGACGACCCGAAAAACAAATCAGGATTACGGAGTCTTCAGCAGTATCCTATCATAAATGCAATAACCTATTCCTATATTTTTTATGATAAGATGCCCGGACTTG
>Ga0182021_10002474_pt1 | contig 21567 bp, 22 predicted proteins | sample 612E3MmetaG_FD_120493 | JGI IMG/M metagenome (GOLD analysis project Ga0182021, IMG submission 120493) | Permafrost microbial communities from Stordalen Mire, Sweden - 612E3M metaG (Illumina Assembly) | ecosystem: Environmental > Terrestrial > Soil > Wetlands > Permafrost | place: Sweden... | reverse complement strand
TCCGGAAATTCTTTCACCGCATGGAACATCTCCCGGTTCATCAATATCCTTTGATGACCAGAGCCGTTTTTCAATACCCGCCAGGCTCTTTCATTTACTTCTTTCAACTTTAGCGAAGCAGAAACCGGTTTTTCCTCATCCTGCTATGAAGCGCAAGTCGATTTATTTAATCAATATTAATTTTTTCGTTTCGTCAAATCCGCCGGCCTGCATTCTGTAAAAATATACTCCGCTTCCTAACTTTGAACCATCAAATTTTACTTCATAGGTGCCGGAGGATTTTTCTTCATTAACAAGCGTCGCGACTTCACGTCCGAGAATGTCGTAAACCTTCAAAGTAGAGATCCGGCTGCCGCCGGACCGGGTCGTCGCAGGTATTGTGTATTGAATTATAGTTGTCGGATTGAACGGGTTCGGATAATTTTGATAAAGCTGAAATTTTCCCGGCAGATATGATTTCGAAGCAGTAACTCCGGTTATGTTACCGGGAGTGAGGTAAATCTTAAAAATCTTATTCGACGCCGATGTAGTTTGTAAATCCCCCGGGTTGCTCGCCGGTGATTCTATGCCTCCGTAAATATATCCGATGAACGTTCTTGTTTTCAAATTATCATATTTAATAACACCGTTATCGTAAACCGGCAAATTCTTGTCAAGAAAAATTTCCGCGTTTGTTCCGATCAACAGTCCTCCAGGGTAAGTAACCGAAAGAACGGAATCCCTTGTTGAGCCGTCGGCGAATTTTGAAATCACGCTTATATCCGTTATGTACGGTATGCACGGAACCAGGCCCTCGCCTAAGTCGCAGCTGTCGATCACTGCCTTATTCAACGTTTTATCGAAACGGTACAGACTCAAGCCTCCCATAAGTAGAGAGCTCATTTTATTCGAGACGGAATCGTACAAACTGATGACGGGACAAGTATACTGACTGAACCGCTGCTCGAAATGAGAATCCATAGAGAAACCCTTCGATGAGATATAGAGGGGGTTATTCCATGTTGTAACGTCATTTTTAAACACACCGCCGTAAACGGCAAGGCCTTCTTCCCCGGATTGAGAGCTGATAATCGGAGCTACGTTTAAATCCCTTCTGTGCAGATTTAACGTATCCGTGGAGGCAGAGTAATTCGTAATTGATAAATTCACTCCATCGTCTGCTATGTCGAATTTTCTTATTTGGTTAGTGTACTTCTGAATTGCCGTTGAAGGAGTTATGTATTGACCGGAAAAAAGTTGTCCTCCGACAAGATAGAAGTCGGCCCCGATCATTTTTAACGCGCCTCCGGTTACTTCCATTCGCGAATCAGCGTACTGCCTGATAAACGGCGCTATGGAAGAATTAGTTTTAACGGCATTGATTACTTTGCTGATATTGATCGCCGTCAATTTATTGAAAGTAACCAGGGAATCTTTATTAGATAAGCTTAAAAGCGAGTCTTTTCCGTATCCTCCAACGATGTAAAGCGTGTTTCCATTCTGAAAACTTTCGGCATTCGTTGAGCTTAATTGATCCGCGATCGATAGAGGGAGATCTTTATAAACAGATCTGATCCAAAGACTATCCGTAACAGGGTCGTACACGCTAATATACCTGTTTTGATATTTTGCCGGGAAAGAAGGCGGATCGAAGGCCGTACCCGGGAATCCGTGTAATCCGTTGGTTCTTCCGCCGATAAGAAGCCATTGCCCGTTCTGGGATGCGGTTACGAAAGACTGTAAATAAGGAGGGGTCGCGTTATTTACCTGGGTTATTTCGATCGAAAATGCGGCTGCATTTTGCTGTTGCGAAAAACAGATTGAGCTGATTAGAAAAACAATTAGCAGAGTAATTAACGATTTCACTTAAGAACTCTCCTTCTTTTATAAGATTATGGTTTAATAATTAAGAACTTAGATATTCGCTGCTGAAAATTGATCTTTTAATCCCAACACATCTCGATTGAAAAAAATTCAATTTTGATTTGAATGAAATTCCCCACCGCAGAGCAGCGGGGAATTAACCGCGTTTTCTCTTGTCCCGCCGAAGCGGTACGCGAGGCGGGATTGAATGAATAATTCCTTATTCCAGCTTGACCATCTATAATCGGTTAAGTATATTTACACATAATATGTGGATAATTGGAAGGCATCATTATGGCAAATATAACACTGTCATTTAACGATACTTTGTTAAAACGCGGACGCAAGTACGCGCAAAAACGTGGTAAATCATTGAACGGGCTCATAAGAGAGCTTCTCTCAAATGAAATTGAACACAAAGATGGCGATTGGCTTAACCACTGCTTCTCGATGATGGATCAGATAAAGGCTAATTCAAAAGGACGCCGTTGGAATAGAGAAGAGCTGCATGAAAAATAAATTTTTTATAGATACAAATATTCTTATATACAGTCTTGACAAGTTCGACAAAAGCAAACGGAAAAAAGCGAGGGCCTTGCTGAAAGATATTACGCGGGACGATTCGGGTGTAATATCCACGCAGGTTCTGCAGGAATTTTATGTTGCCGCTACTAAAAAGCTTAATGCGGATCCATTGATGATAAAAGAAATTATTAGCAGCTTTGAAAAATTCGAAGTAGTTCAAATAACTGTCGAAATGATAAAAGACTCAATTGATGCCAGTCTGTTAAATAAAATTTCCTTTTGGGATGCATTAATAGTTATCTCGGCAGAAATCGCAAAATGCACCATGTTAGTAACAGAAGATCTAAGTTCCGGCCAAATCATAAAGGGGGTAAAAATTATCAATCCGTTCTTGGAGAAAATCTAAATAATTGTAATTTGATATTTTTCATAACCCCGCCCAATAAAGATCCGTCCGGTAATAAAATCGCACCCCCCCGCCGATTTGATGCTGGTTGAACAGCAGGCGAAGTTCCTCCCTCAACTGACTGAAAGCCGGGTCAGCCGGTTCGGGGCAATAGGAAGAGGAACTGAGTCTTCCAATCAACCCGTCAAAATCAAAGGTCTGAAAATGATTGAATGTAACGGTGTTTAACGCCGAGGGCGCGAAGAAATTCCGGATTATATTCTCGTCGATTTTCTTATGGGTAACCGCTGAATATTCCGGCAGACGGCTCTGAAGAAAGTTCTCATATCCCCTTTGGAATGGATCCTTTTCACTGTCGCGTCTGTTCCATAGCAGAATAATTTTAGCCCCTGGCCGGGCGATTCTCAGGAATTCCTTTTTTGTCAACACCGGATCAAACCAATGAAAAGCCTGGGCAGCCGCAATAAAATCGATCGATTTTTCCCTTAATAAAGTCGCTTCAGCCCTTCCGGAAACGCTCTTAAAGTTTTTATATTCCTTCAAATTCCTTTCAGCCGCTTCACGCATCGGACCATTAGGCTCGACACAAATTACCGGATTTCTGTTATCAAGAAATAATTTTGAAAGGAAACCTGTTCCGGAACCGATATCGGCTACCGAATGTTCCGGTTTCAAACCGCAATGAAGAATCAGGTAGTCAATTATTTCCGGCGGGTATGATGGACGGTACTTAATGTATGCTTCCACACGGGAAGAAAAACGTTCTGTTGGAGATAGTGTCATATCCTGTTCGAATTAATGACCTTAAAATAATCTTTTCTTTAAAGAATTGACTATTTTTTCAATAAGGAAATTTTTTAAGGTACGGAGATTGGCAGATAAGATAGAGGCGAGAACCGCCGGTTTTACCGATATAAACAGAGTAATTGCATTATGGGGATTCACAGAGGCCGCACTCGGCGGTATATTGCACGCCGTCAGATTCCCTTTTACGGGATTATTCATAAGCTGCGCAGCCGTGACATATATAATCCTGATTGATTATCTGACCGGATCCAAAATCGAAATCCTCCGTGCCACATTAATTGTAATCCTGATTAAAGCAATGGTAAATCCGTATGCTCAATTCGCCGCTTATCTGGCTGTTGCTTTGCAGGGATTAATGGGTTATTTATTTTTCTCAACCATCCGGTTTAAGAGAGGAGCCTCTCTTCTACTCGGTTTGTGCTCACTTCTGTTTTCGGCACTTCAAAAATTAATTTTTCTGACTCTCGTATTCGGTATGTCATTCTGGAAATCGATAGATCTGTTCGCGGCATTTGTATTGTCTCAATTTCCGATGTTCGCTAAAGTCAATACAATAAGCTTCAGCATTTTATTAATCTCAATTTACACGGGGATACATGTTATCGCGGGAATATACGTCGGTATAAAGGCTCCCGGTTTTCCCGGATGGTTGAGATCAAAATCGGAATCGCTGGATAAAACTGCGATCGAATGGAACAATGACAGTGAGCTGTTCTTAGGAAAAAAGACAAAATCAAAGAGAGGATGGTGGCGAAAAAAATCGGGAATATTATTCCTTATTTTCACAATAGGCCTGCTGATCCTTTCTTATATTTTTCCGCAGCTGGGGAAAAACATCATCTATGATATTATTTTCATGCTGATCCGATCAATACTTATTATGACTGTCTGGTTCGGCATACTTTCACCGGTCGCGATGAGATATTTTAAAAGGTTTGTCGAAAAGAAAAGTTCCAAACACGCGCTTGAGATTGAGAGGATTACCCGGTTATTTCCAAAGTTCAGGCTTGCCGTAAACTACTGCTGGAGAAATTCGGCGCAGAGTTCAGGACTTAAACGGTTCAAAAAGTTTTTTTCAGATTCACTTGTTATCCTGCTGTTGACAAAGATGGGTGAAGAATAGCGGGCGATCCTTATTTTTCCGTGTCAATTAAAATTTTCCTGCTGTATTTTACCGCTTGAAGTTCCGCCGCGATCGAAAGGGCTATTTCCCGGGCCGAATCACCGCCGATTTTAAGACCGATAGGCGTATGAAGTTTTGAAAGATCGATATCCGGGTTAATTTCACTCCTTAAGCTTTTGATCATCCCCGCGGCTTTTGAACGGGAGGCAATTACACCTGCATACTTCTTAATAAGATTCCTTTTATAAAGAGTTTTTAATATATCATAATCATATTTATGCCCGTAGGTAACTATAACAAAATAAGAATCCTCCGACGGTATGAACTGTTCGGCATATTCTTTGTAATCCGAATAGATGCAATAAACTCCCTTCTCTTTATTCTTTTCGAATAATTCCTGCCGGTTATCAATCAGAATAAGATGATAATTTAAATTATTAAGAAGATCGATCAGCGCTTGTCCCACATGCCCTCCCCCGAAAATATAGACAACGGGTTTATGCTTTTCCGCTTCATAGTAGAGCCAGATTTTGCCGTTACAACTCATGTTCACAATTTTACTGCCCGGTTCGGCAATTTCCTCTTCGTTTGTCAGAAGATATTCCTGTAAATAATTCTCCGAAGCTGCGGAGAGAATTCTCTTTGATTCTTCTATCGCTTCCTTTTCAATAGCACCCCCTCCTACCGTACCGAAAGAGCCTCCTTTTTCATCAACAATCATTTTAAAACCGGCTTTCCCGGGAGTTGATCCGGTAGACTTTACGACAGAAACAAGGACGAAATTCCTGTTTTCTTTCCGCATCTCAATTATTTTACTGTTAATATCCATATGAGGCAGTATTTATTATTTTTAACTATTATACCGAAAATACACCATTCCCGTTTATAATTCCATTTACATTAATGTAGAACTATGCTCCAAGTCAGAGCAAATCCCCGACGGAGGCGATTCCGGATTGAAGAAATGAAGATTCGGATTTTTCACGAAATGAATAACTTATCGGTGAAAATGATTCTATTTGTCCAATAAACGAGGACGAATAATATTTTACCGCGAGTCCCGCCGATTCGATAATCATCAACTGGTTCATTCGCCGCATGACCCTTATAATCGCGTCTGCGTCCCTATGACCCGGAAGCAGAGTCAGCACCCATTCTCCCAGGTGATATGTCCGGTTGCATAAAAGGTGGAGTTCCTTTCCCGGAACGATACGGGAGAAAAGTGTAGTAAATCCTTTTTTATGATCGTCTTCGATATCCTGCAGATCATCTACAAGCTGGAGATAGGCGCCGTAGCCGAATAAAAACTCCTCCTCATTACAGGTAAGATTTCCCGCAATGAGATATCCGTCGGCTAATACGGAAGTGCCTCCTTTTTCCAGACTTATTTTGAGCAACCGGTTATCGGTAACAGGCAGTTTATCGCGTGCAAGAGAAAGACTTTTAACCTGAGCCTTGTAAATGCAGATAAGACTTTCGAAAACTTTCGGGAATTGAGTCCGATCGTACTGCTCTTCGATCATCCCGATAAGCCGGTAAACATTTGTCTCGCGGCCGGGGCGGGGAATCATCATTTCACCGGAGAGTCTGCGGAATAACCTGCTGTTAAATTCCATCTTTTCCGCACCGGCCACGCCCGGATCGTCAAGAAAATTATCGGTATACGGATAGAGCATACTATAGGCAAAGACCGACGGTGTAATTTTGACCGGAAGATTGAGAAGAAGCTGTACCCAATTCATCGCCCAAACATTCCTGCATGCCTGAAAAAGCTCACTATCCGTGATTGAGGGATCGAACTTACGGGCCTGATCCACGAACTCACCGGAAGCTTTCATAAAACCGTTTGAGAATAACAGATCCAGATCAGTATTATCAAATTTAAGCCGTCGCGACATAAACGCGCGGATTGCATCCGTATATTTCGTGCTAAGTTCTTCCCTTTTATTACTGTTGCTATCTCCGGTCCGGGATTCCTTTGAAAGAGAATCAAAAAATTTCTTAATCTCTTTTTCACATATTTTCTTCTCTTTTTTCGAATATGATATTTCAAACGGAGGAAACGAACAGGGCAATCCGTTCCAGACACCGGCAAAAAGATCAACGTAACTGCTTACCTGTATCGCCGGGGCTTCACATTCCGCAGATTCGATAATATCGTTTTCCTGAAACATTTGTCCTACCCGGATTACTTTCACATAATAAGACGCATGAGATACAGATCTGGTTTTATTCGTACCCGCGGCGAGAGCGGTTAAGCGCTATTCAGATTTTAGAAGAGTAACCGCCTGATCTATCAGACTCGCGAATGCATCAATATTTTGGGCCGTTATCCCGATTTCCGAAGCGGCTTCATTCCAATTTCGCATTTCAATCGCTTCTCGCACACCGGGCAGCGTTTTAACTCCGTAACCCGTATACAATCCCGGAGCATAAATCTGGTGAATATACCACGGCCTCCCCGGAAGTCCTTTTGCACTGGTAAGAGCCCTTTCGGTTTTAATAAGGAGAGAGTTGAGACTGTCCTTCTTTCCGGCAGGAAATATTTTCCCCTCGCTTCTGAATGAATTCAATGCCGCTGAATAGTTCTCGGCACTCTGCCGAACCCGTAATACCGCGTTCTGTAAAGGAGCAAAATTTATATACGGAACAGGTTTCTCTGCTTTAGGCGGAAAATATTTTTTAAGAGGATCGGAATATTCGATAAAGATCTTTTCATCAATAAGTTTATTTTGGAGGGATGTTTTATCTCGCATATCGTCGAGCAAAGCAATTATTTCCCTGAGATACAGATTTACCTCTTCGGCAAAATCGGAAAAACGGAATGGGAGGATATCGTCACCGGCAAGATCTATTATCGCGTGTCCGCAAAATTGTGCGAGGGCAATTCCATATTTGAATCCCGGATCGCCAAAACGCGTATAATGGTCGTAGGAGTCGTAGATTGAATGATACGATCCGCCTTCATCCTCTCCTCCGAATCCGATATTCATCGACGCGATCCCGATATGCTGCATGAAAGGCGTATAGTCCGATCCGGAACCGAGTGCCCCTATATGAAAATCTTTTTTCTCCTGTGCATTCTTCTTTTGATCGGGTGATCCTTTAAGAAGAAGTTTTGCACGGTTTCTCTCATAAACGGTGATATTTTTTTCGGGATCGATGACTTCGCGTGAAATATTATTAATAAAATTCTGCAGTGTATGAGAACCTCCGACGGACAAAAATCCACGTCCGTTTCCATCTGAATTAATATAGACTACTCCCTTTTCCTTCAATTCATCGGCATGAGTCTCCACCCACTCCGTTGATCCAAGGAGTCCGGGTTCCTCACCGTCCCACGCGCAATAAACGAGTGTTCTTTTAGGCTTCCATCCGCTTTCAATTAATCCTCCGATCGATTTAGCCTCTTCCATCATAGCCACCTGGCCGCTTATCGGATCATCCGCGCCATTAACCCAGGCATCATGATGATTACCGCGAATTATCCATTCGTCAGGGAATTCCGAGCCCTTCATTACTGAAATTACATCGTAAATCGGTTTAATTTCCCAATTAAACTCTAGTTTTAAATGAACTGTAGTTTTACCCGGACCGAGATGATATGTAATGGGAAGTGCCCCTCTCCATTCATCCGGAGCCACAGGACCCGACATCGAACGAAGAAGGGGCAACGCGTCTCCGTATGAGATTGGGAGTACCGGTATCTTTGTCAATGTCGCAGCGTCTTTGATATCCAGGCGCTTAGCATCCTTAAGAGCCCCGACAAAGGGAGTTAATGGGTCTCCGCTATAGACTGAGACATCTGCTACCGAACCGCGCTGTACACTGGTTTCATTCCGGAACGGGCCTGCCGGATAAACATCTCCCTGATAATAACCGTCCTCTTTAGGATCGGAATAAATAATGCATCCCGCCGCTCCATGTTCAGCAGCGACTTTCGGTTTAACACCGCGCCAGGAACCGCCGTACCGTACGATTACGATTTTCCCCTTCACATCAATACCGTTTTCGGCAAGAATTTCATAGTCCTTCGGAATTCCGTAATTCGCATAAACCAATTCCGCGGTAACATCGCCGTCCGCCGAATAGATATTATAAGAAGGAAGCTGTTCTTCAACCTGACCGGAAGTCACATCTTCTTTCAAGGGGGATTCCGTCAACGATGCAGTGAAAATGACGGGCGAGGTCATTTCAAGTTGACGGATTTTTGGTGTTGGGAAGAGAACGTAAAATTCCTCAATTCTTGTATCAAATCCCCACGATTGAAACTGCGATTTAATGAACTCGGCATTCGACTTGTCCCAGGGCGATCCGACATGATGCGGATGGGCGGTCAGCCGGCGCATCCAAACATCGAGATCATCGGCCTTCAGAAAAGCATCATATTTCTTCTTTATTTCCTTCTGCTGATCATCTCCTCCGGAAATAATTCCAACGTTCAGAAAGAGTATAATCATAAAAATTGAATCTATTATCCGCATATTCAGCTCCATTCCAGGTATTTAACTTAATGAAATTAATTCGTCGAATTCAATATTTATACGTGACCGGCGCGGGAAATGTATCATTTTTAAATAACTCGAACCAAGATGTGTGGGTCCTGTTTAAGGGAGGGCTTGAATATGAAAAGAATAGTACTTTATTAATTCCGGTTCAGCTCAATTTTTCCGAATTAGACCTGAATTCATCTATTATTTTAATGGCTTTATGAGCGCCTAAAGAAAGCAAAAGAAGCATCGCTCCGAGAATCACCAGACCGTTCATTTTGATTTTCCTAATCCGTTAGTCTTATTATCATAATAATCAATGCAAAGTAAATGCCATTGAAAATTGATTTTAATCGGTTTGAATTATTTGTTTTCAGCAAAAAACAAGCCATCAATGGATCACAGATGTGATGAAGCACGAAAAAAGGGTATCGGGTATGAATAAATTTCGCTATAAAATCAAATTTCGGAAATGCATTTTTCAAGATAACCGGAGGATCTTTGCTCATGGCTATTCCTCTTTTACGTATATTGCAGAGGAAATTTAGATAAAATTGAGAATGAGTGATATCAATAATCGGATTTCCAAGTGCTCAAAATATATTCTGCCCGCAGTTCTAATTATAGTCCTTGTCTTATATGTCCGGGTTTGTTTCTTCCAGCTTATTTTTTTTGATGACGACGCGATAATTCTCCGGGATTATAACCGGATCGATAAAATCGAAAAGATAATTCCCGCCTTCGGCAATAATTATCTTGACGGTCATTATTACCGTCCGTTAACATCAATTTCGTTCATTCTTGACGCGTTTGTTTCCGGACAAATCCCGTGGAGCTATCATATAACCAACATATTAATTCATGCGGCAGTAGTAACGCTCTTGTATTACCTGCTTATAACGATGGGATACCCTAAAGTTGCTGCCGGGCCTGCCGTTATTCTATTCGCGATCTCACCTTTACAGTTAAACTCGGTAGCCTGGATAGCGGGAAGGGCCGATCTGCTGGTTTGTTTCTTTTCGTTAAGTTCATTTCTGTTATTTCTGAAATTCAGGATAAGCTTAAAACTTTTGCGGATTCCGCTAATTGCATTCCTTTTGATATGTGCATTTTTCTCCAAAGAAAGCGCTCTGATAATTCCCTTTCTGATTATTTTCTATCTTTTTCTGGAAAGGAAAATACCTGGCAGGACGGGGGCGAATTTTTTATTCACAGCGGTCCTTCTCGCTCTAATAGTTCTCTATTTCCAATGGAGAGTTATGCTGATAGAAAAAATAGCAATCGAGAAAATTGTCCTGTCTAATATCGCGGTCACTTTCCGGATAATTCCCGAGACAATCGCAAAGTTTTTTGTGCCGTTCGGAATTAAGGCGCTTCCGGATTTTACACCGGTATTAAGTTCGGCCGGAGCTTTCATGGCTTCGATCCTTTTTATAATCCCCTTTCTCTTGAAGAAAATAAACCGGAAAAGATATTACTTCGGATTTCTCTGGTTTCTGGTTCTTATGATGCCGGGTTTATTATTTAGAACAAATCCTCTTGATAAATTCTATTATTGGGACTGCCGCTCATACCTTCCGGCGGTCGGATTGGTAATAATGGTTTCCGAGTTATTGAGCGTTATAATTAAAGAACACGTACGATTTTGCGACTTCGGATTTATATCTCTTTATTTCATGATTTTGTTCTGCGGTTCGGTTTACTATATGGGGTATTATAGAAACGCGCTCTCTTTTTGGGGATCGGTTAAATCGGATTATCCCGAGAGATACCTGCCACATGTAGGACTTTATAAATATTATACTCATACCGGTCAAAAAGCAGAAGCCGAATTTCATATTATTAAAGCGATTGATCTTTGTCCGGGCAATGTTGTAAACCGCGAGTATCTATTTGACTACTATGTATATAAAAACGAACCAAATAAAGCATTTCTTGTGGCCTCAGAAGGATTAAAACTTAATGCGAATGAATTACCGCTGATACGCGACCTGATCAATTCGGCAATCTTATTGAATAAAGTAGAATTACTGGATCCGTATATCTTCGGCACAAGTCGTTCGACTGAACAAAAGCAGCAATTGAAAAAAGTTCTTAGAGAAGAGACATCTTCACTGAAAGGATTTGTAACCGGTACAATTTATTCGGCACTAATAACCAGGATCGGCAAATTAGAGAGCATCATTCAAAGCGATAGTACCACTATGCCCGAGACGGCAAGATGATAAAAAAATCCTTATCCTGGTCCAAGTTCAGGCTTGTTCTGACCGCCGAAATAATTTTGATCATGGGTATTTATTCCGCAATCAGGTTGCGCTGGGTTTGTGACGATATATTTATTACTTTCAGATACGCGAAAAACTGGCTGGACGGATTGGGGATAGTATATAATGCCGGTGAACATGTTGAAGGCTACACTCATTTTTTGTGGTTATGCCTGATTACATTCTTTCAAAAACTGGGAATTAGTCCTATCGACTCCTCCGAATGGCTCGGAATCGGCGCCTATGGAACTTTGCTCTCCATTTTTTTGATTATCTCCTACCGTCTGACCGATAAAAAAAATTTTTACATTCCGCTCACCGCATTAATACTCGCTCTTCATTACGACTTTAATATATGGGCTACCGGCGGCCTCGAGACGTCGTTATTCACTCTTTTGATATCTCTTTCATTTTACGCTATTTGTTATATGAGAACCGGACGAAATAATCAGTTCTTACTTGCGGGGTTATTTCTTACACTGGCCGTGTTGACAAGACCCGACGCGATTATTTTTTACGTAATCACATTTCTGTTTGTAATAGTGAGAGAACTAATCGGGGGCGAAACCCCGCGCAAAATTTTAAGTGCGGCACTGATTTTTAATTCTTCAGTTTTAGTCATCTATATTCCATATTTATTCTGGAAAGTGTCTTATTACGGAAGTTTTTTTCCAAATACTTATTATGCTAAATCGGGTTTTGCAAGCTATTACAGCCAGGGATTTTATTATTTATACACCTATTTCAAATTCTATACTACATCTTTGCTTTTTTTATTGGGGATCGTTTATTTATTCTTAGTCAGGGGAAAATCTCAAGGTACCGCCTCTGCCCGAATCCGGGAGTTGTTCCGGTCTGATCAGTCCGCGCCAATTATATTAGCGCTGGCATATATTCTTGGGTACGGAATATTTTTCATTGCGAAAGTAGGGGGCGATTTCATGTATGCCCGATTTGTAATCCCGCTAGTCCCTTTCTTTTATTTTACCGCGGAAGCCTCACTGCGGGGACTGTTGAGGGACAGTAGAGTTCTTCTTGCCGGGTCATTCTTAACGGTGCTGGTACTCTTATATGTTGACCACTCAAGAAGAGTGATCCCCTTTATTGAAAGTTCCTCAAAAAATAAGGATATAATAATTCTTAGCGGAGATTTGAAACTTGGATTAAACGGCATTGTCGATGAAAGATGGTTAAATATGAGAATAAACCCGTTTACAGGATTAGATCTTACCAGCTCGGCAAAACAACTCGGATTTGAATTTAAGAAATATTTCAGCGGGAAAGAGATCCGTGTTCTGATACAGGGGGCCCAGGCACGCCTTGCTTATTACGCCGGTTTCGACTATTGCATTGAGAATTACGGACTTACAGACGCCTACATCGCTCATTTACCGCTCAAAGAGAGAGGCAGGCCGGGTCACGAACGAAACGCGCCGAACGATTATCTCGTTTCGAAAAGGATAAATTTTATGTTCGGTTCGTTTCCGCAGGAATATTCCGGTTATCAATATATTCAATTTAAGAGGCCGAACCGGGATTACCCGGGAGCGATTATTACTTACGACAGGGAATTAATGAGATATTTGCGCGAGAAGTACTCATCGGAAATAAGATTTTCCGATTTCGAGGAGTATCTTGACGGATATATAAGAGGAATGAAGTCGATACCCGCCGGTCAGATTAAATCGGATTATAAGAAGTTCAAGGATTATTACTTTTCAAGGAACTATGATCCCGGAAGGGAGAGATATTTCCTGGAACGCGGGGAGCAATAGTATCACATTTTATCCGGGGCATTAACGCCCAGAATCGACAATCCGTTTCTGAGGACCGTGTGAACCGCGATGCAAAGGGCAATTCTTGCTTCGGCTAAATTCTTCTCGCTTCCGATTATCCTGCATTCGGTGTAGAACCGATGGAAAAGGGACGCAAGCTCTTCCAGATATACAGTTATTTTGTGCGTCTCATAATTTTCGGCACTATAGAGGATTTCATCGGGAAACTCGTGCAATTTCTTCAGCAAATTCTGTTCTTCCCCTTCAACTAGCAGGTCAAGATGAGCGGTTGACGAATTTAGCCCTTCCTCCCCGGTCATCCGCAGAATCGAAGATATTCTGGCATGTGCATACTGGAGATAGAAGACGGGGTTTTCGTCCGATTGTTTTTTTGCGAGGTCGATATCGAAGTTCAGATGACTTGTTATACTTCTCATATTGAAGAAGTAACGGACGACATCGCTGCCGACCTCATCAATCAGTTCATCTAGTGTGATATAATTGGCTTTACGCGTCGACATTTTTACGATTTCACCCTTATCGAGAATTGTAACGAATTGATGAATCAATACTTTAATTTTTTTATCATCATAACCAAGAGCGCGCAGGCCCGCCATAACATCGGGGTAGGTGGCATTATGGTCCGAGCCGAAGAGATCGATCATCATATCATAACCGCGTTCAAATTTCGTAATGTGATAGGCGATATCGGGCAGCCTGTATGTAGGTTCACCGCTTGATTTGACAATTACCTTGTCCTGTTCATTTCCGAGTTCGCTTAATTTAAGCCACACCGCTCCGTCCTTCTCATAGGAAAGGTTCTTCTTTTTAAACTCATAGAGGAGCCCGGTTATTCTTCCATCCTCATAAAGGGTGTGCTCATTGAAAAATTTCTTCATCCTGATCCGAATCCGTTCCATTGTTTTGATGATATCGGAGAAGATTTCCTTTTCAGCGGTTTGTTTAAAGATGCCTTCCGCATCTTCACCGGCAAGTTTATCCCCGAATCCGGACTTCAGTTTGGATGCAATTTCTTTAATATATTCTCCCTGATAATAATCTTCCGGAAATTGAATTTGTCGTCCAAGAGCCTCGAGATAGCGGAGCCTGACCGAATCGCCCAGTACGCGCATTTGTCTTCCCGCATTATTAAAATAATACTCACGGTCAACCGTGTAGCCGATCCACTCGAGCATATTAGCCAGGGTATCTCCGACGACAGCATTACGCCCGTGGCCTACGGTAAGCGGTCCGGTAGGATTTGCCGAAACAAACTCGACCATTGCTTTTTTCCCGGAGTATTTATTTGACTTGCCGAAAGATTCCTTTGAACTAAAGATCCGGTTAATAATTTGGGTATTAAAAGTGGGTGAGAAGTAGAAATTAATAAATCCCGGCCCCGCTATTTCAATTTTCAGGATTATATTTCTATCGTAATCGAGATTATCGACAATTTCTTTGGAAATATCGAGTGGTTTTTTTTTCAGTTTTTTCGCGAGAAGCATGGCGGCATTTGTAGCATAATCCCCGTGATCTTGCTGTGAAGGTACGGTAAACAATGGATCAATTTCGTTAAGGTACGGAAGCTTAACCTTAGCCGCGTCAAAAATTTTTATCAGATAATTCTTCAATTACAACTCCGGGATAGATAGTTGAGGTTAATCTTCCGCAGCGATTTTAATAACCGGGGCATCGCCCCATAGTTTTTCAAGATTATAATAACTTCTCGCTTCTCCGCGGAAGGCATGCACAACAACGTCGAAGTAGTCAAGCAGCACCCAATTGAGCGTTTCAAATCCTTCTTTGTGGAAGCATTTAATTCCCCTGTCCTGGAGCCGGTCTTCAACTTCGTCGGCAATAGCTTTCACCTGCCTGTCCGCGTCGGCAGTGCATATAATGAAGAAATCGGCGACGGCACCGGAAAGTTTTCTTAAATCGAGGATCTTTATATCGAAGCCCTTTTTTGTTTTAATGATCTCGGTAATCATCTTTGCAAACTTCAGAGAATCCAAATCAACCTCTTATTTAAATGGTGTTAAATTAAAATAATCCCGGCCTATAATAACGGAGACGTCGAGAAAATAATCTTTGTTCATCTGTTGAATTACATTTTCATTTTTCACGCCCAGCATCCTTGCCACCTTATAAGCGTTGGCAATATTTCCGATACGGTCGATAACGAGAGTTTCACCTATATCGTTTGATATATAATTTCCAATCTTGACAACGTCGGCCCCTTTTGCCCGCAACTGGTCGGTAAAACGGTCGGCTACTCCACCGATCCCGCAACCGTTAAGAACTTCCACCTGGACAATGTCGGCGGCATTTTGACCGTTACTAAGCTCAATATTATCTCCCGGCTTATGTGAGAGCTTCACATAGATAGAATACGACATATAGATAATAAGGAGCACGAGGAGGAAGATAGAAACGTTTAATAATAGATTAAGTGAAGAAGACCTCAGATTAGACGGTTTTCCAGGCTTTTTCTTAGTTTTAAGTTTTTCCAATTGACGAGACGTTTAGATTTTCTAAATAATTACGGAGGGTAATTTAATAAAAAACAACTTCTATTTCCCTAAACCGAAAGGATCGGCAAAGCTATCCCGGTAAAAGGGCGAATACCCGCCGAATGAATACGGGGAATATAATCCGCCCGGAAAGCTCCTGTACTGGATTGAAATATTCATATTATCTGAAGCTTTGAAATTGAGCTGGGCCCGGCTAAGATAAACGCCGTTAATTTGCTTAGTAAAACTCTGCCCGAATGAATTATAAGGAGAATTAACGATGCTGATATCGGTCTCAAGATCCAGCTTATCGCTGAACTTATAGGCCATGGAATTAGTGTAAACTCCGAGCGCCATTCCGTCGCTTCCGAATGTTGAATAAGAAAGGTCAAAACTGTGATGCATGCTGAAATTATCCGGGTTAAAGAACCCTAGAATAGAATCCGTTGAATTGCCTTTAAAAATACTATTCTTAATATCACCCGAATTATTATCATTCCGGAATTGGGCGTAGGAAACCGACATGGTCAATAAAATCATAAATAATAACTTTTTCATAATTATCCCTTCAGATCGATCTGTTTTACCGATAAATAGACAACAATGTTTCAATTCCGGCTTAATTTCATCAGTTATTTTATTATTTCTTCCGTTAAAATTCAATACCAATAATAAATTAAGCAATGATTCTTACAATCATTTCAATTTCAACCGGGGCGTTAAGGGGCAATTCAGCAACTCCGACAGCGCTTCGCGCATGTTTCCCCCGGTCGCCGAAAATTTCGACAAGAAGCTCGGAGGCACCGTTGGCAACCTTTGGTTGACCTGTGAAACCGGCGGCGGAATTAACGAAAACTACCAATTTAACAATCTGATCGATTTTGTCGAGATCGCCTATTACGGATTTTACGGCACTTAAGCAGTTTACAGCACAGATCCCCGCGCATTCAATAGCTTTCTCTTCAGAAACCTGATCCCCTACTTTACCTTCAGCCGCAAGTTTTCCTTCTTTAAATGGAAGCTGGCCTGATGTGAAAATTAAATCACCGTGTTTCTGAGCCGGCAGATATGCCGCGACAGGTTTCGGAGCGGCAGGAATTTCGTAGCCGAGTATTTCGGCTATTTTTTGCTCCAGCATAAATATTCCGATATTTTGTTTTATAAATATATCTAAAAATACCGGATAAAATATTTTTTGATTCATGAATACCTGTTTATCTTTGCACCTAAAATTGGAGATCCTATGACCGGAGAAAAATTCCAAAACCTTTGCGATATCATGATCAGACTTCGAAAAGAATGTCCGTGGGACCGGGAACAGACCCACGACTCGATAAAAGGAGCCACTCTTGAAGAGACTTATGAAGTGCTTGAGGCGATAGACCGGCAAGATTATGATGAATTGAAGTCCGAGCTCGGCGATCTTTTGCTTCACATTGTATTTCACTCGGTAATAGGAGAAGAGAATAATAAATTCAACATTGACGATGTGATCGATTCAATTTCCGAAAAGCTGATCAGACGCCACCCTCATGTATTCGGGAATATAACGGTTAAAGATACAAAAGAGATCTTAAAAAACTGGGAGGAGATAAAATTAGCAGAGGGGAGAAATTCGGTACTTGAGGGAGTACCGAAAAATTTACCGGGTCTCGCAAGAGCTTATCGTTTACAGGAGAAAGCAAGCAAAGTTGGATTCGATTGGGATAAAAAAGAAGATGTTTGGCGAAAGGTAATTGAGGAAATTGAGGAGATGCATGAATCCGAACGGATCCGTCGTAAAGATGAATTGGAAATGGAGATAGGCGACGTATTTTTCGCTCTTACCAATTACGCCAGGTTTCTTGGGTTTAATCCGGAAAACGCATTACGCCGGACCAACGAAAAATTTATATCGCGTTTTTCCTATATAGAGAAAAAAATAAAGGAATCCGGCAGGAATCTGAGTGATTCCAGTCTTGAAGAGATGGATAAATACTGGGAAGAGAGCAAAGGGGCAGTCTCATAAGTAATTATTCAATAAAAAATCCGTACAAATAGGTTAAATCCGTGTAATCCGCGGCCCACTTTTAATTAAAATTTTACTTTTGAGTCAGCCCCTCCCGTTATTACTGTAATGCTGCTCGTAAGCATTGATAATATCCTTAACAAGCCTGTGTCTTACTACATCTCCCTTGTCGAAATAAACGAATCCGACCCCATCCACATTCTTAAGTATTTCTTTTACCTGAACAAGCCCGCTTTGAGAATAACTCGGCAGATCGATCTGAGTAATATCGCCTGTGATTATCGATTTGGAATTTGGACCAAGTCGAGTAAGAAACATTTTCATCTGCATTGCAGTCGCGTTCTGAGCCTCGTCGAGAATCACGTAGGCATTATTAAGTGTCCTGCCGCGCATAAAAGCCAGAGGAACTATTTCGATAGTTCCCTTTTCAAGGTAGTTCCGAAGTTGTTCGGACGGGATCATTTCTTCCAGGGCGTCGTATAAGGGCCGGAGATATGGATCGATCTTCTCCTTAAAGTCGCCTGGGAGAAAGCCCAAACTTTCACCGGCTTCTACGGCAGGCCTGGCAAGCACAATTTTTTTAACTATTCCCTTTTTCATAGCCGCCACGGCAAAAGCAACCGCGAGATATGTTTTGCCTGTTCCCGCCGGTCCTATAGCGAAACAGATATCGTTCTGTCTTACCGATTTGAAATAACCGATCTGGTTCGGAGTCTTCGCCTTTATAACATCTTTTTTTGAATAAAGAACTATGTTATCGAATTCGGTATCGTTGATAATTTCTTTTCCCTGGAGGGTTAAGTCGATGATGGTATAGACATCATTAGCATCCAGGCGTCCGGTAGTATTGAGCACAAAGATCATTTCTTTAACGACTTTTTCAATTGCTTCAACTTCCTCGGCAACGCCTTGAATAATAACATTATCGCCGCGTATAGTCAGGTTGGAAGAAAAGCGTTCTTCAACCGGCTTGATATTGGCATCGTTAAATCCAAGAAATGAGAGAAGATCCACATTTTCGAGTTTAATTATTTTTTCAAGCTGCGTAATCGCCTCCAATAATGAATCTCCCGGCCGCAGAACAGCCAGGTATCTGAGAAAAACAAACTTATTTTATCCGCCTCAAGAAGCGAGGTATTAACCCGTCAGAAAACGCCGGGCAGGCCCGTCAGAATGCGCCGGGCAGGCCTAAAACCGCCCCTGACGGAATAAAAAAAGCCCTCTTCAGAAGATGAAAAGGGCTTTATCTAAAATTAATATCAGCACGTCAGTTTAAATACTTCCTTATTTCACCGGTTTAGCTACGGCCTTTTCTGCCGGTTTCTTCTCCGCTTTTTCAGCAGCAGGAGTCTGGGACTGGGTCGGAGGAGCCGGTTTATAGTTTCTTCTTATTTTTTCAAATTTAGCTTTCTCTTCTTCGCTCAGGTTTGGAATTTTGAATATCTGTTTCGGAAAAATAAGATCCGGGTTTTTAATCTGGTCTCTGTTTGCCTGATAGATTACAGGCCAAGCAAACGGATTAGCATAGTGGTCCTTTTTCTTGGCGATATTCCACAAGCAATCCCCTTTTATTACAGTATAATTAACTTCTTTGGGGGCTTCAATCCAAGCATCGAGTTTCTTCTGGAGCTGGTTTTGAACAGTATCGAAGAATTCCGGGAGGGCGCTGATTTTATTTTTCTTAAGCGCATCGAGTTCAGCCTGGCGGTCGGCCTTCGGTCCTTCTTTGGCGTCGATCTTTGAGGTTAATGCCTGAACCTGTTTTCTGAAATTATCGATATCGGCTTTTGACGCACCGATAAGAACATAAACACCGTTAATGCAATCGTCATATGACTGAATTCCGTCTCTAGTTTTTTTGAGATCCGCAACTTCGGTTTTAAGCGAATTGAGTTCGGTTGTGAGAGAAACTTTTTGAGCAGCCAGGCGGTTCATTTCGCTCTGCCACTCATCTTTTGTCATATCTTTAATTCTTTCAGATTGCGCAAAAACGTTTGCTGAAAGAATCAAGAATAACAGTCCCGCTGAAAACATCTTGTAAAATTTCATTTATATTCTCCTTCAGTTAAACTTTTTACTTGGCAATTTTATCTAGGTTAGCTTTTACTTCAGCTTTGTACTTTGCGCACTGATCAAGTTTCGCGTTTTTTTCAGCGATTTCTTTTTCTATAGCGGCTTTTTCGGCTTTCAACGAATTAACTTCCCTATCGAGAGCCTTAACTTCCGAGCGTAATGCTTCGAGCTCCGCCATCTGCTCTTCAGAAACTCCATTACAACCCGTAAAACCAATAACACCTGCGATTAAAATAATCACAAGTGATGAATTGATAACTTTTTTCAACATTGGAATCCTCCTTTTATTAATGTACTGAATTGCATGAGATAAATATAATTAATTTTGGATGAAAATAATCCTCCTAATTCACATCAACCTGCTGAAAGTTATATAATCCTTTTTTCAACAAGACTCTGATATTTGTTCCCGGAAATTATAATGTGATCAAAGACATGTATGTCCAATATTTTACCCGTTTCAACCATTTTTTTAGTTACTGAAATATCCTCGCTGCTCGGCTCCGGATTTCCGCTGGGGTGATTATGGAGCAGAATAATATTAGCCGAATTATTTTCGATCGCGACTTTAAATACTTCCCTTGGATGAACTATGCTCGAGTTCAGGTTTCCTACGGAGATCATTTCATATTTAATTATTTTATTGGCGCTGTTAAGACAAACTACAAAAAACTTTTCCTTTACTTCGTCTCTCAATATGGGGATGAAGAGATCGGCGATATCCTGCGGTGATGTAATTTTTTTGTCGGAAATCCATTTTTTACGTGAGTCGACCCTCCTGCTCAGTTCGAAGGCTGCGATAAGAGCTGCGGCTTTATCATTTCCGATCCCCGGGAAATTTTTGAGTGCATCGATGGTTTGAGACGTTAATACGTTAATATTACCGTACTTGTTAATCAATTCCTGCGATATCTGGATTACGGATTTTCCTTTCGTGCCGGTTCTAAGCAGAATAGCGATCAATTCCGCGTCGCTCAGGCTCTGGGCCCCGCGCAGAAGAAGTTTCTCACGCGGCCGGTCGTCGACCGGCAATTCCTTAACTTTCATGGTTCCCCCAAAATTTTTAAATTATTTTTACTCCCATTCTATCGTCGCCGGCGGTTTTGAGCTTATATCGTAAACCACACGGTTTATTCCCCTGACCGATCGAATAATTTTATTAGAGACGTTTTCCAGAAAATCGGGTTCAAACCTGAACCAATCGGCGGTCATCCCATCTGTAGATGTTACCGCGCGCAGGGCGAGAACATGTTCATATGTGCGCGCGTCTCCCATTACTCCTACGGTCTGTATAGGAAGAAGAACTGCAAATGCCTGCCAGATTTTATTATATAAATTTGAAGAATGGAGTTCGCTGATGAAAATATCATCCGCTTCGCGCAGAGTATCGAGTTTCTCTCTTGTAATATCGCTGAGAATCCGGACAGCCAGACCGGGTCCGGGAAACGGATGACGCCCTATGAATTTTTCCGGCAGCTTAAGTTCCCTTCCGATCGCCCGGACTTCGTCTTTAAACAATTCCCTGAAAGGTTCGATCAATTTCAGGTTCATCCGTTCGGGCAGGCCGCCTACATTATGATGGGTCTTTATTGTAACCGATGCCCCCTTAACTGAAACCGATTCGATCACATCGGGATAAAGCGTGCCCTGCACCAGGAATTGGGCATCCGGAATCTTTGAAGCTTCATGCTCAAATATTTCGATGAAAGAATTACCAATGATTTTACGCTTTTTTTCGGGATCT
>Ga0182021_10002473_pt1 | contig 21569 bp, 17 predicted proteins | sample 612E3MmetaG_FD_120493 | JGI IMG/M metagenome (GOLD analysis project Ga0182021, IMG submission 120493) | Permafrost microbial communities from Stordalen Mire, Sweden - 612E3M metaG (Illumina Assembly) | ecosystem: Environmental > Terrestrial > Soil > Wetlands > Permafrost | place: Sweden... | reverse complement strand
CCCGGGTGGGTGTCGACGGGCACGCCACGGGCGTGGTCGGACACGAAGATCGATCCGTCGTGCCGGAGCTCTACCTCGATCTTCTCGCCGAAACCAGCGAGCGCCTCGTCGACGGAGTTGTCGATGATCTCCCACAGGCAGTGCATGAGGCCCTTGGTGTCCGTGGACCCGATGTACATCGCAGGCCGCTTCCGTACAGCCTCGAGCCCCTCGAGGACGAGGAGGTGACGCGCCTCGTAGTCGTGCCCCAGTGCCTGGGGTGCGCGGGACCTCGCGCGGGAAGGCTGTTCCGAACTCACTCCTTGAGGCTAGTGCGCGCCACTGACGAAACCTCCGCGGCACGCCCGGCCACCCTTGCCCACCTGCCGTCCGACCTCATCTTGAGCGGGGTAGACTCACGTTTGCAGGACGACGTAAGGCAACTGGAACAAACCTGCAACGTGAACGCGTTCTCCAGATGCACCGCTTGTAACGCGGTGGATGCAACTATGGATACGCACGAAGAATCACCCCGACGACCGCCACCCGGCTGGGGAAGAGAGGCACTGTGAGCACCACCCTGTATGACGAGTCACTGACCGCTTCTGACCGCTGCGACCGCTGCGGAGCGCAGGCATACCTGCGCGTGAAGTTCGAAAGTGGCGGAGAGCTGCTCTTCTGTGCCCATCACGCGAAGGCTCACTCGGACAAGCTGAAGCAAGTGGCGCTGAAGATCCACGACGAGACGGACAAGATCGACTGACTCGTCCATCCACTGACCACCACACGACCCCTGGTTCGCTTCGGCGGCCAGGGGTCGCGGCGTTCACGCGTGTCCTCGTCAGCGTGGCTAGGTTGGATCCATGCAGCTCGTGAGCTTCGATCCCCGCTACCTGGACTGGGTCCGAGCCGGGACCAAGACGCGGACGACGAGGTATTCCGAGCCTCTGGAGCTGGGTCCGGCGACGTTCCGCTTCGAGTCGGATCCCCCGGTCTTCCTCGACTCCGTCATCACGGGGATCCGCGAGGTGGCGCTGGACGACCTGGAGGACGAGGATGCTGCTGCGGAGAACTTCGCCGACGCCGGCGCCCTGAAGGATGCCCTCCGTCACCACTACCCCGGACTGCCGCAGGATGCTGCGGTGGCCGTCGTATCCTTCGACCTGATCTGACCTGAGAGGAATGCAGATGGAGAAGCGCAGACTGGGCCGTATCGGCCACTAGACGAGCGTCCTGGTGTACGGCGCTGCCGCCCTGGGCGACGTCACACAGGAGACCGCCGACGCATCGCTGGAGCAGGCCCTCGCCGGGGGCATCAACCACTTGGACACCGCCGCGTCGTACGGCGATGCGGAGTTGCGGATGGGACCGACCGTCGAGCGCGTACGGGACCAGGTCTTCCTCGCCACGAAGTCGACCGAGCGGAAGGCTGAGGACGCATGGCGAGAGCTGAACCGCTCGCTGGAGCTCCTTCACACCGACCACATCGACCTGTGGCAGATCCACGCGGTGTGCGACATGGGTGAGCTCGACAAGGTGTTCGCTCCTGGCGGCGCCATTGAGGCGTTCGTCCGCGCCAAGGAGGAGGGCATCGTCAGCTGGGTCGGCATCACGGGTCACACCGAGGCCGCTCCGGTCGTGCATGCTGAGGCGCTGCGCCGCCACGACTTCGACTCGATCCTCACGCCCGTGAACTACCACCTGTACACGGCAGACGACACGTTCCGTGCGAACTTCGACGTCCTGTACGGGATGGTGCAGGACCGCGACGTCGCCCTGCGAACGATCAAGGCCATCGCGCGCAAGCCGTGGGTCGGGGACCGACAGCTTGCGACCTGGTACGAGCCGTTCACAAGCCCTGAGGACATCCGCGCGGCCATCTCGTGGGTGCTCGGCACGTTCCCGTACATCGCAGGCCTGGCGACGGCAGGCGAGACCACGCTCCTCGGCAAAGCCATCGCCGCCGAGGCCAACCGCATGGACCTCGCCGAGGCCTCCGCCCACCTCACCCTCGTCGACGACTACGCGACGATCTTCGTCTGAGCCTTGTGCCCCCGTCCTCCCCTCGAAGACCGGCTAGGGCGGGCTCGGTTCATCATGTTAAGCAGGTGAGTTGTACGTTCTCATGGCGGATCCGCCATGAGAACGTCAGGTTGACCTACTTAACATGATGAACCGACCAGTGATTGGTGAGGCGCCGCTTATAGCTCCGCCAGGTCCGTCAGGCTGCCCGCTGAATCAGTCGACGAATCCGATCGATGGTGGCTACCGGGCGGTCGTAGTCGGACCAAATCAGCCGGAACATCGGCCAACCCGTCACCTCGCGCAGCTCGTCCTCGCGGCGCTTCTCCCGAAAGACCGCGTCACCCGCGGATTCACCTGGCTTGAGGAGTCTGCCGTACTTCACGCGACCGTCGAACTCCCCCAGTAGCCCATACTCCCGCCACGCCCAATCGCTGACCCCGACGATGGTGCCGTCCGCACGTAGTACTTCGTACTGGAGAATCGGCGCTGGGAGCCCTGAGGCTCGGAAGAGCCATCGGCCTCGAGACTCACCGGGACCGTCCGCCTTTCCGTCCGCCATGCGGATCGGGATGTGCAGATGACGCGTGCGGGGCCACCACTGCATCTTCTGGAACCGATTGCGCAGGTCCGAGTGTTCTCCCAGCTTGAGATGCAGGAACGAATCGAACAGAACGAGCGCCTGCTCAGCGGTCGCGCCGGTCGCGGCCTCTACGACGCAGCGATCAGCTCTAAATGTGCGCAGCCCGTCAATCTCCTCGGGGACGTCCCCTCCTGCAGTCCCCACATGATGGATAACGTCGCCCTCCATGCGGCCGGCCCCACCATCCAGTCGCGTCACGTGCACGCGCGAAAGATCGGCGCCCCACACCGCGACCCCATGTGCCACCGCCCCCGAGACATGGCTCAAAGCCGTCGCCGTTCCGAGCGAGTGCTGGACGGCGCGAGCCCTCAGCAGGTGCTCGCCGACCTCATCGAGGCACGTCCACAGATCCGCGTACGTGTAATAGCCACGCCTGAAGCGCACAAGAACCCTCGAGCGCACTGCACTGATGAGGTCTCGATCCCTACTACCCGCATCCAGGGCTTCGGCGCGGGTAAAGAAGCCGCGTGTCTCGGCCAAGAGTCTGATCATGTCCATGCCTGGACCATGTGCGTCCGACCATCGATTTCGTCACTCGGATCCCGGGCTGTGGACAACCCGCGCGGTCTCGTTCGCCTGTGGATTGTGTCCCGTGGAGATCATCCTCCGCTGCACGCGAAAGCGACGAGCACGGTTCATCACGTTAACCCTGCGAGTCGGAGGTTCTCATGCCGGATTCGCCATGAGAACCTCCGACCCACCTACTTAACATGATGAACCGACAGCCGTGGGTCAGCTCAGAGGGGTTTGCTGCGGACCCAGCGCTCCTTAGTGGTGCCGAGGCCATCGACGGGGACGCGGACTCCGTCCGGCGTGAAGCCGTGGCGTCGGTAGAAGGCATGCGCGCGGACATTGCCGGACAGGACCCACAAGTACGCCTGCGCGTCTCCGATGGTCATCGTGAGGAGGGCATCGGCGACGCCAGTCCCCTGGGCTGCCTGGCGCAGGTACATCGTCACGAGCTCCAACGGGGTCGGAGCGTCATCGTCTCGTCCGATACTGGCGTGGGCGACTCCGACGACCTCTTCGTCGTCATCGACGACGAGCCACACATAACCCCCGCCGTCCAGCACACGCCGCCACTGCTCCGCCGCACGGTTGAGCCACTGCGGTTCGAGCTGGCGACGCAGTGCCTCATCTGGCACAACGCCGACCAGTGACTCGGTCCAGGACAACGCCTTCGCACGTGCAGCCGCTTCAAGGTCGGCATAACCGGCCTGGCGGATGCGCCATGCCATCAGTCGAGGTAGTCGCGCAGAACCTGTGAACGTGACGGGTGACGGAGCTTCGACATCGTCTTGCTCTCGATCTGGCGGATCCGCTCGCGGGTGACGCCGTACACCTTGCCGATCTCGTCGAGCGTCTTCGGCTGGCCATCGGTGAGGCCGAAGCGCATGCTGACCACGCCGGCCTCCCGCTCGGACAGCGTGTCCAGCACGTCGTGGAGCTGTTCCTGCAGAAGCGTGAAGTTCACCGCGTCGGCCGGTACGACAGCCTCGGAGTCCTCGATCAGGTCGCCGAACTCGGAATCGCCGTCCTCACCCAGCGGGGTGTGCAGGGAGATCGGCTCGCGTCCGTACTTCTGGACCTCGACGACCTTCTCCGGCGTCATGTCGAGCTCCTTGGCGAGCTCCTCCGGCGTGGGCTCCCGGCCGAGGTCCTGCAGCATCTGCCGCTGTACACGGGCCAGCTTGTTGATGACCTCCACCATGTGGACCGGGATACGGATCGTACGGGCCTGGTCGGCCATGGCGCGGGTGATGGCCTGCTTGATCCACCACGTCGCGTACGTGGAGAACTTGTAGCCCTTGGTGTAGTCGAACTTCTCGACCGCACGGATCAGGCCCAGGTTGCCCTCCTGGATGAGGTCCAGGAAGAGCATGCCGCGGCCGGTGTAGCGCTTCGCGAGCGAGACCACCAGTCGGAGGTTGGCCTCCAGCAGGTGGTTCTTCGCGCGGCGCCCGTCCGTGGCGATCCACTCGTAGTCCTCGACGTCCACCGTCTTGACCGGGCTGGTGTCGTTGAGCCGCTCGTCGGCGAACAGGCCGGCCTCGATCCGCTTGGCGAGCTCGACCTCCTGCTCCGCGTTGAGGAGGGCGACCTTGCCGATCTGCTTGAGGTAGTCCTTGACGGGGTCGGCGGTGGCGCCGGCTGCCATGACCTGCTGCTCGGGCTCGTCGGCATCGTCCGCGTCCGAGAGGCTGAAGCCCTCGTCCTCGGTGATCTCCTTCTCGACCACGGCCTCTTTCTCCGGCTCGAACGACGTGTCGTCGACGTCCTCGAGTCCACGCTTCTTGCCGCCCACGGTGAGTACGACGTCATTCCCGTCGCGCACGAATGCGACCGCCTTCTCGGTGCTGCCCGAGAGCGCTTCGACGATGGAGGGTGTCTCCTCGTCATCCTCGAGCTCCACGACCTCTTCGAGCTCGACGGTCAGGTCCTCGATCTCGGTGACATCCACCTCTTCGAGCTCCTCGTCGACCTCGAGATCGTCCTCGGACACCTCGTCGGCGGAGGCGATCTCGGGTTCCGCGGCAGCCTTCTTGCGTCGCGACGCAGGGGTGGCCGCCTCGCCAGCCGCTGCCTTGGCGCGGCTACGCCGTGGCGCGGGTACGGTCGGGGTCGTCGCCTCGAGGTCACCGTCTTGGACCACCTCGACGATCGTGACTCCCCGAGGATTCCGCGTGGGGGCAGGCGTCGCGTCTGAGTCGTCGGAACGGGCTGCTGCGGATCGAACCACTGTGTGCCTCTCATGGGAGGTGTTTCTGACAAGGACCATCACGCCGGGCACCGCTACTAGAGCGTGCAGCGACCCGCGAGTGTCAATGGCCCAGTGGTCAATAATGCCACGCCCCTAGGCCTCATCCAACTCCGGCCTGGCCTAGAGTGACGCGGGTGCCAGCACCGATGCCTGACCGGATACCCAGCGAGACCTCGATCCATTCAGTGAGGATCGTCGACCCCTATGCGTGGCTCGACGATCTCGAGGATCCTGCGGTGCTGGCCCACCTCGAAGCCGAGACGACGTTCGCCGACGAGCAAACCGCGCACCTCGCTCCCCTGAGGGAACGGATCGTGGCCGAGATCTCCTCCAGGACGCTGCAGACCGATCTGAGTGTGCCCGACTACGACGTCGACAGCGCCGGTCGCGCCTGGTGGTACTTCGCCCGTACCGTCGAGGGCCACGACTACCCGTCCTACCGACGCGCGCCTGCGCCCTCGCGCGACGACGTGCCTGACATCGGCGACCCGATTGCCGACGAGACCGTGCTCATCGATCTCAATGCCGAGGCTGCGGGCCACGAGGTCTTCGCTGTCGGCGACGTCGACGTCTCGCCGTCCGGAGACATCCTGCTGTGGAGCAGCGACACCGCCGGAGAGGAGCTGTACACAGCGCACTTCCGCGACCTCACCTCTGGCGAGGAGCTCCCCGACGTCCTCGAGGACATCGCGAGCGTCTGCTGGATCGACGACCATCACGTCGCGTACACGGTTCTGGACGACTCCTGGCGTCCGTACCTCTTGCGACGTCACGCCCTCGGCACTCCCGTCAGCGAGGACGCCGACATCCTGCGCGAGGACGACGAGCGCTTCTGGCTCTCCGCCGGACGATCCGGGGATGACCGATGGCTGGTGATCGACAGCGCGAGCAAGGCGTCGGGCGACGTGCACCTCCTGGACGTCAGTACTCCGACCGGTGCTCCCCTGCTCGTCGCGCCCCGCGTGGAAGGTGTGGAGTACAGCGTCGAGCCGGCCGGTGACTGGCTGTACGTGGTCCACAACGCCGGTCATCAGGACTTCGAGCTCGCCGCGACGCGCGCGCAGCCCGAGCAGTGGCGCGACTGGACCACGCTGATCGTCGGTGAGGACGGCGTCAGGCTGCTGGACGTCACCGCCTACGCCGACCACCTCGTCGTACACCTCCGCCGCGACGGTCTCCCCCGCCTGATGGTGATCCCCAGAGCCGAGGACGGGTCGACAGGTACGGGATGGTTGCTGGACGCCACGGCCGACCTCGAGTCGGTCGGGGCCGCCGACCAGCAGTACCACGCGGACCGCCTGCGCCTCCACCGGGAGTCGTACGTCGACCCTGCGACAGTCGTCGAGGTCGCCTGGGAGGGTACAGGTGAGCGCATCCTGAAGCGCCAGCCGGTCCTGCCGGATCCTGAGGGCCGGCCGTTCCTCTCCGAGGACTACGTCCAGTGGCGGCTCTGGGCGCCCGGCGACGACGGCGTACAGGTTCCCGTCTCCGTGGTGAGTCGCAAGGACACGCCATGGCCCGCACCGTGCGTCCTGTACGGCTACGGCGCGTACGAGACCAGCCTCGATCCCGGCTTCTCCGTGGCGCGCCTCAGCCTGCTCGACCGGGGCGTCGTCGTCGCGTACGCCCATGTCCGGGGCGGCGGTGAGCTGGGCCGCGCCTGGTACACGCAGGGTCGGCTCGCCGCCAAGCCGACGACGTTCAGCGACTTCGTGGCGGTTGGACGCCACCTCGTGAGCGCCGGCGTCGCGGCACCAGGGCGCCTCGCCGCCCGAGGGGCATCGGCCGGCGGCCTCACGGTCGGGGCGGCGATCAACCTCGCCCCCGACCTCTTCTGCGCCGCACAGGTCGGCGTGGGCTTCCTCGACCCGCTGACGGCGATGCTCGCCGAGGACCTGCCGCTGACGATCACCGAACGGGACGAGTGGGGTGACCCGGTCGCCGATCCGGAAGCGTTCGCGACGATCGCCGGCTACAGCCCGTACGGCAACATCGGCCATGGCCGCTACCCGGACGTCCTGGCCACAGCTGGCCTCCATGACCAGCGCGTGGCCGCCTCGGAACCAGCGAAGTGGGTGGCTGCGTTGCGGGCGCGGCCCGACGCCTCAGGCCAGGCACTGCTGCGTGTGGAGGTGGGCGGGCACCAGGGCGCCACCGGCCGGTACCAGGCGTGGCGGGACGAGGCGTACGAGCTGGCGTGGCTGTTGGACCGCCTCGGCGCGGCATCAGGGTTGCCCCACACCACCTCAGGGTAGGTTCAGGGTCCGTTTCCCAGGCTGGAGGGAAACCTTTCGGGGTACTCAAGCGTTGTGATGGTGACGACGAAAGGATCCCTCATGGCACTGACCACCGCCCGCAGGACCCGCACCACCGAAGGAATCGATGGCAAGGATGCCGTCGGTCTCTACCTCGACGGCATTGCCAAGACCGCACTGCTGAGCGCTGAGGAAGAGGTCGAGCTGGCCCGTCGCATCGAAGCCGGGCTGTACGCGCAGGCCATCCTGGACGGCGAGATCATCAACGAGGTCCGTGGGAAGAAGCCGGTTCGCGCGACGCGCAAGGAACTCGAGGAGCTGGCTTGGATCGGTGAGGAAGCGATGAACCGCTTCGTCACCGCGAACCTGCGACTCGTGGTCTCGGTCGCTCGCAAGTACGGACGTTCCGCGATGCCGCTGCTCGATCTCGTGCAGGAAGGCAACACCGGACTGATCCGTGCGGTCGAGAAGTTCGACTACACGAAGGGCTTCAAGTTCTCTACGTACGCGACGTGGTGGGTCCGTCAGTCGATAAGCCGCGGCATCGCACAGCAGGGCCGCATCGTCCGGCTCCCCGTGCACGTCGCCGAGCAGATCAACCAGGTCTCCGCCATCCGCCGCAACCTCGAGCGCAAGTTCGGCCGTGACCCCGATCTGAAGGAGATCGCCGAGGAGATGGGGATCGAGGAGGAGAAGGTCCTCGAGCTCATCCAGTTCTCCCGCGAGCACGTCTCCCTGGACGCGCCGGTCGAGGAGGACGGTGACACCGCGCTCGGTGACCTCATCGCTCGCGAGCCCGCTCCTGGTCCCGACGAGATGGTGCTGGACGCCGAAGAGCGTGCCCGGCTCGAGCAGATGCTCTCCAGGCTCGACGAGAGGTCCGCCGATGTCGTACGCCGTCGGTACGGCCTTCTCGACGGCCGCCAGGCCAAGCTCGCCGACATCGGCGAGGTCTGGGGCATCACCGCCGAGCGCGTGCGCCAGATCGAGCGCCACGCCATCGCCAAGCTGCGCAGCGGCGAGCTCGCCGCCTGACATTCGCATCGCCGCCCTCCTTTCCTGGGGGGCGGCGTTGTCATGCCTGAGGGTCGACGACCCGGATCAACCCCTCCTGGGCCGTTGAGGCAGCCAGACCGGCCGCCGAGAAGATCCTGCCCAGTGAGAACCCCCGCGCGCCCGACGCCGACGGCGAGATCTGGTCGTACAACACCCAGTCGTCAGCGCGTACAGGCCGGTGGAACCACATGGCGTGGTCCAGCGAGGCGGCGACCATTCCCGGCCCGTACGACAACCCGTGCGGGATGAGGCTCACACTCAGGATCGTCAGGTCGGACAGGTAGGCGAGGACCGCCTGGTGGAGCACGGGATCATCCGGGAGGCGGCCGTTGGCCCGAACCCACACGGCAAGCGACGCGCGATGGTGCGGAGGCGCGTCGTCGAAACCCGACGCATAGCGGACCTCGAGCTCCTCCCACTGCCCGAACGTGGGCCGCGCGCTCGGACCAAGACGGCGTACGAGGACCTCCGACATGCTCGGGCACTCGTCAGGCCCCGGCACGTCGGGTATCGGGTCCTGGTGCTCCAGTCCCGGCTCGGGCGCCTGCGCCGAGCACCCCATGGTGAAGATGCGACGCCCACCTTGCCGGGCAGTGACCAGACGCGTCGAGAAGTGCCGCCCGTCACGGGTCGGCAGCACGTCGTACAGGATCGGCGACTCCGCGCGCCCAGCCTCGAGGAACTGGGCGTGCAGCGAGTGCAGCACGCGTCCCTCCGGGAGGGTGCCGTACGCCGCCACGACGGACTGCGCCAGCACCTGCCCTCCGTACGTGCGCTGCATGCGGGTCTGGGCTGCCGGGCCCCGGAACAGGTCAGGTTCGATCTGCTCCAGGTCGAGGACCGCGACCAGATCGTCGATGGTACGTGGCATGGCTTACGGGTTCTGGTCCTGCTCGCGGTCCGCGAGGAACTTCTCGAACTCGGCGGCGATCTCGTCGGCGCTGGGCATGGGCGTGGCGCGTTCGTGCGCCGTGTCGAACGCATCCTCCAGCGCCGCGACGAGCTCGCTGGTCTCAGCCGACCCGGCAACCTCCTCGCCGATGAGCTCCCTGTTCTCGACGATCTCCTCGTCGAGGTCACCCAGCGGGATACGCAGCCCGGTGTCCTCCATGAGCGAGGAGAGCACGACCTTCACGGCCTGCGGGAACTGGATCTGGGACAGGTAGTGCGGCACGTGCGCGACGTACCCCATCGCGACCCGTCCAACCTCTCCCGCACGCAGCTCGAGCATCGCGGACCACTGTCCAGGGACGTCCATCCGGTCGATGAGCGGCGGGTTGTCGTGGGCGAGATCCTGCAGCGTCGCGTGACGGGTGATGCCTGTGGGCCGCGTGTGCGGAACGGCCATCGGGATGCCCGCGCCTGTATAGAGCCGGCTGACGCCCAGCTCGTCGCAGATCGACAACGTCGCCGTCACCATCCGCTCCCAGCGGGAGTCCGGCTCCTGGCCGTGCATGAGAAGGAACGGGCGTCCCGTCTCGTCAGTGAGCTTGTCGAGGACGAGGTGGGGCATCTGGATCGCGGTCCAGCGGTACGTGTCGAACGTCATGATCGGCCGGCGGCTGCGGAAGTCGTGGAGCACGTCGATGTCGAACGTCGCGACGCGCTCGGGATGGCACGTGCTCAACAGATGGTTCGCGGTTCCGTGCGTGACCCTGCCTGCGTCGAGGAACCCGTCGAGGAGATGGATCAGCGGCGCATCGACGCCACGTACGGTCTCCCAGGTCTCGGGCACCACCTCGTACAACTCTCGCGGTTGGTTCACGTCCCCGAGGCTACGACCTGGAGCCAACGGCCGCCTGCGGTACCGACAATCGGGGCCGGTCAGGATTCGTGGGTCGGGCCTCGCGAACCCACGTTCGGGCGGTAGAGGTACGCCGGGCCGGGAGCGCCTCACGGCGCGGGGCCGCTCGTAGCGGCTGATTTTGGAGCCCGGGGCATCCGCGACCCGGCGTACCAGGCGCCAGTGTAGGGGCCTCGCCCCAATGGAGCGACGATGCTTAGGAGAGTCTCCCGGACAGCTCCAGATGGCCGGCTCGCTCGAGCTCGTCCGCGAGAGTGATCATCCGGGCGCTTTCCCGAACGCTCGACGAGCCGTTCTCCGTGAGCCCTCGGCCCGCGCCCACGACGTGGAGCACAGCGGAGGCACGCCACAGCACGTCCGCGAAGTCGCTGCATACGATCCCGCGCAGGACATCGTCGATGACGGCGCACATCTCGTCAGGGCCAGGCGGATCGGCCACACCCGCGACCGCGCGTGCGACCTGGGCCGTGCTCTTGCCCGCCTCGTACGCCCGTGACGCGCGTCCCGGGTCTGCGTGGATCCACTCGCGGATCACGTACAGCCGCCACAGCGCTCCCGCAAGCGAGTCAGGGGTGGCCGCCGACCACATGTCCGCGAGCGTCTCCATACCTTCGGTGTCCGCAAGGTGCACGATCCGCTCGGCGAGGTCGGCGTCCCCTTCGGCACGAGCGCCCCGCACGAGGATGGTGGCCGTACGGTCCGCGATCTCGCGGACCTCGTCAGGAGCCGGCCCGTCGGCGACGGACTCGAAGTACGCGGCCCCCAGGGTCAGCGGACGGTGATGGTCACGCGACATCCGGGGTCACCTCCTGTTCGACGGGCACCGGGCCAGGATAGGAGACGGCGACGAACCTCAGCGACGACAGGCCGACATCGCCTGCTGGACACGCTTGGCCGAGACCGGCTCGGCCGTACGGAGCTGCTGGGCGAAGAGGCTGACACGCAGCTCTTCGAGAAGCCAGCCCACGCCCGCCACGTCGGCGGGCAGCGGGCCGTCGGGGATCGTGCCCACGAGCGCTGCGTACTCGTCCTCGAGGTCGGCGATGACGTCCGCGGACTGCCGCTCCCTCGCGGGGTTCGTCCCGTACGCCACCAGTCGCATGGCGGCGGCGTGCAGGTAGCGGGACAGCCGCTCGAACCACGGATCGGGAGTCGCAAGGACGAAGCCCGGGTAGACAAGGTTCGCGACCTGCTCACGAACGTCGTCGGTGACGTACGAGGTCGTCATGGTCGCGAGCTGACGCGACACCTCCTGATGCCGCGACAGGACCTCCCCGACGTACGCGACGATGCCTCGCATGGTGTCCGCCTGCCGCTCCCGTACGGACACCTGGACCTCGGCGAAGCGCCTCTCATCGCGGACCTCCCACGGATCGACGCGCAGGGCGGCGAGGGCGGTGTCGATGGCGCGCAGGCGTGCGTCGGTCAGGAGCGCTGGAATCGTCGGGTACGGGCTGGTGCCGAGCTGGAGCTTCGTCGCGTTCGACATCCGCGAGACCACCCAGGTGGTCGGGTCCGGCGACGTGAGCTGGATCAGCCGGCGCAGACCACGCGCGTGGGACGCGCGCGCACGCTCCGCCGTGTCCAGGACCACCACACCGACGGCTGCGCCCTCGTCGCGCAGGGCCGGGTAGCCGACGACCTCCGTGGAGCCGGACATCGTCGTCAGCCGCTCCTGCAGCGCTGGGAACGACCACGACGTGGCGCCCGTGACGGACGCGCGCTGGTTGACCTTCGTCAGCGTACGGCTCACGGTCGTCGTCAGCTGGCGTTGCAACGCGGCGAGGTCGTCGCCCCGGGCCACCTCCTTGCCACCGTCGACAACGACCAACGTCGGCCGCAGGTGGGTCGGCAGCTCCCGGTCGCCCCACTGCCCTGTCGGATCAGTGCCTGTCAGGGCGCGGAGCGCGACGGCCAGGGCATCCGGGAACGAGATCGTGTCGGGAGCGGTGTCGCCCTCAGGTGCTGACGCCACATCGGGGCGCTGGGACAGCCAGCCGAGAGCCGCCGCGGCATGGTTCGGAGCCGGTACGAACGATGTTCGCACGCTCTTCGGCAGCGACCTGATCAGCTCGGTGGCCAGGTCCTCCCTGTAACCGGGTACATGCCAGGTGAACGCGGCAGACGGCAGCTGGTTGAGCACCACGAGGGGGATCTCGATCGTCACCCCGTCGTGCTGCGAGCCCGGATCGAACACGTACGTGATCTCGAGCTCGTGGCTGCCGACCTTCCACCAGTCCGGGAAGCCGGCAGCCGATATGTCCGTGTCGTCGGTGGCGACGAGATCCTCCAGGGACAGATCGAGGTACGCGTCGTCCTCGAGCCGCTTCGTACGCCACCAGGTGTCGAAGTGCCGCTGGGAGACGACGTCGCCTGGGACGCGCGCGTCGTAGAACGCGAAGATCGTCGCGTCGTCGACCACGAGGTCGCGGCGTCGCGTGCGCTCCTCGAGCTCGGACGCCTGCTCCCGAACACCGGCGTTACGCTGCACGAAGTGGTGACGGGTGCGCCAGCGCCCCTCGACGAGGGCGGACTGGATGAAGATCCGCCGGGTCTCGTCGGGATCGATCCGCGAATACTGGACCGTACGGCCGGCGATGATCGGGATGCCGTACAGGCTCACCGTCTCCGAGGCGACGACCGATCCCTGCGACTCCGACCAGTGCGGCTCCGAGTAGTTGCGGCTCAGCACGTGCTCGGCCACGGCCTCGATCCACTCCGCCTCGACCGAGGCCACGGTCCGGGCCCAGAGCCGTGTGGTCTCGACCAGCTCGTACGCGACGGCCAGTGGCGGTGGAGTCCGCGCGATGGCCGAACCGGGCGCGATCGCCCACATGGCGCCACGGGCACCCCGGTACTCGCGGGGACCGAGCCTCGCGCGCTTGCGCGCCGGCAGCTCCGTACGGTCGTTACGGGTGTCGAGCAGCCCCACGTGGCTGAGCAGCCCGGACAGGATCGCGGTGTGGACGAGGTCCGGCGGCGCCGGTTCGGCGTTGCGGTCGAGACCCAGCTCGTCGCAGATCTGCCGTAGCTGGGTGTGCAGGTCCTGCCACTCCCGTACACGCAGGAAGTTGAGGAACTCGTCGCGGCAGAGCCGGCGGAAGGCATTGCCGGAGACTGCTTTGCGACGATCGCGCAGGTACGCCCACAGGCGCAGGATCGCCACGAAGTCCGAGCCGTCCGGAGGCGCTTGCTCGCCGTCGGACCCGGGAGAGGGCGCCCAGAACCGGCGGTGCAGCTGGTCGGCCTGCTCGCGCTTCTCCTGGGGCCTCTCCTTGACATCGGGGATCGCCAGCGCGGCCACGATGACCTGGACCTCGCGCAGGCACCCTCGCGTCGAGGCCTCGACCAGCATCCGCGCGAGTCTGGGATCGACCGGAAGCCTGGCGAGCTGGTGGCCGACGGGCGTCAGCCGCGGGCTCGTACTGCGTCCTTCGAGGGCGCCGAGCTCGGTGAGCGTACGGATGCCGTCCGTGATCTGACCTGCATCCGGCGGCTCGACGAACGGGAAGTCCACGATGTCGCCCAGCTCGGCCTCGGCCATCTGAAGGATGACCGACGCGAGGTTGGTCCGCAGGATCTCCGGCTCGGTGTACTGGTGCCGCGACTCGTAGTCGGCCTCGCTGTACAGACGGATGCAGATGCCGGGCGCGACGCGTCCGCAGCGACCCGACCGCTGGTTGGCGGAGGCTTTCGAGATGGCCTCGATGGGGAGCCGCTGGACCTTGGTGCGCTTCGAATAGCGGGAGATGCGGGCTGTACCGCTGTCGACCACGTACCGGATCCCCGGCACCGTGAGAGAGGTCTCGGCGACGTTCGTGGCAATGACGACACGGCGACCGGTGTGCTGCGCGAACACCCGGTGCTGCTCGGCGACCGACAACCGCGCGTACAGCGGCAGGACCTCGGTGAAGCGTAGGTTGCGTGCGGCGATCGCCTCGGAGGCGTCACGGATCTCCCGCTCGCCCGAGCAGAACACGAGCACGTCGCCGTCCCCCGCGGCCTGCAGCTCGACGACCGCGTCGCAGATCGCCTCGGTGAGGTCGCGCTGGTCGGCCGGAACGACCGGACGCGTCGGCGCCACGTCGTCCTCGTCGGTGACCGCACCGTCGTCTCGTACAGGGCGGTATCGGAGCTCCACCGGGTACGTTCGGCCCGTCACCTCGACGATCGGGGCGTCGAAGTGCTCGGCGAAGCGTGACGTGTCGATCGTGGCGCTGGTGACGATGACCTTGAGGTCGGGTCGTCTCGGGAGGAGCTGCTTGAGATAGCCGAGCAGGAAGTCGATGTTCAGGCTGCGCTCGTGTGCCTCGTCGATGATGATCGTGTCGTAGGCGCGGAGCTCCTTGTCGTGCGAGATCTCCGCCAGAAGGATCCCGTCCGTCATCACCTTGACCCGGGTCTCGCGGCTCGCCTTGCGCGTGAAGCGCACCTGGTAGCCGACCACGTCGCCCAGTTCGGTCCGGGTCTCCTCCGCGATCCGCTCGGCCAGCGTCCGGGCGGCGATGCGCCGCGGCTGGGTGTGGCCGATGCTCCGCCGTCCGGCCAGAAGGCAGATCTTCGGCAGCTGCGTCGTCTTGCCGGATCCGGTCTCGCCTGCGACGACAATGACCTGGCTGCTCAGCAGCGCCGCCGCGATGTCGGGGACAGCCGCGGCGATGGGCAGGTCGGGATCGACGACGAGGTACGGCTCCATGGCCGCCCCAGCCTACGGTCACGGCCACAGTGTCGCGCGCCCGAAAGCCCTGGACGGTTGCCGGGACTTCAGACGCGCGACCCTAGGTCTAGGTTCGCTTGTATGGATGAACGTCGAAGGTACGAAGTCTTGCCGGGCAGTCACGGCAAGAGGGTTCTGGTTCGTGCCCGCGGCAGCGAGGTGCTGCGCATCCCTCGGATCAACCGCGGGACGGCATTCACGCAGCTGCAGCGGATCGACCTGGGTCTGGTCGGGCTGCTCCCCAGCGGGGTCACGACGTTCGACGTCCAGCTGCGCCGCGCATATCAGCAGTTCCAGGGTGCGGGCACCAACCTGGCCAAGTTCACCTACCTGCAGGCTCTGCGAGACCGCAACACCGTGCTCTTCTACCGACTTCTCGCCGACCACCTCCTCGAGATGATGCCGATCGTCTACACACCGACCATCGGCGAGGCGATCCAGAACTTCAGCGGCACGTACCACCAGCGGCTGCACGGGGTCTTCCTATCCATCGACCACCCCGAGGCGATGGAGACCTCGCTGTTGGCGTTCGGCCGGAAGCCCGAGGACATCGACCTCGTCATCGTCACCGACAGCGAGGGCATCCTCGGAATCGGCGACCAGGGCGTGGGCGGGATCCAGATCTGCCTGGGCAAGAAGAGCCTGTACACGGCCGCCGCCGGTCTCGACCCGAACCGCGCGATCCCGGTGGTCCTCGACGTCGGTACGGACAACCTCGCGCTGCTCAACGACGAGGTGTACCTCGGGGAGCGTCACTCGCGCGTCCGCGGCGAGCGCTACGACGCGTTCATCGAGGCGTTCGTCGAGACCGTGACGCGTACGTTCCCGCACGCGATGATCCACTGGGAGGACTTCGGCGCCTCCAACGCGCACCGGATCCTGAACCGCTACCGCGACCAGATCTGTACGTTCAATGACGACGTCCAGGGCACGGCTGCGGTTGTCGGCGCCGCCGCGCTGGCGGCTGTACGGGCCAAGGGCGAGCGCATGAGCGACCAGCGGGTCGTCGTGTTCGGCGCCGGCACCGCCGGCATCGGCGTGGCCGACCTCATGGTCGACCTCATGGTGGCCGAGGGCCTCGACCGCGAGGAGTGCCGTTCCCGGTTCTGGTGCCTCAGCAGCCAGGGGCTGATCACCACAGCCACCAGCAGGATCCGCGACTTCCAGAAGCCGTACGCCCGGTTGGCCGACGAGGTGTCCGCCTGGGATGTACAGAACCCGAGTCATATCCAGCTGCTCGAGGTCGTACGCGCCGTGTCTCCGACGATCATCCTGGGCACGTCGGGACAAGGAGGTGCGTTCACGGAACGTGTCGTCAAGGAGATGGCGAGCCACGTCGACCGTCCCGTGATCATGCCGCTGTCCAACCCGACGGAGCTGGCCGAGGCCGTACCCGCGGACGTCCTGTCCTGGACCGACGGCCGGGCGCTCATCGCGAGCGGGTCACCGTTCGCACCCGTCACGTACGGCAACGTCACGTACACGATCGCTCAGGCGAACAACGCGCTCGTCTTCCCGGGCCTCGGTCTGGGCGTCGCGGTGAGCCGAGCGTCGCGGGTCACCGACAGGATGATCACGGCCGCAGCTGCGGCGCTCGCGTCGATCACGCACCTCAGCACGCCGGGCGCGTCGTTGCTCCCGTCGGTCGACCGGCTCCGCATGGTGTCCGCAACAGTGGCCGTGGCCGTGGCGCGCGCCGCCGTCGAGGATGGCGTCGCCGGCGGCGAGCTCAGCGACCCGATCCAGCAGGTGTACGACGCGATGTGGCAGCCGGACTACCCGGAGATCGTCCTGGAGCCGAGCAGCGACGCCTCGGTCACCTGACGAGGCAGACCGGGCAGAGCGAGTGCGCGAGGATCCCGCGCAGCGGTCCGCCGAACGACATGCCGGTGACCGGGTGCGGGTGCACGCCGAGCACGAGGAGGTCGATGGTGCCGGTCTCGTCGACCAGCTTCTCGATCGGTACGCCCTCGAGGATCTCCCCTTCGACCTCGACGTCCGGGTAGTCCTTGCGCACCTCGTCGAGCATGGTTCCGAGGGCGGCGCGCGCCTTCGCGGTGGTCTCGGGTGTCTGAACGGCCTTGAAGGCGGCGAAGATCCCGGTCGGGACGGGCGCGACGACATGGGCGACCACGAGAGCGCACTTGCGCTCGCGGGCCTCCTGGAGCGCCCATTCGACCTGGTGCTTGGCCTTGTCGGGAGCCGTCACGGCGACCGCGATGCGCTTATGCGCGCCGGTGCGTCCTGGGGTCGAGGCGGCGGAGATGACGACCACGGGGCAATGGGCGGAGCCGCCGAGGGACAGGCTCGTGGACCCGATGAACATCCGGTCGAGGCCACCGGCAGCGCGGCGTCCGACGACGCACAGCACGGCGCTCTCGGACAGGTCGGCGAGCACCGCTGTCGGATGGCCCATCAGCACCTCCGAGCGCACCCGTTCGGCCGGGAACCCGTTGTCGGACAGGAAGAGCTTCGCGACGGCAAGGGCCTCCTCGCCGACCGAGGACAGGATCGTGGGGTCGTAGACGACGCCCCACCCGCTGGTCAGCACGCCGTCGTCGACGGCATGGACGAGCCAGATGTCGTACCCCGTCCGCTCCGCGGTCCCGAGCGCGTACATCACCGCTCGCATGGCGTCATCGGAGCCGTCGACGCCCACCAGAATGCGCGGCGGGGACGGCTTCTGGCCTTCGGCGAACTCCTCGGTACTCATGTCGTCACCCTAGTCTTCGCGGCCATCACGCGGTCCGACTTGGGAGCATCAGCTCGGCTCCCACGTCCGCCAGCAGGTCGGCCACCGTCCGTACAGCCCGGCGCGCATAGTGGTCCGGCCGGGCGAGCGCGACGATGGAGCGCTCGGCATTCACCCCTGACAAGGGCCGCAGCACGGTCCCCGGATGGGGACGCGTCGTGAAGCGCGGGAGCAGTGCCAAACCCTCGCCGACGGCGACCATCGACTCGACCAGGCGATTGTCGACGAGTCTCATCCGGCGAGTGAGGTGCTCGCCGATGACCGCCTCGACCGCGAGCAGCACGGAGTCGAACGGGAAGCCCCTCGGTACGGCGATCCATGTCGTGCCGACGAGATCGCCTGGAACCAGAGTCTCCTTGCTCGCGAGCGGGTGACCGGCGGGCAGCGCCACGTCGAGTGGCTCGCGGGCCAGGACACGGCACACCAGCTGCGCCGCCCCGGACGGCACGTCCCCGGACAGGCTGTGAGCGATGACGAGGTCGTGGTCCAGTGTCTCTGAGGCGAATGCCTCCTCCGCAAGGTCGAAGTCGCGCACGTCCACAGTGATCGCCGAGCCGCGAAGCCTCGTGATCAGGTGCGGCAAGAGGGCTTCCCCGGCGCTCGGCAGCGTACCGATGGACACCTCGCCCCCCGCCTGCCCGAGGCGCGACTCCAGCCTCGCCTCCACCTCGGCGAGCACGCGCCCGACCTCGTCGGCGCTCTCGGCGAGCAGGAGACCCTCGGCGGTCAGGCGTAGCCCACGCGACACGGGCTCGACGAGCTTGACGCCCAGCTCGCGCTCAGCCGTACGGAGCTGCTGAGACACCGCCGACGGCGTGCGGTGCGTCGCCTCGGCGACGGCTGCGAGCGTGCCGCGTACGGCGATCTCGCGGAGCAGGAACAGATGACGTACCTCCATGTAGGAAGCCTACACACACGCATCAGAAGTATTCGCTTGTCCTTCATGGTCATCGCCACGAGAGTAGGCGTGTGCCGATCCGTCATGTCCTGCTCGCCCTGTCCGTCGCCGTCATCTGGGGCGTCAACTTCATCGCGATCCACGAGTCGCTGCAGCAGTTCCCGCCGCTGTTCCTCGTCGCGCTCCGGTTCGGCATCCTCGCCATCCCCACGCTGCTCTTCATCCCCCGCCCGGCCGTACAGACGCGCTGGCTCATCGGGTACGGGCTGGGCTTCGGCACGCTCCAGTTCATCGGGCTCTACCTCGGCATGGCCGCTGGCTTCCCCTCGGGCCTCGCGTCCCTCGTGCTGCAGTCCAGCGCGCCGTTCACCGTGGTTCTGGGCGCGCTGCTGCTGCGTGAGAAGGTCTCTGCGCGCAGTGCCGTCGGGATCGGGATCGCCGTGACGGGCCTCGTCCTGGTCGGGGTCGCGCGCGGGTCTGTCGGCAGCTGGTGGCCCTTCCTGCTCGTGGTCTTCGGCGGTTTCGGCTGGGCACTGGGGAACATCTCGACCAGGAAGGCGGCCGCACCGAACCCGCTCCACCTCACCCTGTGGATGTCGGTCGTCCCACCGTTGCCCATGCTCGCGCTGTCGCTCATCTTCGAAGGCCCGCACCGGATCGGCGCATCGATCGCCGGGTCACTCCACCCCGCGGCCGTACCGGCGTGGATCGGCCTCGCATACACCGTGCTCATCGGCACCGTCGTGGGCTCCGGCCTGTGGGTGTGGCTCATGAGCCGCCACCCGGCAGGACGCGTGGCGCCGTTCTCGCTGCTCGTGCCGGTCACCGGTCTGACAGCCGCCTGGCTCGTGCTCGGCGAGACGCCCCGCCCCTTGGAGCTCCTCGGCGGAGTCGCAGTGATCGGAGGCGTGCTGTGGGCGAGCCTGCGCCGCTCCCCCGCCGCCACCCCGGCCCTCGATCAGCCGGAGGCCGAGACCGCCCTGCCGCTCAGCCTGTCCAGCGAGATCCCGATGACGATCTCGTCGTGGCCCGCAACCCAGGACCTCGGCAGCACGTCGCCCTCGTAGATGTGAGCCCTCCCGTGGGCGAGTACCGACCAGCCGTTGTGGAGGTCCTCGGACACGTCGTCGACCTGGACGCTCACGCGCTCGCCCTCGACCAGATGCGACAGGACGCCGACGCGTGAGGTCCGAAAGACCAGCACTCCCAACTCGTCCATCACGTACGTGACGGGCAGGACGAGCACGTCGCCGACCGACGACACGAACGCCAATCGGGCGACGGTCCGTGACGCCAGCAAGCGCCGGCACTCCTCCGGCTCGAGCCTCTCGTCGTATCCCGTGCTCACCGGGCGGGAACCTCGGCGCCGAGCTGCCAGTCGCGGATCTCGGGCAGGTCCTCGAGGTGCTCCACGATGTACGCCTCGTGCCGCTCCAGCTGCGACAAGCAGTACTGGCGCAGGTCCTCCGCACCCGCCGGAGCCACATGCGCGTTGTTGAGCGCGTCGAGGACGAGGTGGTATCGCGAGACCTCGTTTCGGACGACCATGTCGAACGGCGTCGTAGTCGTACCCTCCTCGATGAAGCCCCGCACACGGAAGCGATCCGCATCCGGGCGACCGTGCACGAGCATGTGGACCGCGCCCGGATAGCCATGGAACGCGAACACCACGTCCTTCGAGTCGGTGAACAGCTCACGGAAGTACGTCTCCGTCATGCCGTGCGGATGGTCCTTCGGCCGGCGCAAAGCCATGAGGTCCACGACGTTGACGACCCGTACGCGCAGCGCTGGCAGCCGGGTCCGGAGGAGCTCAGCGGCCGCGACCGTCTCCATCGTCATGATGTCGCCCGCACACGCCAGCACGATGTCGGGCTCTCCGGGGCCTTCCGGCGTGCCGGCCCACTCCCAGATCGACGCGCCGCGCGTGCAGTGCTCGATCGCCTCGTCCATCGACAGCCATTGGGGCTGAGGCTGCTTGTCGATGACGATGAGGTTGACGTACGACTTGGACGTGAAGCAGTGGTCGGCGACGGACAGCAGGCAGTTGGCGTCCGGCGGGAGGTAGATCCGCACGACGTCGCTGCGCTGGTTGAGGACGACCTGGATGAGTCCGGGGCCCTGGTGGCTGAAGCCGTTGTGGTCGTTGCGCCAGGCAGTGGAGCTCAGAAGGATGTTCAGGCTGGGCACCTTGGCCCGCCACGGCAGAGCCGCTGCTTCCTGCAGCCACTTGGCATGCTGCACGGTCTGCGAGGCCGACACCATCGAGAACGCCTCGTACGTGGCGAACAGTCCGTGCCGTCCCGTCAGCGTGTACGCCTCGAGCCATCCGTGGCAGTTGTGCTCGCTGAGCACCTCCATCACGCGGCCGGACTGGCTGAGCTTCACATCTCCTGGCTCCAGTCCCTCCATCCACGCGCGATCGGAGACGTCGAAGACCGCGCCGAGCCGGTTCGAGTTCGCCTCGTCGGGTGAGAACAGCCGGAAGGTCTCCGGGTTCCGCTCGTACGCCGCCTTCATGAACTCGCCGAGCTTGCGCGTCGACTCGACCTTCTCGGTTGCCCGCTTCACGACGGGTACGGCCAGGTCGCGGAAGTCGGGCAGTGCCAGCGGCTGCGTGAGCAGACCGCCGTTGGCGTGAGGCGTGCCGGACATCGACATCGCCTTCTCGGGGTTGGCCTGGTG
>Ga0182021_10002471_pt1 | contig 21583 bp, 17 predicted proteins | sample 612E3MmetaG_FD_120493 | JGI IMG/M metagenome (GOLD analysis project Ga0182021, IMG submission 120493) | Permafrost microbial communities from Stordalen Mire, Sweden - 612E3M metaG (Illumina Assembly) | ecosystem: Environmental > Terrestrial > Soil > Wetlands > Permafrost | place: Sweden... | reverse complement strand
ACACCTAGGAACGTGACATGCAAGCCTGAAAAGTTCACTGGTGCCGCAGGCAGGGCCAGCGAAAGATATGGAGCTATGGTCGGGCGTGCAATGAATCGATAGGCCAACCAACTGACAGCGACAAACACGACGACAAGCAAGAGCAACAACAGACGCTTCACCAAAGACATGTAGAATTCCCCACGCAAGCGATATGGCTCAGGCGAGTATTTTCCGGGAACGCGAGGACGTCAAGAGCAATGCGATAAAACGCGGTATTCCGACGCCAAGTGTCACCTGACGGCGCGAACGACCGCTTTCCCAACACACGAACGGCGGAATTGGGTCGATAGGGTGATTTCGCGTATTGGAGAAGCAGACTTTGGCCTGCGTTTCAGCAGGTGGCGTGTGTCAGGGGCAACGACCGGCCTACCACCGTCGTTCGCCGCCTGCAGTCTGCGGACCGCACTTCTTTGCGTGTGCAGGATTGTTTTACCCGCCCTATTGCGGGGCTCTGCACCTCAGGCCCGCGCGTCCAGCATTTTCGCGGTGCGTTGGTAAATGGCTTCGGGGGATCCCTCGGCGGAGATGGGAACGAGCAGGTTCTGCTTGCGGTAGTAATCGGCCAGCGGCGCGGTACTGGATTCGTATGCCGCCATGCGCACTTTGACCGATTCGGGGCGGTCATCTTCACGTTGAATCAGGCTGCCACCGCAGATGTCGCACACGCCTTTAGCCTTTGCGGGTTTGGATTGGACATGGTAGACGGCCTTGCATTTCTCGCAAGTGCGGCGGCCGCTCAGGCGCGCAACGATGGTTTCGAGGGGCAGTTCATAGCTGAGTACAGCATCGAGTCGGACGTGCTCGTGCGCTAGAAGTTGGGTCAGCGCCTCGGCCTGGGCCACGGTGCGGGGAAAACCGTCCAGAAGGAACCCGCCTGCGCAGCGCAGGCAGCCAGTGCGTTCCTTGACCATGGCAAGCACGGTTTCGTCCGTGACGAGTTCGCCCTTGCGCATGGCGTCGAGGGCGAGGTTGAGGGCCGGGCTGCGTTCGCAAGCGGCGATGGATTTCGCAGCACGAAAGATGTCCCCGGTGGAAAGCTGACAAGCGCCGAGACGTGCGCTGAGCAACTCGGCCTGGGTGCCCTTGCCGACGCCGGGGGCGCCGAGCATGACGAAGTGCCGGGGGCGCGTTTGGGTTTGGGGCGGAATGCTGCAGCTGGAGGCGGGGCCCTTGAGCCATGCCGCGCGGTCGTTCTTTGCGTTCATGCTGTTGCCCTTTTCTCTAGCGCGTGATTGAGCTTGAATGTCCAAGCGCACTACCGGCTGCGACCTGAACACACCCTGCATCGTGCCTAGAATGCCGCAAGTTGAAGGGAAAATGCAAACAGGCTTCGGATGGAATGAGAACCGGTCTCGTTGGAGTTTTTGCGAATCATGCTGAGCCTCTCTGCAAGATGCGTAGCTCTCCACGCATGAATCGTTGTAGCTGAAAGGGGCACCCGATTTGGCATTTACCATCTGCCCGGGTTTGCTTTCTGCGAACAGTGTCGACAGCCGCCTGCACGTTGTAGCCGACTACGCTCTCGCGGTTTGGCAAAGCTGCCGCTGGTCGAATTTTCAGCATGCGGCGGGCGTCAGAGGTAACATCCGGCCAGGAGCGGACCATCGTGCTCCTGCTCCAAAGCGGATGCCGAATGTCTCGGCAACGCCTTTGCTCGCACGCGTTACGCCGTTCGCCTGAATGCCCATTACCACCTCGACATCTAAAACCTGTGCAGCGGTGGCTATCGCCATTGGAATTATTGCGTGCTTGGGCTTTTCCGCGCCATGCGGGCAAATGATGACAAGTTCCTTTGCCATTTCAATACTCCTTGCCAAGCCTCAAACATGCTGGGAATGTTGCTTGTCTTTACATCAGACGTGAAATAGGAAACAGTTGACTTTGGTCACAAACCTGGCGCCCGACTAACTAGAAAATGGCTAGTGTCAGCCAATGCGCAGGAAGACCGAACCATGGATCTGCTGAGTTTCGCCCGCGGCCCGGCGCTGACCGTCGCCCTCGTCGTCTTCGTGCTGGGTACGCTGTGGCGCCTTGCCGGCGTAATGCGGCGGCCGCGCATGCCCGATCTCTCGCCGGCGCGTGAGGGCGCGCCGGCGAACCTGGTGGGCGCGCTGCGCGCCGTCGTGCACGGCATGTGGCCGCGCAAGGAATTCGTTCAGGCCTCGCTGGTCACGACCGTAAATGGCTACGTGTTCCACATCGGGCTGGCGCTGGTGTTTTTCGGCTATGCACCGCACATCGCGTTCATACGCCGCCTCACCGGCCTGTCGTGGCCGGCCTTGCCCGACATGGTGATGTACCTTGCCGCCGGCGCCACGATCATCACGCTGCTGGCGGCGCTGGTATCGCGTCTGACCAACCCGGTGCTCAGGACGATCTCGACTGCAGACGACCTGATCACCTGGACCCTAACCTTCCTGCCAATGATCACTGGCATGGCGGTGGTGTTCGAGCCCTCCGCGACCATCCTGGCCCGTGACCAGGTTATCTACCCTGTCCCATTGGCCGTTCACCTGTTGACGCTGGAATTGCTGCTGATCTGGTTTCCGTTCGGCAAACTGATGCATGCCTTCCTGTTCGCCTTCTCGCGCGGCGCCACCGGCATGCGCTTCAATCACCGGGGAATCAGGCTATGAGCGCTCCCGACAGCGCAACCCCGGTCTTCGACAAACAGGGCGAACAGAGTGACGAGGCTCGCGTCGATGCGGCGATGCGCAGCTTCGTATCCGAGTTCGGCGTCACTACGGCGCTGCACATGGAGTCCTGCGTGCGCTGCGGCCTGTGCGCCCAGGCGTGCCACTTCTATGTGTCCACCGGCGACGCCAAGTACACGCCGATCCACAAGCTCGAACTCTTGCGCCGCGCGTACTTTCGCGAGGCCAGTCCGTTTGCACCGCTGGTGCGCGCGCTCGGTTTGGTCAAGAAACCGAGCATCGTCGATTTGGAGCGGTGGCAGGAACTGATCTACGACTCCTGCACCATGTGCGGCCGCTGCACCCTCATTTGCCCGATGGGCATCGACATCGCCGAACTGGTGAAGGAAGCCCGCCACGGCATGTTCAAGGCCGGATTGCTTCCGGAGCGGCTGGCGCTGATGGACCGCACGGCGCGGCAGTGGGGCAGCACCGCGACGCCGGGCGAAGACCTGCCCGACATCCTGGCCGAGGCAGCCAGCAAGTACGGGGTTGAGATCCACTGCGACCTGGCTGCCGCCGACATTCTGGTCACCGCCGCAGCGGCCGAGCTGGGCGAGCACACCAAGGCGCTGGCGGATGCGGCCAAAATCCTCAATCGCATCGGCGCCAAGTGGACCATGCACCAGGGCGGCTTTGACGCCTCCAACGTCGGCTTCAACAACGGCGACATGGAATTGCAGGAGCGGCTCACGCGAGCTCTGGTAGATACCGCGGTCAAGATCGGCGCCAAGACGGTGCTACTGCCCGAGTGCGGCCATGCCTACGGCGCCGCGCGCTGGGAGGCGGCGAAGTGGTACGGCCAGGCGCTGCCGGTGCGCATCATCCACATGACCGAGTTTCTGGACGAGGTGATTGCAACGAAGCAGATCAGTGTCAGGAAGATCGGCGAGACCGCGACCTTCCATGATCCCTGCCAGATGGTGCGCCGCGGCGGGCTGGAAGCAGCGGCGCGCCGCGTGCTGGCGGCACTCGGCCTCAGGCTGATCGAACTCAAAGATCATGGTGTGGCAGGTTACTGCTGCGGCGGCGGTGGCGGCGTGGTGTCTAACCAGCGCGCCGTGCCGTTACGCCACAAGGTCTTCGAGATGAAGCAGCAGCAGGTCGAGGCTACCGGCGCCAAGCGCCTTGTTACGAGCTGTGGCCAGTGCCGTATCACGTTAGAGATGGGCGCCAAACATGCACACTGGGACAAGCCCATCGAAAGCCTGCTGGGGCTCGTGGCCGATAACCTCACTGTTTGAGCGTCTTGTTTTCGAAGTCCAAGGAGGCCGCGTTGGGTCGGAACCCGCCGGTGGCCGTGGCTCTTAGCACTTTTTTGCCTCGGGGACCGCTCAAGACTGTGAGCAGCCTCTCAAGATCTTGAGAGCCAACGGCCCGACTCGACCTCAAGCGGCCTTTCAGGCTGCGAGAAAGCGGACAATCACGCCACTATTTCTTGCATCAGTAACGATCAACCCTACCTCAGCCTGCGCTTTCTGGAGTGGCAGGTGCGCCGTGTGCATTTCGGTAAAACTCCGCGTACTTCATATCTTCCGTCTGGATATGGTGTATCAGTACTTCCTTGATCTTCAACCCGGCTTCTACCCATTCCGCGTCATAGCCAGAAGAGATTTGCGACTTGATATTCTGTAGCACCTCGACCAGTTGCGCGTGTATGCGCGCATGATCGTCTGCGCCAGGATAGCGCCACTCGTTTAACAGTCTTTCCTCGTGAGCGAAATGCTCAGCGGCATCGCCAACGATATCCTGCAATCTCTTCTGGACCTCGGTGATGGCCACCCGGACTGCGATAGATTGGTTAAAACCAGCCACCAGAGCAATGAATCGTTTGTGATCCTCGTCGATCTCCGGGATGCCGACGCTCATCCCATCGTCCCACGTCATGCGCCAAGTTCTTGTTGCCATCACTGATAGTTTCCGATCTTTGAAAAATGTGCATGCAGCATACGACAATTGGACCGCTCCTGGCCGATTGTTGCAACTGACACCCGCGGCCTACAGTAATTCCGGCCAGTGTCGGCTAACAGAACATGCCGGGGGGCGGGAGGCTACCCTGAACAGCCGTATGACTATCGATGGCATAAAGGGCGGCGATCTGAGGCGGAGGTGCCGCTCGCCAACTCGAATCTGGCGTTCGGGCAGGCGAGGGGGCTGCGCCACGTGCAAGCGGCCCCGCCCATTCGCGGAGCCCTTTGACCGGCCAGGAAATTAAGGCGCTCGGTCAGGAACGACGGATCAACCCGGTTATATTGGCCGCGCTCCCAGGCGGCGTCTTCCATCAGCCTCAGGCGGGTCAGGATGGCGGCATCGGCGCCCGCGCGCAATCGAAGCTGAGCCCTACCGCCGCTAGGGTTGCCACCGACGTCGTTCTGACAGCCCGTTGAAATCGTGACAAATACTGTCGACTCCCCAGCGAACTTGCGCGACGCCCCCATGCCAAGTGTGACAAAGTTGGCATCGTAGATCTTGATCGTCGCCTGGCAAGCTACGGCACGCTTCTTGCGACGGTTACCAACAAGTTCACCATGATCCAATGATGGGCAGGCAAGTTTGAAAGGAACGCTTGAGTAGGATTTTTTGCAGAGATGCATCATGGAAACAACCGAAAATCCCTGCCGCATTTTGATCGTCGACGACCAGGAATCGATGCGACTGCTGCTTGCGCATTACGTCAGCCAGGAACTGCATGTGGAGATCGATGTTGCCGGAACTTGCGAGGAAGCGCTGCATCTGGCAGAACAGAATACCTATGACGTTATTCTACTCGACCTGCTGATGCCCGGAATTGGAGGCTTTGAGGTGCTCAAGTCTATCCGGGCAGACTCGGCCAACAAGACCACGCCTGTGATTGTCGTTTCCATACTCGTGACATCCCTGGCGAGCGAGGGGGAAATCGGACATGACCACGCCATAGAGCTTGGCGTGGATGCGTTTGTTTCAAAGCCCGTAGCCTATAACACGCTCATTGAAACGGTTAAGGCTGCACTGGCTAAGGCGCAACTGCGCGAGGTCGTAATCGTAAGGAAGTAACCGACTGACGGCGCGCGGGGAAAGCCGGCGCCTGATCGTGAACGTGCGGCCCCGGCATCCGAAGTCCCGATGCGCTTTGGTGGCACTTTGTGGGCGGCACTTCACTCGGGTCGCGGTGATTGCAGCTTGAGTCGAAACAGACCTTCGAGGAAATTTGCATCAGCGTCCGCTGTTGGCCTGCTGCTGAAGTACATCCAGCCATGCCCAGCGACCGGTGTCGCTGCGAAGCTGCCGCGCAAGCGAAAATTCGGATTCCGCGTGGCGAAGGTCTGCTTCCGCATTTTCGGCACTTGCGGCGAAGGCCCACTGGTTAGCGAAATCCGGACGTTTGCCCGTGCAATTATTTCGCTTCGTCATTGACGGTTCCTGGCCGTGGCCGGCTAATCAAATTGGATCAGGCGGCGCCGGATCGCGTTCGGACTGAACGCGTGTGCGGGCGGTGGATTATCATAGGCCACCATGCCCGGCGCAGCCATCGCAACCCTCTCCAAGACCCAATTATTTGTGCATCTCGCCGAAGGGCTCGCCGGCGGCGTCACGGTAGTCACGCCCAACCAGCGCCTGGCGCAGGCGCTCGCGCGCGAATTCGACGCGGCGCAGGCTGCGCAAGGTCGCCGCGCCTGGGAATCCGCCGATTTGCTGCCGTACTCCGCGTTTGTCCTGCGCTGTTACGACGACCTGCTTTACTCCGAACTCGCGCCCGCTCTGCCCGTCCTGCTCGCGCCGGCGCAGGCGCTCGCGTTGTGGGAAGACATCATCCGGCGTTCCGATGCGGGCGATGCGCTGCTCGCGATTCCAGAGACCGCGGCGCTTGCGGCGGACGCGTGGACGACCGCGCACGCCTGGCGCCTGCTCGACAGCCTGCGCTCGACCCAACTGAACGAGGACGCGAGCGCCTTTCGCGACTGGTGCGCGCAATATTCGCTGCGTTGCGAGCGCGACGGGCATACCGACGCGGCATTGCTGCCCGATCTGGTCGCGGCGCGCGTCGATGGCGACGCCATACGCAAACCGAAATTGCTGGCGGTGTACGGTTTCGACATCAGGACGCAGCAGCAGCAGGCCTTGTTCGACGCCTTGCAGGCAGCGGGAACGCAAGTCGTCGTCTGCGCGCCGCAGCGGCGCGAGGCGGGCGTGCTGCGCCTCGCCTGCGTGGATGCGCGCGACGAAATCCGGCGCGCGGCGGCCTGGGCGCGTGCGCGGCTGGAGGCCGACCCGCAGGCAAGAATCGGCATCGTCGTGCCGGACCTCGCCAAACAGCGCAAGGCCCTGCTGCGCGCGTTCCGGACAGTGATGGCGCCGGCCTCGATGCTGCCGGGGTCGAGCGACGACCCGCTGCCGTTCAACGTGTCGCTCGGCGCGGCGCTGACGGGTTATCCGCTGGTGCAGTCGGCCTGCCTGATCCTCGAACTCGCCGGGCGCGAGATCGAGTTCGGGCGCGCGAGTCTCCTGATCCGCTCGCCTTTCATCGCCGCGGGTGAGAGCGAGGCTGCCGGCCGCGCCTTGCTCGATCTCGAATTGCGCCGCCGCGCCGAGCTCGCGATCACGCTGGAGCGGCTGCTCGACACGCTCGAGGCCGCCGGCGCCGGCGTGTACGCGCCCGAACTGGTGCAACGCCTGCGCAAACTGGCCGGGTTCCGCAAGTCCGATCTGTTCGCCGCGCGCGCGCCATCGGCATGGGCGAAAGCGATCACCGAGGCGCTGAAACTCATGGGCTTCCCCGACAAGGGCCGCAGCCTCGATTCGGCCGAGTACCAGACGCTGAAGAAATGGCACGAAGTCGTCGCCGGCTTCGCGCTGCTCGACCGGGTGAGCGGGAAAATGGGTTATGCCGAGGCGGTCGGGCGCTTGCGCCGGCTTGCCGCCGAGACGCTGTTCCAGCCCGAGGCGCCGGATGCGCCGGTGCAGATCCTGGGCGTGCTGGAATCGGCCGGCATCGAGTTCGACCACCTGTGGGTCATGGGCCTCACCGACGACGCCTGGCCGATCCATCCGCGGCCCAACCCGTTCCTGCCTCTGGAGGCGCAGCGCAAGGCGAGGGTGCCCGAAGCGTCGATCGAAGCCACGCTCGCGCTCGATGCCGCCATCACGCGCGGCTGGCTGGGCGCCGCGGGCGAGGTGGTGCTGTCGCATGCGCTGGCCGAGGGCGAAAGGAAGCTCCTGCCCAGCCCGCTGCTGCGCGGTCTGCCGCAAGCCGCTCTGAGCTTGCCCGCGTACCCGCGCCACCGCGACCTCATCCATGCCGCCGCGAACATCGAGTCGATCGAGGACGCTGTGGGACCGCCGCTCGCGGCGGGGGCGCCGCCGACCGGCGCGGGTGCGGCGCTGAGCGGCGGCACGGCGGTCATCACCGACCAGTCTGCCTGCCCGTTCCGCGCGTTCGCGCGGCACCGCCTCGAGGCGCAAGCGCCCGAAGCGCCGCACGCGGGACTCGATGCGATGGAGCGCGGCATCCTGGTGCATCGGGTGCTCGCCAGCGCCTGGGGCGAACTCAAGACCAAGACCCGGCTCGATGCGATCGGTGAGGCCGAATTGGACGCGCTGCTCGCGCGCGCGGCGGACGAGGCAGTGGCGCGCATCAAGCGCGACCGCCCGGCGACGCTGGCCGGGCGCTTCGCCGAAGTCGAGAAGGCGCGCCTTGCGCGCCTCGCGCGCGCCTGGCTGGAAATGGAGCGCGAGGCGCGCGGCGACGATTTCAGCGTCGCCGCGGTCGAGGACAAGCGCACGCTCGTGATCGGGCCGCTCACGCTGCGCGGCAAGCTCGATCGCGTGGACCAACTGAAAGACGGCCGGCGCATTGTCATAGACTACAAGTCCACCGCCGAGCCGGCGGGCGCCTGGCTCGGCGAGCGGCCCGATGCGCCGCAGCTGCCGCTGTATCTGGTCGCGAGCGAACCGGATGCCGTCGCCATCGCGTTCGCGCAAGTGAAGGCGGGCGACATGAAGTTCGCCGCGCTGGCAATGGAGGAAGCGCTGCTGCCGGTGAAAAAAGCCCTGCCCGAACTTGGCTGGGACGAGCAGGTCGCCGACTGGCGCAGGGTACTCGCCCGGCTGGCGGCCCAGTTCGCCGCGGGCGAGGCGGCGGTGCATCCGAAGAATCCGCAAACCAGCTGCCGCAACTGCGACGTGCAGCCGCTGTGCCGCATCCACGAACGGCTCGGCGCGCCGCTGCCGGATCAGGAGGGCGATGATGAAGGCTGAACTTTCATCTTTGCGCGGACGGCGTCCCGTCCGCGCGGATCACCGATTGCGTGCGGACGAAGAGCGTGTCCGCACGCAATCGGCGATCTTGATTAAAATCCCCAGAGCGTCCTTGGGTTTATCCATAACCGTGTTTTTGGTGCGGATGCGCTCTTCATCCGTACCAAAGACACGGTTGGCGCGCGGAGCGCGCAATGGTTGTTCGGTGATCTTGTATGAAAAGAACCCCATGCCGAGTCTAAATGGCGAATGCGGCGGGCTTGGAGCGACGCATGGCTGATGCCGTGACTATCCCCGACCTGCGCGCGCGCGAGGAGGCGCTGTCGCCGGAGCGTTCGTTCATCGTCCAGGCGCCGGCCGGATCGGGCAAGACCGAACTTCTGATCCAGCGCTACCTCGGCCTGCTGGCAACCGTGAACGAGCCCGAGGAAATCGTCGCCATCACTTTCACCAGGAAAGCCGCCGCCGAAATGCGCGAGCGCGTGCTCGGCGCGTTCGCGCAGGTGGCTGCGGGCAAGGCGCCCGAATCGGCGCACGAGCGACGCACGCAGGAACTCGCGCGCGCGGCGATCGCGCGCGACGCCGCGCGCGGCTGGCGCATCACCGACAGCCCGGCGCGGCTGCGCATCCAGACGATCGATGCGCTGTGCGCCGCGCTGACGCGCCAGATGCCGATTCTGTCGAAGTTCGGCTCGCAGCCGGAGAGCATCGAGGATGCCGGCGCGCTCTACGCCGAGGCGGCGCGCGCGACGGTCGAACTGATCGAGGCGAAAGACCCGGCCGCCGAGTATGTCGAGCGGCTGCTGGTGCACCTCGACAACAACGTCGAGCGCGTGGAGGAACTGCTGGTCGAGATGCTGCGCCGGCGCGATCACTGGTTGCGCCACGTGATGTTCAAGCGCCGGGCCGATCTGGAGGCGGCGCTCGCCGCGGAGCGGCGCGCGGCCCTGGCGCGTGTCACTGAACTGGTGCCGCCATCGGCGCGCAGCGAATTGTTCGAACTCGCCCGCTACTCTCTGGGCAATCTGGGCAAGCCCGCGCCCGCGGCGCCGCCCGGCGAGGACGATGCCGAGGCTTGGGCCTGCTGCGCCGACGTGCTGCTGACCAAGGACGGCTCGTGGCGCGCGAAGGTCAACGTGACCCAAGGCTATCCCGCGGGAGCAGGCAAGGAGGGCAAAGCGGCGGCCAAGGCGTGGAAGGATCGCCTGGCGGCGCTGATCGCGACGCTCGCCGACGAGCGGCTGCGCAACGCGCTTGCCGACCTGCGCCGGCTGCCGCCCGCGGCCTACACCGACGCGCAATGGCAGGTGCTCGAAGCGATCACCGAGTTGCTGAAGCGCGCCGTGGGGCAATTGAAGCTGGTGTTCCAGTCGCGCGGGCAGGTCGATTTCACCGAAGTGTCGCAGCGTGCGCTGCTCGCGCTCGAAGACGCCGGCGGGCCGACGGATCTCGCGCTCAGGCTCGATTACCAGATCCGGCACCTGCTGATCGATGAATTCCAGGACACTTCCATCAGCCAGTTCGAGTTGATCGCGCGGCTCACCGCCGGCTGGACGCGCGACGACGGCCGCACGCTGTTCGCCGTCGGCGATCCGATGCAATCGATCTACCGCTTTCGCGAAGCCGAGGTCGGCCTGTTCCTCAAAGCGCGCGCCGAGGGCATAGGCAACGTCGTGCTCGAAGCGCTGGAGCTGTCGGCCAATTTCCGTTCGCAGGCCGGCATCGTCGACTGGGTGAACCAGGCGTTCGAACAGCTGATGCCTGGGTTCGAGGACATAGCCTCGGGCGCGGTGGCCTACACCCGATCCCAGGCGGTGCATCCGCGCCTCGAGGGCGATGCGGTCGAGGTCCATCCGCTGATCGCCGGCGGCGAGCCGGGCGAGGCGGCGCAGGTGGCGCACATCGTGGCCGGCATCGCGGCCGCAAGCGCGAGGGATGGAAAAGCGCAGAGCATTGCGATCCTCGTGCGCGGCCGCAACCACCTGCGCGAGATCGTGCCGCAGCTGAAAGACGCGGGCCTCGCGTTCCGCGCCATCGAAATCGACCGCCTCGACGACCGGCCCGTGGTGCAGGACCTGCTCGCGCTCACGCGTGCGCTCGCCCATCGCGGCGACCGCCTCGCCTGGCTCGCCGTGCTGCGCGCGCCCTGGTGCGGCCTCACGCTCGCCGACCTGCACGCGCTCGCCGGGCAGCATGCCGGAGAGCGGCTCCAGGAGCCGGTCTCCAGCCTATTCACTCTGTGGGACCTGATGCACGACCCGCAGCGGCTCGCCGCGCTCAGCGCCGACGGCCGCTTGCGCCTCGATCGCGTGCGTCCCGTCCTGGCCGCCGCGCTCGCCGCGCGCCAGCGCTCGTCGCTGCGCGATGCGGTCGAGGGCAGCTGGCTCGCGCTCGGCGGCCCCGCCTGCGCGGCATCCGCGACCGACCTGGAAGACGCCGAAAGCTACCTCGACCATCTCGAATCCAAAGAGGACGCCGGCGCCGTCGCCGACTTCGAGGCGTTCGAGCAAAGCCTCGACAAGCTCTACGCCCTGCCGGACCTGGAAGCCGGCGACGACGCGGTGCAGATCATGACCATCCACAAGGCGAAGGGCCTGGAGTTCGATCATGTGATCGTGCCCGGCTTGGGCAAGACGCCTCCCGCCGAGGGCAAGAAGCTGTTCCTGTGGATGGAGCGCCCGGCGCGCCCGGATGCGTCCAAGCCACGCAGGCCGGAAGCGGACGCGACGCTGCTCCTCGCCCCGATCGAGGAGACCGGGGCCGAGCGCGATCCCATCTACGCCTGGATCAAGCAGCTCGCCGCCGAAAAAGCGGCGCACGAAGACGGCCGCGTGCTTTACGTCGCGGCCACGCGCGCGAAGCAGCGCCTGCACCTGCTCGGCAGCGCGAAGCTCGCCGCCAAAGACGGCGCGGCCGAGTTCAAGCCGCCCGCCCGCAACTCGCTGCTGGCAAAGCTCTGGCCGGTGGTCGAGGGGGGATTTCAGCGCGTCGCCGCGGCCGCGCCGGCGGTGCCGGAGCCGGGCGGCGCGTCGGGCGACACGATCCCCGACCAGTCGCTGCGCCGCCTGGCATCCAATTGGTCCCTGCCGCCGGCACCACCGGCGCTGGCGTGGACCGCGCCGAGCGAAACCGCGCGCGCCCAGGACGAAGTCGAATACTCCTGGGCCGGCGAGACCGCGCGCCACGTCGGCAGCGTGGTGCACCGCTGGCTGCAACGGATCGCCGAGGATGAACTGCGGGGGTGGAGCGCGGCACGCATCGACACCATGCGTTCGAGCTTCAGCAACGAACTCGCCGCGCGCGGCGTGGAAACAGCGCAGCTCGCCGCCGCCGGCGCGCGCGTCGCCAAGGCACTCGCCGGCTCGCTCGCGGACCCGCGCGGGCGCTGGCTGCTCGGGCCGCAGCAGGGCGCGCGCAACGAATACCGCCTCACCGCCGTGATCGCCGGCGAACGGCGCAATCTGGTCATCGACCGCACTTACACCGACGCGGACGGCAGACGCTGGATCGTGGACTACAAAACCAGCAGCCACGAAGGCACCGACCTGGACGGGTTTCTCCACCAGGAGCGGGAGCGCTACCGGGAACAGCTCGCGCGCTACGCCGCTGCGCTCGCGCAGGGCGGGCCGGCGATGCTGGGGCTGTATTTTCCGCTGCTGGCCGGATGGCGCGAGTGGGGCGCTTGACGCATTCGATGCTGCGCAGCTGGCCAAGGCTGAGTACCCGCGATCGCCAACGGGGCCAGCGGCCTGAGAGCTTATGGCGGCAACAGGTGGCGCTTCTCCCCGTAGAGCTTCAGGCAGGCGTCGACAACGGCCGGGTCATATGCGCTTCCGCGACCGCGTTCGATCTCGGCGAGCGCCGCCTCGATGCCGAGTGCAGGGCGGTACGGCCGGTGCAAGGACATCGCTTCGACCACGTCGGCCACCGCTATGATGCGCGCCTCGATCCGGATCGCATCGCCCTTGAGGCCTTGCGGATAGCCGGTTCCGTCCATGCGCTCGTGATGCTGCAGTGCGACGTTGGCGACCGGCCAGGGAAACTCCACTTCCTTCAGCACGTCGTAGCTCGCCTGTGCGTGTGTTTGGACCAGCTGAACCTCGACCGGGCTGAGCGGTCCGGGCTTGGACAGAATCTCCGACGGGATCCTGATCTTGCCGACGTCGTGCAGATAGCTCGCGACCCGCAGCCCCTCCAACCGCTGCGCGTCAAAGCCGAGCTCGGTGCCGATGTCGACCGCGATTTCCGCCACCCTGCGCTGGTGGCCGGCGGTGTAGGGGTCGCGCATTTCCCCAACGGCCATGACCACCTGCACCGTGCTCATGAACGCGATTTGGATTTGCGCCAGGTGACGCTGGATCTGTTCCTCGGCGCGCTTTTTGTCCGAGATGTCGGTGCCGACCCCGCGGTAGCCCCTAAACGCGCCGGAGGCATCGAACACCGGATCGCCGCTGATCGAGAAAATGCGCGCGGTGCCGTCGCTGTCCACGCGTGAGAGCTCGAACTCGCGGAACGGCTGGTGGGCGTCGAGCACCTCGCGGTGCGCTGCCCAGCCGGGTCCGTCCGGCGAAAGATACGGCGGTATCTCGCGGCGGCGCTCGCGCATCGGTGCACCGCGCTCGGACACCGGCGCCGAGCTCGACTTCCTGCCGGCCGAAGTCCGCAGCGTGAGCCGGAGCCCTGCATCGCTTTCCCAGTAGAAGTCCGACGACATATCGGCCAGGCTGTGAAAGCGCGCCTCGCTCTCCTCCAGTCTGCGGTTAATCGCCTCCAGCTGCTCGATCTTGTCCTCGAGCTTGCGTGCGAGCGCCGACTCGTGCAGGGCGCGGGCAGTGGTATCGTCCAGCGGCGGGTCCGGGACGGGCGCGGCGTGTCCAGCCCACTGCTGCAGCACCGCGCGCAGTTCCCGCAGAAACACCTCCGCCTCCAGCGGCTTGATCAGATAGCGCACCGCGCCCAGCGCCGTGCCGAGTTGCTCGTCCTCGGGGCGGACAAAGGTGGCTGAGTAGAAAATGAACGGAATGGTCTTCAGCTCGTCATCCTGCATCCACGCGCGGCACAGGGCAAAGCCATCCATATTCGGCATCAGCACGTCGGAAACGACGACGTCGGGCGGGTCGCGCCGCGCGGCGGCGAGCGCCTCAAGCCCGTCGCCTGCGCCCGTCACGCGGTAGCTGTTCGCCTCGAGCAGGATCTTGAGGAGATTGCGGTTCTCCTCGTGGTCCTCTACGATCATCACGTGACTCATGAGACTCCCTGTCACCCTATTCCTGATGCCCACACTGCAGAACCCCGGACAAGCCGACCGACATGGCCGGGCCGGTCCATCCTTCATCTTACTCTGCGAAGAACGCGGGGTTTCGGCGCCCGAATGGCTGCACGAGTACACATCATGCCTCTTGGGCCGGGGTCGTGCATCCTACGCCAATCCGACCGCACTGTCGCCGGCCTCGGACTGTACTTCCTGCGGCTGGCCAGATAACGGGAGTGGGGGGTGGCTAGCGGCCGGGGAACGGCGGCAGGCAATGCAGCATTCAGGAAACGATGTATGCCGCGGCACCGCTCGCGAGCAGTGTGGCGTCCGCTCCGAGAAACTCCATGCGCGCCGTCGCGACCCGCGACCCGAGGCGCAATACGTTGGCACGGAGTTCAAAACGATCGCCGATTGCGGGCCGCAGGTAATCGATGCGCAGATCGATCGTCCCCAGCTTGCCGAAGCGGTGGAGCCGCTGCATCGGCGCTTCGTCCATGTGGCGCGCACCGATCGCCGCCATCACGGCCACGCCGGCCATGGCGTCCAATCCCGCGCTGATGACCCCGCCGTGCAGCCGGTTGGACATGAAGTGGCCGATCAACTCGGGGCGCATCTCCAGCCTTCCTTTAACGCCGCCTGGCTTTAGCGACGTGATCTTCAGGCCCAATACACGGTTGAACGGAATCATCTCGTCAAAGATCTTGGTCAATCCGGCCACGAATTCCGGTTCAAACTCGGGGACTGCCGTTTCGGTGTTTTTTTTCATGCTTAGTAATCGATTGGCATAAGTCTATGTAGTTTAGCGCTATGCAATGGCCTGATGTTGGACGCAGGTTATCGCGCTTGCCTGAACGCCTCGACTACATCCGACACCAATTGACCGAATCCCTCTCTGTCATTGCCTGGTCCGTGCGCATTGCCGAAACGCGCGATAACGAGGCGCTCGGAAGGAATCACCATGACGCGCTGCCCCAACAGCCCGGAAGCGAAGAACGCGTCGCTTGGCACCCTCCACCGCGTACGCCAACGGTTTGAACCCAGCCAGAAGCCCGCCGCGTAGGGACTGTCGAGCGTTTGTGACGCCGAGTAACTTACCCAGCCATCCGGGAGGATCCGCCGTCCGCTGACGACGCCGTCGTATGCGAAAAGCATACCAAAACGCGCCCAGTCCCGAACCGATGCGTACATGTAGGTTGATCCGATCAGCGTGTCAGCCGCATCAAATTCCAGCGTTACCTTGCGCATGCCAAGAGGCTCGAAGAGCTCCCGATGCGCGAATGCAAGCACGTCGCCGGCATGTCCCCCGACCGCGTCACGGATGATACGCGACAGTATCAGCGTATTGCCGCTGGTGTAATACCACTTGGTCCCCGGCTGCACCTTGAGCTTCGCGCGCTCAGCGAAACCTGCCATGTCGCTTTCGACAAACAGCATGCGCGTAACCGCGTCATATTCACCGTTATTCTCATCGATATCGAGTCCGCTCGTCATGCGTAGCAGATGATCGATGGTAAGCGCGTGGCGCGGATCGTTCGGATCGCGCCACTGCGGAACAGGCGCTGGACTATCAACTGAAAGCAGCCCCTTGCGAACGAGAATGCCGATTAGCGCATTGACGACGGACTTTGTTGCGGACCAACCGAGCAGAGCGGTGTCGGCACGGTAGCCGGGTGCGTAGCGTTCGGCCACGACGCGTCCGTCCCGCATCACTACAATCGCCGCCGTCCGGCGAAGCACGTATTGGTCTGGTTCCGCGAAAGCACGGTCCAGCGCCGCCAATACTCTTTCGTCGCCGGGTTCAGTGACCGACGGCTCTGGCATTTCTGACGAAGGGTGGACGACAAATTGTTGTTCGCCGCTCGCGCGCGGGCCGGACGGCACATGTTCAGTCTCATCACCACGCACCAAACTGCACCCACGCCCTTCCCGGAAAACCGCGGTGCTCTCGAACAATCCAAACAGCCTCGCTTTGGCCTCGCGGCGAGAGGTGTCGACTTCATAGCTAAGCGCCGAAGCGATCTCTTTGATCCCCGTCATCGGTCTTAGCACGTCGCCATAGACTCGATCAGGGTGCAATTCAGAAACGAAGGTTCCCGAGCACATAGTATGGCTCACGAAGCCGGTCGCGGCCTGAAAGGGTAAAGCGGCGAAACGAATCGCGTACCAAGACGCTGCGCCGAAAACCACGACAGTCGCAACAATGACCCACGGCCGCAGTTTCGTACGCAGCGTCGAACGGTTGCGGCCGAAGATCATGTTACGAATTCCAATCAATGCCTTGAACGTGAAATATGCAGGACCATTGCTTGGGGAACCCCATTTGAGGATGAGTCCCGATGAAGGAACTCCCTAACGCTCCCAGCGACACCGCTTCCTCAGAAAAAATATCTCACCAACGCCTGCCACACACGCCGCTCCGGCACTACCCCGTAGTTGCTGCGAGGATCCCCGTTATTGAGCTGCGTTTGCAGCGCGATATCGACCCGGCTCCAGTGGTAGCGCGCTTCGAACCAGTGCAGCCGGCTGCGGTCGCCTACATCGTAGCGGACCATGGCAGTGAGATCGAGGTGCTTGACCAGCACGTCCTGCCAGAAAGCGTAGAAAAACACATTGTGCCGGGTCGCGGGATCCTGCAGGTTCGCGACGTAGCCGCGATATTGCGCATACGCCGCCGGCGGACCGTGCCGCAGCCCGTTCCATCCGTTCTCGTCCAGCGCGCCGCCGTTGTATTCGTACTCGGCCGTGAGCGAGAGGTTGTTCGGCGTCGTATAGGTCAGGCCGGTGGATGAACGCGAACGAAACGCGGCATCGTCCGGGCCCTTCAGCGCCTGCGCCGCGAGCGAGTCCGAGCGTCCGCCCGACCATTCGAAATACGCCACCGTCGCATCGTTGGGCAAGGCGGTCAGGTTCAATCCGAGTTGCGGCGATTGGCCTTGACCGCCGGAGAGCAGCCACTGCGGATTGAACGCAGTGGACAGTCTCTCACCGAGGGCGAGCAGCCAGCGGTCAGATTGGTTGGTCGCGCCCCAGTCCGGGCTGAACGCGCGGTCGCTGGTGTTGTCGGTGAGCTTTGGCGAATAGAGCGCGGTAAGCGACCCGCCGGTCCAGAGCTGCTGGCCGCGCAGCATCGCGCTGCCGAGCCGGTTCTCGCGCAGGCTGGCGGGGTCGAGCGAGACGACCGAACGCAGCGCACCGGCGCGAAAATAATCGGTCGGGTTGTAGCCCATGGCGACACCGTTGCGGGCATTGATGCGCCCCAGGTCGGCAATGCGGTCCGGCTGCGCCTGCCAGCTCACATAGGCTTCCTTGAGCGTGTTGATATTCCGGTTGCCGGTGTCCCCGGCCAGCCGTTCCATGTCGAGGCGGTCGGCGAACACGGCGCGCCAACCGGGGGCGAAGGTCTTGTCGAGGCGCGCATCGACGGACAGGCGTGTGCCGTGCTGCGCGAGGCCCGGGCCCTGCGGCCGCGCTTCGCGCGCGGCCGCTTCGACGAACACGCGCCAGTCTCTGCTGGTTTCGGCCGCGGCCGAGGTCTGGTCGGCGAGCAACAGTGCCGCGGCGTCTTCGTCCGCGGCCAGCGCCGGGAGCGTCGTCGCCAGCAGGGCGAGAATCAGCGCGCGCACGCTCTACTCGGGTTTGAAGCGCGGCAGGTAGTCGCGTTGCAGCCACACTTCCGGCACATCGCGCCAGGCATAGTCGCTGTAGCGCATTACCGTCACCCAGTTCGGATCGAGGCCGTCGATGATCACGGTTTCGGTCGGCCGCTCCACACCCAGTTGCGGCTGGAAGCGGCGATAGTAGGCCGTCTTCAGCAGTTGTCCGCTCTCGGTGTAGAAGCGCGCCTTCACCGGCCGGCTGGTGGAGGCGTCGAGCCACATTTCGATGTGGTGGTAGGTCACATCCGCGGACACCGCGGCCAGGGCCAGCTTGTAGCAGCGCCGCGTCTGGCGATCGCCATCCAGAACGCTCTCTTCGGCCGCCATCTGCGCCTGGTAGTCCTTGGCCAGATTGACCGTGACCACGTCGCCGTTGGCGGCCTGGCCCAGTAAACGCTGTTGCGGCGAGAGGCGGATGCTGGCCTTGGAGGACGGGTCGAAGAACCACAGGTCGTTGCCGTTCTTGAGCATCAGCTTGTTGGCGTCGCGCGCCGGGGCGACAAAACGGATGAGGCTGCGGAACTGCCCGCTGCTGGCGTCCGCCTTCGAATAGACGGTGAGTGTGTTGCTGTCGACCTGCTTCGCGTTGCGGTATTCCACCAGCGTCACGGTCAGCGCGAAGGGCCTGTCCGGGTTGCGGATCGCATCGCTCGCGGCGAGTATGGACTGCGCGCTCGGCGCCGCGGCGGCGACGCTCGCCGATGCCATCAGTGCGGCGCATGCAATCAGTCGTGCGAGTTTCATGGGATTGTCTTCCTTGCTAAAAGCGTATTACAAGACGAGGGGATATCTCCCCTCGTGCTCCCCTAAGTCAGAGGCCATTTCGGTAATTCTGAAATGGCCTCTAAACATGTCTGAGGGCGTCGACGATGAGCATGCGCGCGGCACGGCGCGACGGCCACCACGCGGAGACGACCGCCACCAGCGCGAGCCCGGCCGCGGTGCCAAGCATCATGCGCGTCTCTCCCCATACGCGCACGGTCAGCGGCACCGGATCGACCTGCCCCGGGGGCAACCAGGTGAGGCCGGCGTGGTTCACCAGCCATGCAACGAACAGCGCTGCCGCGACGCCGGTGACCGCGCCGATCAGGCCCAGCAGCAGGCCTTCGCACATGAACAGCCGGCGGATCCCCGAGCGGCGCAGCCCCATGGCGCGCAGCGTGCCGATCTCGGCGGTGCGCTCCATCACCGCCATGCTCATGGTGTTGCCGACCGTGAACAGCACAATTGCGCCGATCAGCACCGCCATGAAGCCGAAAATCGCCGCGAACATCGCGACGGCCTGGCCGTAGAAGGGATTGAGCGCTTCAAAGTCCTGCACTTCCAGCGGATCGCCTTTGAGCGTCGTCGCGAGCAGCTCGTCGAGGCGCGCTTTCGCCGCCGGAATCTGGCCGGTATGGGCGAGCTGCAGGACCACCGCGGTTGCCTGCGGCTTCTCGTTGCCATAGAGCAGGCGCTGCGCCTGCGCGAGGTGCATGCCGACGAACATGTCGTCGAATTCCTTGAAGCCCTGGCGCTCGGCCTTGACCACGTGCAGCGCGGCCACGTTGGGCGCGCCGTGGACATTGGCCGCGAGGAGCTCGATGCGGGCTTCATCGCGCGGCGCCACCGGCCGCGCCTCCAGCGCCGCCAGCGCGGTGACGTCGTCCGGCGCGGCGGCACCCGGCGCCGCCTCGATCTTGGTGTGCTTCGGGCAGTTCTCGACCTTGAGCGGTTCGCACAATTCGAGCACGCGCGCCACGCCGTTGCCGATGACCACGGCGTCGTCCGCGGTTCCGGTCAGCGCCGACGGCTGCACATCGAAGGGCAAACCGTAGTCGTTCCAGCGGCGCATGCGGTTGCGGTCGGCGACGACGAGCCCGGAGCCGATGATGGTGCGCGACACGCCGGCGGCGAAATTGCCGGCGATGCCGCCGAGCGAAATCGACGGCGTCGCTACCGCCAGCATCGGCGCGAGCACGGGGTCGCGCGTGACCACGTCGATCACGTGCTGATAATCGGCGATGCCGTAGGCGGCGGGGTTGCCGCTGCCATAGAGGAAATAGTCCTTGCGCTGGATCTGCAGGTGGCCGCCGCGCAGGACGTAGCCGGTCTGCAGGCTGAGCACGATGTTGCGGGCGTAGCCGCCGAAGACGAGAATCGTGACCGCGCCGATGACCATGGCGAGGAGCGTGGTGAGCGAGCGGCGGCGGTTGCGCAACAGGTTGCGCAGGGCGAGCGACAGGGTTCTCATGTGGCCGCCTCCATCAGTTCGCTCACGGTGCAAACATCGCGCTGTCGGCGGCAGGCGGCAATCGCGGCCGGTCGCATTCCCGCGCCGCGGGGCCCCTGCTCCCTGCTCATGCCGCCACCTCCGTCTGCGGCGCTTGCCGCGCGATGTGTTCGATGCGCCCGTCGCGGATCATCACCGCGTCGTCCGCCTCGGCCAGCACCTTGGGATCGTGCGAGGAAAACACGAAGGACACGTGGAGCTCGCGCTGCATGTCGCGCATCAGCGCGATGATCGCCGCGCCAGTGCGGCTGTCCAGGTTTGCGGTCGGCTCGTCGGCCAGCACCAGTTTCGGCGCCGGCGCGAGCGCGCGGGCGATGGCGACGCGCTGGCGCTGTCCTCCGGAGAGCTGACCCGGCAGATTGCGCGCCTTGTCCGAAAGTGCGACCGCCTCGAGCAAAGCCTCGACGCGCCGTTTGCGCTCGGCCGCGGGCATGCGCGTGAGCAGCAGCGGGTACTCCACGTTCTCCTCGACCGTCAGCACCGGCAGCAGATTGAAGTTCTGGAAAATGAAGCCGATGTGGCGGGCACGGAAATCCGATAGCGCGTCGTCGGACAGTTTCTGCACCGCCTCGCCGGCGACGATGACTTCGCCGCGACTGGGTTGATCGATGCAGCCGATCAGGTTGAGCAGCGTCGTCTTGCCGCTGCCCGACGCGCCGGAAATGACGGTGAAGCAGTTGGGGCGGATTTCCAGGTCGATGTCGACGAGAGCCGGCACATCGACCGCATCGAGGTGATAGGTCTTGCCGACCTGATTGAGCACGACGACATTCATGGTGGCCTCGGGTGTTTGAATCGACATGGGGACATCCTATACAGCCGCTGCGCCGCGGCCAAGCGCAATGCGATGAAACGGCAGGATTCGGGCGCCAAACGGCGCCTGGCGGCGCGAATCGCGGCGACCAGCCGCAGAGACCGATTTTGGGGGCAATTGTGACGAGGTGACGCGCCCTGCTGTTGACATTCATCAACGTGCAAGCGATCGCGCGACTCCCTGCAAATGGCGCAACCCCAACGCGCGGCTGCAATCGCGATTGTGCGCCTGCGCGCGATATGATTTTCTCGAACCTGCCGCCCCAGCCGATTCTCCGGCCGAATGCAACCACTGATTGGTCCCGGGCGACCGTCCGCTTACGCCATTCCCGGACACCCGCCAGTGAAAATGAATTGGATCAGGAAGAGCCCTCGTTCCCGCTCTGCGTATTGTTGACGCCGTGCGCCACGCCCCCGGCCAAGGTCCCGAACGCCTCCATCTTCTGCGACTCACGCAACTGCGTTTGGAGCTGGACGTCGGCCTGCGCGTGTTCACTGACATCGTGAAAAGACCACACTCGTCCAAAAATGGAGCTATTCAAAATCAGCGGAGAAGAATTGCGCTCAAACACACGGCCATCTTTGAAAATCAGCAGGTCCGAATCGTCGGAGCCGGATT
>Ga0182021_10002469_pt1 | contig 21587 bp, 16 predicted proteins | sample 612E3MmetaG_FD_120493 | JGI IMG/M metagenome (GOLD analysis project Ga0182021, IMG submission 120493) | Permafrost microbial communities from Stordalen Mire, Sweden - 612E3M metaG (Illumina Assembly) | ecosystem: Environmental > Terrestrial > Soil > Wetlands > Permafrost | place: Sweden... | reverse complement strand
TGGTCTTCATTTTCATCCTGCTCGGGGCGCTCATGATCATCACCTATGTGCCGGACCTGAGCCTCTGGCTCGTCCGGATGTTGGGCGTCCGTTGAGCGGCAGCCTGAGCGCTCCGGGTCGTTCTAAGGTCCCCGGGCAGCCTTCCCGCCTCAGCCGGCCGCCCGGTCAATGCCTTTGCACCCTGGCCTCAGGGCTCGCCCCCGGTCTTCCCAGCTCTTTCTGTAAGCGCCGAGGATGATCCTCCGACTGACCCTTCTGGAGCGTCTGCTGCACCGCCTCCACCTTCTTCCCACCCCCGTCATGGACACATTCGGCGGCGTCCTCTTCGGGCGCATCCTCGCTCTGGGTGTGCGCCGGGGCGTCTTCGAGGCTGCGGGTGCCGGACCGTGCTCTGCTGCCGACGTTGCCGCCCGGGCCGGTCTGGATGATCGGGCTGCCCGGCTCATGTGTGATGCGTTCGTCGTGGCGGGTTACCTGCGGCGCACTCGTGCCGGTTACGTTGCCACGGGAGAGACCCGGAAATGGCTTCTGCAGGATTCCCCCCGCTCCCTCTGTCACCTCGTCGGCTATTTCGAGACCCTCTATGTGCGCTGGCAGCAGATCGAGCACTCGCTTGTTCATGGCGCCCCCGCCCGTCCTTACTATGAAGGGTTCAGCTCTGCAGACTGGGAAACGTACGTCCTCGGTATGCGCGATCTGGCCCGCGTGCTTGCCCCCTTTGTCATGCGGCACATCAGGCTTCCCGCAGGTCCGGGGCGTCTGCTGGATGTGGGAGGCGCCCATGGTCTGTACAGCATCGAGTGCTGCCTCCGGAGGCCGGCCCTCTCGGCAACGGTCATGGATTTTCCCCAGGCTGTCGTACACGCAGGCCGGGGCGTTCAGGATGCGGGCCTGGCAGGACGGATCTCATTCCTGCCCGGTGATTTCATGAACACCCCCTTCCCGCCCGGCCAGGATGTTCTCCTGATGTTCAATATCATCCATGGTTTTTCGCCTGAAACGAACCGTCTCCTCATCCACAGGGCATTCGATGCCCTCCAGCCCGGGGGACGGATCTACATTCTTGACCAGTTCCAGTCACCATCAAAAGGTTCTCCGGTTTCCCGGTTCATCCCGTTGATGGTCGGCCTGAACCTGTTGAATGAGATCGGCGGCAATGTGTACAGCATGGAGGAAATCCGGGCGTGGTGCGGTGCCCGGACGCTGGTGAGGAACCATCGTGTGGGTCTGCCGGGTGTGGGGTTGGCGGAGATTGCCCTTCAGTGACTCGCCTGCAGCCTCAGGGGTTGCCCGTGTGCGCCGGGCAGGGCGGGGAGGGACCAGTTACCTTCCGTTGAAATGCGCGTCGCGCTCTACCGTATGGCCTCCCGCCTTCAATCTCACCGTCACGCTCCCTTCCACGGCCTCCCGCCATTGCAGCCTCAGCAGATACGCCCCGGCATTCTGCGTGTCCCGGACGCGGGATGCCAGCACCTCCGATGTGCCATCGTCATGTTTGCGCACCAGCTCGAGAAGCACTTCGGCCCGGGCCGGGAGCCGGTATGCTGCGAACAACTCTCCGGAGGTCAATGTGTCCACCTCGAGCGCCGGCGATTCCTCGGGCCGCAAAGCGATCCTGAGCGCCACCGCTTCCCGGAGCGTCGCGGCGGCCGCCGGCGAAGGCTCGCTTTCGTTGTTCCCCCTGTCAAGCGCCGTCACCGTGTAGTACAGTGTTGTGCACGAAGGAGTGACGATGGTGTCCGCCCACAGGGTCTCGTGAGCCGGCACGACCGCGACAATGGCCGCCGGATTGTTCGGATCTATCGCCGGGGCTGTTGAGCGGCGGATCACGTATGCATGCGCTCTGTCGCCGTCCGCGGCGGCAGGCGGTGCAATCCATTCCAGTTGAAACCGGCCGGGCCAGAGCTCGGAGGCTGCCGCACTGCTCACTGGCATGGGCGGCATTGCGTCTTTCCATGGCATCGGCGGGATCAGGGCAGGGGCCTTATACAAGCGCTCCTGCGCCGCCTGCGGGAAGAGGCTCCCGAATCGAAAGTAGGCTTCTCCCGAGGCTCCGGCCGATCGTGCCACGTCTATCTCCGACTGCAGCTCCCGCATGACCTCGGGCTTGTAGGCGGCAATGCCGGCGTAGACCTGCCTCTGTTCCGACCACCGCGCCCATCGCTCGATAAGCGCTGAAAAGTCCGGGGTTCCGTGGTTCCCGCCGATGGTCCAGTAAAGCTGCGGCGAAACGTAATCCTGTTTCCGTGCCTCTATCCACGACGGTGCATCCTGGGAGAATCTGCGGAGAGTCGATGCTGTGGAGGGATCAAGCTCGGTACCCGGAATGCCGAGAGGGGAGGAGCCGATCTTGACCCATGGCTTCAGCGATGTTACGCTGTCATACACGGCAGCCACGAAACTGCTGATGTTGTGAACCCGCCACCTCTCCCTGGCCATCCGGTATCCGTACTGCCGGTACGATGCGTCATCCGGGAAATCTGCCCCGGGATAGCGCGCGTAATCAAGGTTCACACCGTCCAGATCATAGTTCCGCACCAGGTCAAGGATGACGTTTACGGTGTATGTCCGCACGCCGGGGTATCCGGGATCCATCCAGTCCTCTCCCTGGTAGTGGAAGCACCACTGGGGAAATTTCCTCATCGGGTGCATCACCGAAGGGGGCCAGTCGTTATTGCTCCGGACCTTGAACACGTTGACCCAGGCGTGCACCTCAATCCCGCGGCGGTGAGCCTCATCGATCAGGAAGCGAAGAGGATCCCATCCGGGATCCTTCCCCATGGTGCCGCTCAGATTCTCAGCCCACGGCTCATGATGAGACTGGTAGTATGCGTCTCCGCGAGGCCGGACCTGGAAAAACACCGTGTTGAACTGCGCCTGGGAGAGCTGCTCAAGAATGGCGCGGAGCGAGGACTGCTGCTGTACCCGGTCGGTGGTGGTGGGCCAGTCAAGTCCCGCCGCGGTGGCAAGCCACACCGCCCGGACTTCCCGCAGGGGCGGGTCTTGCGTCAGGGAGGCGGATGAGAGAAGGAGGAGAAGAGGTACGAGGATTGCGCGTCTCAGAGTCTGATGTTGAATGGAGGGGCCCTCCCGGGAGATGTGGTATCGTGGAAGATAGAGCACTCCGCGCTCAGCCGCAACTGATTCACCGCCGCAGGCCTTGCAGGTGCACTCTCTACAGGTCCAGACGTCGCAGCCGCAGTCTCACTCACGCCATCAGCATTATCTGGCCAGGACCATTCGGCCGCTTCTCGTTCCGTTGTCCGCCTTCAGCCGGTAAAAGTAGACCCCCGAAGGGCTCCGTGCTCCGTTCGCCATCATCCCGTCCCATGTTGCTTCATGACGCCCTGCTTCCTGTCGTCCGTCCACCAGCCTCGCAATCTCCTCTCCCAGAATATTATGGATGGTGAGCGTTACGTATGACCTGTGGGGAAGATCAAAGGGGATCGTCGTGCCCGGGTTGAAGGGGTTGGGGTAGTTTTGGTACACCCTGAAATCCGAGGGGATCGCCGCTGCGTCGTTCAGGTTTGTCTTGTCAGCCAGCACCCAAGTGTCAGGATCGAGCCGGAGATCCAGCGGCTTGCGCGGGAACGTAAGAGAGAATTGCTGGCCGGACGCGATGTTGGAGACCGTAACGGTGGTGTCCCATCCGGCCCCGCTCACCCGCACGTCGAGAGGCATGGCAAAAAGCGTCCCCCCCCCCGAGGCATTCGTCTGCGAAATCTGCAGCGCCACCTTCCAGACACCGCCCGCAGCCGCCGCGTTCCAGAGATACGTGTACGAAGGATACCCCAACCCGTCCGTCCACTCGTCGAAGAACACGCCGAGCGGCACTCCGGAGACCTCCTCGCAGACCCTCCTGAAATCCGCCGTAGTTGCCGTTCCGTACTTCAATGCCGGATCGGCTGCGTAGGCCCGGAGGGACCGGAAGAAGACGGAGTCCCCCAGAACGTGCCTGAGCATGTGGAGGACCGATGCCCCCTTTGCGTACACTCCCGGTACGGCAAAAAGGCGTGCGACATCGCTTGTATCCTGCACGCGGAGCGGACCGGCCGCCTTCCTTGCATTGGCCAGGAAACTGCGCATGTATCCGTGATAGGCGGCCTCCCCGTACCGCCTCTCTGCATACACAGCCTCACTGTAGCTTGCGAAGCCCTCATTGAGCCAGAGTTCCACCCAGCTCCTGCAGGTGATCATGTCTCCGAACCACTGATGTGAGAGCTCGTGAGCCACCACGTATTCCTGGAAGCTCGTCGTGGAGGTCATGGTCTGATGCTCCATGGCGCCCCCCTTCCCCATGGAAGAGTGGCCGTACTTCTCCTTGATGAACGGATAGAGGCCGTAGGCTTCCGAAAAAATGCGGAGCGCGTCCAGGGTTTTCGGCAGGTCGCTTTGCGCGCGTTCGAGCTGTTCGGGCAGCACATAGTTGACGACCGGCATGGAGTCTACGGCGCTGTACCGGAACCAGTAGGTGATCTCGACAAAGTCCGTGACGGCGATCGAGATGAGATAGCTGGCAATCGGGTAGCGCTCCGCCCATCGCCAGGTCTTTGTGCCGTTGGGGTTCTGCGTCACCTCTCTCAGCGTGCCGTTCGAACCGGCCCTGAAGTGCGGATCACAGGTGATCCAGATGTCGGCCGAGTCGGCCTTGTCATACGGGTGGTCTTTGCACGGCCACCAATCGCGGGATCCGTACGGCTCGCTGAGCGACCAGACCCACGGCGTCCCGCCATGGTCGGAGAAGAAGAAGCTGCCAAATCCTGTCGGCGAAGGGATGCCGTGATAGGTGACCTCGAGCGTGATGCGTTCGTTGCGCCGGTACGTCCGGCCGAGTTGTATTGTCAGCGTGGCCGGCTGCTGGGAAAAGGCCGCCGTTGTTCCGTTCACCCGGGTGGAATCGACGGTCATGTTGTTCATGAGATCCAGTACCACGGCGCCGAGGGAATCCGCCCGGTTGAGGGCGCGGATCTCGACGGTCCCCGAGAGCAGGGATGAGTCAGGAGGGGTGGCTACGGTAAGGTTCAGAAAATAGTAGCTGATATCGATCTCGGGAGAGGCGGCGGACGCTGTGTTGCTCCCCCTCAACAGGACGTTGTTCCGCATCTCCCGCAGGATGAGGAGCTGTCGTTCCGGGGGAGTCATATCCTGGGCTGAAGCCAGACCCGCCAGGAGGAAGATGAGGACGATGGGCGATACGCGCATGCTCGTAGGGTGGCAGGGGCCGTGACTATTCTGTTTGGTCCGGCACGTCATGAGCCCCTGTGTTGGCGGCTGCCCCGCGCAACCAGGATGGTTCATGCCGCGCCGGAGACTGAGGTGACGAAGAATGCGCTCAGCGTGCGGGGCCGTCAACAGAGTGCCGCGCATGGTTCAATATGAGCAATCCCGGCGAGAGCGTCAAATTCGCACAGCGGGGTCACACGAGGCGCTCCCATCATGCCGCACAAACCTCTCCCTGGGCGGCCCGGGACGCGACCTCGTTGTATCTCAGGCAATGCAGTGGTATCTTCCCTGTATGGCCAAGGTCCGCTCCACCTACGTCTGTCAGAGCTGTGCCTTTGAATCCGCGCGCTGGGCAGGCAAGTGCCCCAACTGCGGGTCCTGGAATTCGTTCGTGGAGGAAGTTGCCTCCCCCAGGCCGTCGAAACGCGGCGGTCCGAAGGGTCATGCGTCCGCGGTGGTCCCCATCACAGAAGTAAACGTCCTTCCCGAGTCCCGAATTCCAACACGGATACCCGAGCTCGACAGGGTCCTGGGGGGCGGGATCGTGCCGGGATCGCTTGTCCTCATCGGGGGCGATCCGGGGATAGGGAAATCCACACTCATGATGCAGATGGCGGCCTCTCTCTCCTCCCATCTCATCCTCTATGTGACGGGCGAAGAATCCGTTGGGCAGATCAAGATGCGGGCGGAACGGCTGGAGACCCCTCCCTCCGGGAAGCTCTTCCTCCTCGCCGAGACGAACCTCGACGTGATCGAGGCGCTGGTGGAAAAAACGGCGCCGGATCTGCTGATCGTGGATTCCATCCAGACCATGTTCCGCCCTGAGCTCGAAAGTGCGCCCGGCACCGTGAGCCAGGTGCGGGAATCGACGGCCCGGTTCATGAGGATGGCGAAAGGGCGGGATCTCCCCGTGTTCCTCGTGGGACATGTGACCAAGGACGGATCCATCGCCGGTCCGCGCGTGGTGGAACATATGGTGGATGCGGTGATCCAGTTCGAAGGCGAACATCACCATGCGTACCGGATCCTTCGCGCCATCAAGAACCGTTTCGGGTCCACCAACGAGATCGGCATTTTCGAGATGCACGACCGGGGACTCCGCGAGGTGACAAATCCGTCGGAGGTGTTTCTCTCGGAGCGGAGATCGGATTCCTCGGGGTCGGCGGTGGTGGCAAGCATCGAGGGAACGCGTCCTCTCCTTGTCGAAGTCCAGGCGCTGGTTGCGCCCACGAGCTACGGCGTGCCTCAGCGGACGGCCACAGGGTTCGACACCAGGCGGCTGCAAATGCTCCTGGCCGTGCTGGAGAAGCGTGCGGGTCTCCGCGTCGGACAGTTTGATGTTTTCGTCAATGTTGCGGGGGGTGTCAGGGTCGATGAGCCCGCCGCCGACCTCGGGATGGCGCTGTCGATCGTCTCCAGTCTCCGCGATACCCCGGTCGATTCCCATTCGGTTGTGGTGGGGGAGGTCGGCCTCGGCGGCGAGATCCGCAAGGTGAGCCAGATCGAAAAGCGGCTCACCGAGGCTGCCAAGCTCGGTTTCAAGCGCATCATCATTCCGCGGGGAAACCTTAAGACCGGCCGCCCCCCCGGCGAGATCGCGGTCGAGGAAGTGGAGACCGTAGACCACGCAATCTCGGCGCTCGTGGGCCGGGAGTGACCTCCCAAACAACAGATGCCCATGTCGATCATAGGATATGTCGGACTTGCCGCAATCGCCGTCTGCTGGCTCCCGCAGTCAATGGAAACCATCCGTGCAGGGCACTGCACAGTGAATCTTCTTTTCCTGGTCCTGACCGTCCTCGGGAGCGTTTGTCTCACCTTTTATGCAATCGAAAGGAACGATCTGGTCTTTTCGATTCTGAACTCACTCACCACGCTTGGCGCACTCATCAACCTCTTTTACAAGCTCTTCCCCAGCCCCGGCTCGTTTGGCGAAGATCTGAAGCCTGGCCGGCTGTCGTCCGGGGAGCGCCGGGAACAGCAGCGGTGAAATGCTTCCCACCCTCTTGCCTCTGAAGCGAAGCCATGAAGAAAATCCTTCTTGCCACACATAACAGGGATAAGGCACGCGAGTTTCAGATGCTCCTTGCCGGCCTTGACATCGAGGTATTGACGCTGGATGCGTTTCCTCAGGTGGGGGAGCTGGTTGAGGATGGGGAATCGCTCGATGAAAACGCTCTCAGGAAAGCCCGGGAAACATGGCGCATTACTGGGCTCCCGGCCCTGGCAGACGATACAGGTCTGGAGGTCTTCTACCTGAACAAGGCCCCCGGCGTCTACTCGGCGCGTTTCGCGGGTCCCGGCGCAACGTACGCAAGCAACTGCCGGAAGCTGCTGGCCGAGCTGCGGGGTGTGCCGCCGCGGCGCCGTAATGCCCAGTTCCGGTGTGTTCTCGCGCTGGTAGGCTGGTCCACGGAAGTGATTCTGGCTGAGGGTGTCTGTACCGGCACTATCACGGAATCGCCCCGCGGCACGAACGGTTTCGGCTACGACCCCCTCTTTCTCCCCTCGGGATGCACTCACACGTATGCCGAAATGGAGGATGAGTCCAAGAACAGGATCAGCCACAGGGGGAAAGCCGCGAGGGAGATGAAGGCCCTCATTGCAAAGTCGGGCATCCTCACGAAATCTTAACCATTTTCGGTCCTCTTTCCATCCACCTCCTTCTCTTGATCTTCCCCATAGCAATTCTTATCTTGTCTTTCAAATCTTGCGAACGGGAGAGGCCGGGTGCGTTTGTTCGATCTATTCGGGAAGAACCGGATTGAACCAACCTGGCAGTACAGGGCAAAAAGCTGGCTATGGCACCTCAGACCGACAGATGCAGGAGCAATAGTCGGGGAGGAGCGCGATCCTGTCCGGAAGGTGGTAACATTCTTTAGCGTGAACCGGGATACCGGTGCGGTCTTCTGGCGCGACGCCTCCTTCGTCGACCAGTGGTGGACGGGCATAGAAGCAGTGCACCGTGACATGCTGTTTCTGCACGGTTTCGTGACCCCTGAGTTGCCGCAACACCGCGGCATCACGGCAGTTGACCTGGTGACGGGCAGAAAACTCTGGGAGCGGCCGGAGCTTCGATTTGCTGGCGCCAGGGACGACCGCCTTCTGGCTGCCGAAGGGAATCCCGCCAGTGAGCGCTTGTGTAGCATCAGCAGGGCGACCGGTCAGACAGAAGCCTGGGTCGGGACGGAGGACGCCCTGAAGTTCGCCGACCAATCGGCGGAGCTGAATGAACCGATGCACTTTCCCGTGCCTGTGGAGGCGGTTGCTGCCATCGATCCGTCGATCGAAGCGTGTGTGCGCACCCGTCTTGCCGGCGTGCAGGTTGCCGGTCCCATCAGCGTGTTGGTGCACGGCGCGCGCTGTGTCATCAGCTTTCACGAGCATGTCAATTTTCCCGATGTGCGGAAGCCGCACTACAACAACATCCTGATGGTTGTCGACAGGAAAGCGGAGAAGGTCGTTTTCTCGATGATTCTGGACGCCGGTATTGGATCCCTTGTTCCCGAGCCGTTCTTTGTCCAGCGCAACACCCTTTTTTGCATCCGCGAACGGCGCACCCTGCTGGCGCTGCCGCTCGGCGGCCACCACAACCCGTCGGCTATCTGACGACCCGCATGAACATTCACGTCAAACAGATTGACGCCTTCACCGAGACACCGCTGACCGGCAATCCCGCCGGCGTCGTCATTCAGGCCGACGGGCTCACAGACCTGCAAATGCAGCAGGTCGCGCGGGAAGTGGCGGCGTCTGAAACGGCGTTCATCCTCCCGGCCAGCACCCCCGCCGCCAACCTCAGAATCCGGTGGTTCTCACCGACGGTCGAAGTGCCGCTGTGCGGGCATGCCACCGTTGCAAGCTTCCATGCGCTGGCCGAGGAAGGGCTGTTCGGCATGTCCGGCCCGGGGTCCTACGCGTTCCAGCTCGAGACACGATCGGGAATCCTCCCCGTGACGGTTGACAAGAAATCCGATAGCACGATCATCTTCTTCGGTTTGCCCATGCCTGAGTTCGTCCGGGCCGGGCAGTACAAGCTCGATGTGATGCGCCTGCTGAATATTCAGCTCGAGGAATTTGACAATCATATGCCGATGGTGGTGTCGGAGAACCTCTACGTCCCGGTGCGCCGCCTGCATACGATTTTTGCCATGAAGCCGAACATCTTTGCCATGGCGCAGTTCCTGACCAACAGGAATCTTTCAGGGATCTGCGTCTTCACGACGGAGACGGTTGAACACGGTTCCGCCGTGCACTCACGGTTCTTCGCCCCGACCTCCGGCATCATCGAAGATCCTGTCACAGGTTCGGCCAACGGGCCCCTGGGCGTCTATCTGTTTGAGCGCGGGCACATCGAAGAGCCCGGCCCGATTGTGACCCTCATCGGCGAGCAGGGCGATGTGATCGGACGCAGGGGCCGGGTTCTGATCCGGCTGACCGTGGATGGCGACAGGGTCAACACATCCGAAGTGGGAGGCCGCGCGGTTACGGTGTTCGATACACAGATGCGCATTGCATGACGCTCTCCTTCATCCGTTTCGTCCCCGCCGGGCAAGGATTCTCTCTCCGCTCATTTCCTACCGTGTTCTGAAGGTGCCGCCATGCCGCTTCTTGAATCACTCCTTTTTGCCATTGTCCTTGTGGCCTCAGGCGCCCTCTTTGCCCGCAGTGCCGGGGTCCTCATCGCCAACCTGAAGACCGGCAAGCCCGACGACCGGTTCGACCGGAAGGGAGTGCGTCTCGCTCAGGTGGTACGCGTGGCGTTCGGCCAGACCAAGCTGCTGCGGGAGCCGCTCGCGGGCATTCTGCACGTCGTCATCTTCTGGGGCTTCGTGATCCTCCTGGCGGCGATCGCCGAGTCCATCGGGGAAGGCCTCTTTCCCGGCTTCTCCCTCTCGTTTCTGGGCCCTCTGTATCCCCCGCTGCTCTTTCTGGAAGACCTGGTGGGAGCCCTCGTGCTCATCACCGTCACCGTCTCCCTCTTGCGCCGCGTCGTCGCCCCGCCTGAACGGCTGCGCGTGGAAGGCCATGCGAAGCGCGATGCGATCGTCATCCTCTCGCTGATCTTTGTCGTCATGGTCACGATGTTCGGCCAGAATGCCGCGCGGATCGCACTCGGCCAGGGAACGCACAACGCCGCGCGCTTCCTCTCCGCCTTGATGGCCCCGCTGTTCCAGGGCGCCCCGGAGACCGTGGCCCGGCTCTTCTTCTGGGCGCATATGCTTGTCGTTCTGGCGTTCCTGAACTATCTTCCCTCGTCAAAGCACCTGCACGTCCTCACCTCGATTCCCAATGTCTACTTTGCGAGCCTTCGCCCCAAGGGCGCCATCAAGCCGATCAACCTGGCCGACGATTCGCTGACAAGGTACGGAGCGGCAGACATCGAGGATCTCACCTGGAAGCAGCTTCTGGACGGTTATACCTGCACCGAGTGCGGCCGCTGCACCTCCGCCTGTCCGGCACATGCGACCGGGAAACTCCTCGACCCCCGCAAAATCATCACCGACGTCAGGGCGCGAACGTTTGAGAAGGCGCCGCTGCTCGTTGCGGGTCCCGATGGCGGGAACGGCACTCAGGAGGTGCTTCTCGGCCATCAGCTGCTCGACAACTTCATTACCGGGCAGGAACTCTGGGCCTGCACCACCTGCATGGCGTGCATGCAGGAATGCCCGGTCATGATCGAGCATCTTGACACTATCGTCGACCTGCGCAAGGCCCTCGTGCTCAACGAGTCAAGATTCCCCGACGAGCTGAAGGTCACGTTCTCGAACCTTGAGCGCAACGCTACCCCCTGGGGATTCAGCCATTCCTCGCGGGCTGACTGGGCCAAGGGATTGGACATTCCGCTTATGGCGGAACACAGGATCGCGGAATACCTGTTCTGGGTTGGCTGCGCCGGCTCCTATGATGCGCGCTATCAGGCCGTCAGCCGCGCATTCGTGGCCCTTCTGAAGAAGGCGGGGGTGGACTTTGCCATCCTCGGGACCGAGGAGAAGTGCAACGGCGATCCGGCCCGGCGTATGGGAAACGAGTACCTCGCCCAGTCGATGATGACGGAAAACATCGCCACGCTGAAGGGCTACGGGGTGAAGAAGATCCTGGTCACCTGCCCTCACTGCCTCCAGTCGCTTGGCAGGGAATACAGGCAGTTCGGAGGGGAGTTCGAAGTGATCCATCACAGCGTCTTCCTCAAGCGGCTGATCGATGAAGGCAAGCTCGCGCTGACCCCGGGACAGAAAGCCACCGTGACCTTCCACGACCCCTGCTACCTCGGGCGCTACCAGGGGGAGTACGATGCGCCTCGGGATGTTATCGATGCGGTCTCAGGCGCCTCCCGGGTGGAAATGGAGCGGTCAGGGTCGCGGAGCTTCTGCTGCGGGGCGGGGGGCGGACGGATGTGGATGGAAGAACGTGAGGGAAAACGGGTCAACCTCGAGCGCACAGACCAGGCGCTGTCTACCGGGGCGGAGGTCATCGGGACCGGTTGTCCGTTCTGTATGACCATGCTGACAGACGGGGTCAAGGAACGAAACACCGCCGGCACCGTGAAGGTCCTGGACATCGCTGAGATCCTGCTGGCTGCAGTAGAGTAACAATGATGGCTGTCCCGCTTCACCCGGAGGAGTCTCACGGTGCTCATGGCTCGTGCGGGCTCTCGTTCCAATGTTCGACCCGAAATGCGCTTTTCGTCACTGGTGACGGACCGTTCACAATTTGCTGACTCACGAGGAGAGGAGGCAATGGCACATCCCGCGAGTGATCCCCGCCATGAAGGCGGTCACCATGGCGAAGGTCGATCTGCCGAATCGCACGCCGCCACCGGGCACCCCCAGGCGGAAATGCACCACACGGGGGGGAGAGACTACCGCAAGGTCATCACCGCGCTTCTTGCCGTCATTGTCCTGATCGCGGTGGTTTTCGTGCTCTATGTGCTCTACGATGTCCTCCTGCCGCTCGTCCTGGCGGCGCTTCTCTCGCTCCTCTTCAAGCCGGTTGTGCACGCCCTCCGCAATCGCGGCGTCCCCCTTGCGCTCTGCATCCTCGTTGTTCTGCTATGCGGTGCCGCCATCATCGGCCTCATGTACGCGATCATTTCCTCTGGCATCCAGAATATGGTCGCGCAGGCGCCCCACTACCAGCAGAGCCTCAACAGGATCTACCAGTCGGGGATGGACTTTGTGGAATCGACAATGCGCCGTTTCGGCGGCAGCGGGGCCAAGTCCCAGCTTTCAGATTCCTTCCAGCTTTCCTCGATCACCAAATTCCTTGCCACCGGCGCCGGCTCCGTCCTGACGCTGGCCATGAATCTTGTGCTGACGGTCCTTTTTCTGATCTTCCTGCTCCTGGGAAGCGAGGATTTTGCCTCAAAGATCTCCCGTGCCTTTTCAACCGAGAATTCGGCACGCGTGAGCGAGGTGCTCTACCAGGTCAACCGGGAGGTCCGGCAATACCTGATGACCAAAACGCTGATCAACCTGATCGTCGGGGCGATCACCGTTGTGGTTCTTCTGCTGTTCAACGTGGATTTTGCATTCTTCATAGGCGTGCTGACGTTCTTCATGAATTACATCCCCAACTTTGGTGCGCTCCTGGCAACGCTCTTCCCGGCGGTTGTCTCGCTTCTACAGTATGAGTCCCTGGGGCTCACACTGGGGCTTGTGGCCGTCCTCGTTGTGATCCACAACATCATCGGTAATTTTCTTGAGCCGAAAATGATGGGCTCAAACCTGCACCTCAGTCCTCTGGCCGTCCTTCTTTCCCTGATCTTCTGGGGTTGGGTATGGGGCGTGTGGGGGATGGTGCTGGCAATCCCCGTGATTTCGATGGTCAAGATCGTCTGCGAGAACGTCAAGCCGCTTCGTCCGATCGCCGTTCTGATCAGCAGTGTGCCCGCAAAGAAGAAAGTCAAGAAAGAATAACGACCAACATCCCGTGATACCCATGCCCCTTTATCGCTTCGAACGTCTCTCTCCATGTCCTGGATGCCGGCTCCCATTTTGCAATTCTGCGCTCTTCTCCCGATATTAAAGTTTACATAACGTGGTGGCCCGGGTCCCTTATGACTGATGAAAAGAGAGGAATCGGCATCTTCTCTCTGCTGAAGAGAGTCTATCTGGCGAAGAACGTCCTCACCAAGATTCTCATTGCGTTGCTGCTGTCGTTTCTCCTGGCACTCCTGTTTCCCCGCGGCGAATCGATCGAACTTGACTATAAGATCGGCGCCATCTGGGCGCAGAAAGACCTTATTGCGCCGTTTTCCTTCCCTATCCTGCGGGATGATCATGACTATCAGCAGGACGCCGACGCTGCAAGAAAACACACCTACGACGTGTTCGAACGCGATACCCTTGGGACTGAGACGGAGATCGCACACGTCGACGAGTTCTTCCGCCAGCTCCAGGAAACGGTGCGCCTGCGCGAGATTTCACTCCGCAGCCGGCGGCGGTCTCTCCCTTCCATGCCATCCGATTCTCTGGCGTTCGGCCGGGCTGCGTCGGGACTCTCCATTCCGTTCTCCGATCAGGAATGGGAGACGCTCGGCGCCCTTGCGTCCTCGGGCCGCCTGAAGGACATGGCCCTCACCGTCCCGGATGTCATGAGGGAATACCTCCGCACAGGAATCCTGGACCGCCCGAAATCGTCGCTCGTGCGGGCGGAGATCGCCCTCCGGAAGGGGACAACGGAGCAAATCATCCCCGTTGGGCGCCTGCTGGACCAGGGAGAGATCGTGCTTCTCCTCGAGCAGACACTCCAGTCCCGGTACGGCAGCGACCCCCGCGCCCTGGATATTGCGTACAAGATCGGCATCCAGCATACGTCGCCGAACCTGAAATTCAACCGCCCGGCGACCGACCAGGCCGTCGCCGCCGCCATCGACGCAGTGCCGCGCACGGCCGGTTATGTCCAGGAAAACGAGCGGATCGTCAGCAGGCACGAACGGATTACGCCCGAGATCAAGCTGAGACTGGATTCCCTGCGCCGCGCAAAGGCGGAACGCGGACCCGAGGGCAGCACTCCGTCGCAGGTCTTCGGGACGATGCTGCATGTGACGATCATTATCCTGCTGTTCGGCATTTACCTTTCTCTGTTCCGGAAAAGCATTTTTGCCAACAACCGGTGGCTCGCCCTCATTGCGCTGCTGATCCTGGTCGAGGGGTTCTTTGCCTACCTCACGCTCGAGCTCGATATCAACGCCCCGCTCGAGTTTCTGATCTTCGTCCCCGCGGCGTCGATGCTGCTGACGATCATCTTCGACTCGCGTGTCGGTTTCTACGGGACCGTGATCATCGCCGTCATCGTGGGAGGCATCCGCGGGAACGACTACTCGATCATGCTCTGCTCCCTGGTGGCCGGTGCGCTCTCCGTCTACACGGTGCGGGACATGAAAAACCGCACCCAGATCTTCCGCTCCCTCGGCTTCATCTTTCTCGGCTACGCGCTGTCGATCATCGCGCTCGGCCTCGAGCGCTTCGAGGCGATGCCCCTCATCCTCGAGCAGCTCTCGTACGCCATGGTGAACGCGATCGTCTCTCCCGTGCTCACGTATGGCCTGCTGATCTTCCTCGAGCGAGTGTTCAAGGTCACGACAGAACTGACGCTCCTGGAGCTCGCACAGTTCAACCATCCGCTGCTGCGCATGCTTGCCGTCCAGGCGCCCGGCACCTATCACCACAGCCTCTCGATGGCGACGCTGGCGGAAGCCGCCGCTTCCGCGGTGGGCGCAAACGATATTCTCGCGCGGGTCGGTGCCTACTTCCACGATATCGGGAAGATCGAGAAGCCGGGGTACTTTGCGGAAAACCAGAAGACCTCCCGGAGCCGGCATGACAGGCTCTCGCCGCGCATGAGCTCGCTGATCATCGCCGCCCACGTCAAGGACGGCGTCGCGCTTGCCCGGGAATACGGTCTCCCCGAGAAAGTGATCGATTTCATCCCCATGCACCACGGGACCACACGCATCGATTACTTCTACAACAAGGCGGTGGAGCTCGCCCAGCACTCCGACGACGAGACGAAGATCGATGAGATCAAGGAATCCGACTACCGCTACCCCGGTCCGAAGCCGCAGACGAAGGAGACCGGGATCATGATGCTGGCCGACGCTGTCGAGGCCGCCGTGCGGGCGATCGAGGAGCCGAATCCCGAGCGAATCGAGTCCGTCATCGGCGATCTGATCAAGAAGCGGTTCGAGGAAGGGGAGCTGGATGAGTGTCCGCTGACGCTCAAAGACCTCACACGCATCAGGTCCGCCTTTCTCACCGTGCTGGTGGGGGCCTATCACAGCCGCGTCAAATATCCCGAAGTCTCCAGGAGCGCCAGAAGACTGCGCAGAGCCGGTGTTCCGCCTCCTCCGCCGGATGAATCGAAGCCGGATCCCGGCCTGGACTCGCGCCTGTCGCACACTATCAGGGAAATCGACCGCCCATGAAGAGGTACCGCGACAGATTCCTGAAATTCCTCGCCCTGGAGCGGAACGCGGCCGCAAACACCATCGCCTCGTACGGACTCGACGTGGACAGATACCTCCGCTACCTCCAGGACCGCGAGGTAGCCCTGCCGGACCAGGTGACGGAAGAACATGCCGCGGGCTTCTTCCTGTCCCTCCGGGACCGCGGGCTCTCTCCCAGGTCTGTCACCCGGGCCATTTCGGCCGTCCGGGGCTTTCACAAGTTCCTGCTGGGCGATGAGGTCACGCGCTGTGATCCGACGGAGACCCTCGACACACCCAAGCTCGCCCGCACACTTCCCGGAGTGCTCTCTCCGCCCGAGGTGGCCCGCATCCTGGAAGAACCGCACGCGACACCCGGGGACAAGCGGCAGCTCTGGCTGCGCGACAGAGCCATCCTGGAAACGCTCTATGCCACGGGCATGCGGGTCTCGGAGCTGACCGGCCTCCGCCGGACCGACCTTAGCGCCCGCACCGGTATCGTCCGCGTGTTCGGCAAGGGCTCGAAGGAACGGCTGGTCCCGATCGGCATCCCGGCCCTGCGATGGATTGCCAGATACAGCCAGCAGTGCAGGCCGTTTCTCCTCAGGCACGGCTGTGCGGACGACGCCATTTTTCTGAACGCCCGCGGTAACCCCATGACACGCATGGCGGTCTGGAAAATCGTTCAGGCGCACGCCCGCAGGGCGGGCGTCACCGGGGAAGTCCATCCCCATACGTTCCGGCATTCATTCGCCACGCATCTGCTCGAGGGGGGCGCCGACCTTCGGGCCGTCCAGGAGATGCTCGGCCACGCGGATATCTCCACGACGCAGATCTATACACACATCGACAGGGAGTATCTGAAGGAAGTTCACCGCACGTACCATCCGCGCGGCTGAGGGCCGCTTGAGAAGGGGGAAAGTCTTGCTTCCGTTCACCATGCCGGCCATGCCCGGAACCGTGGGAGAGCTCCGCAACGAGATCGTGGGACTGGATGTCCGGGTCCCCGTGCTCGGCGGCGGAGAGCGCCCGTACATCTTTCTCGACAACGCCGCCAGTACGCCGTCGTTCCTGCGCGTGCTCCGGTGCCTCGAGGCATTCATGCCGTGGTATTCCGGCGTGCACCGCGGCACAGGGTTCAAGTCGCTCCTGGCCACCGAGGCGTTCGACGCCGCCCACACGATGGTGGGTCGATTCGTCGGCGCCGATCCATCCTATCACACAGTGATCTTCGTCAAGAACACCACCGAGTGCGTGAACAAGCTGGCCAACCGCATGGGATTCCGCCCCGGCGATGTCGTGGTCACCACCCTGCTCGAACACCATTCGAACGACCTTCCCTGGCGCAGGCATGCGGCCGTGGCCCACGCCGCGATGCTGTCCGACGGGCGGCTGGACCTGGCAGACCTCCGCAGGCTCCTTGCAGTCCATGCCGGCCGCGTTAGGGTGGTGGCGGTTGCGGGGGCCACGAATATCACCGGTCTCTGCCCGCCCGTCCGTGAGATCGCCCGCTGGGCGCATGAGGCAGGCGCACTGATCGTCGTCGATGCCGCCCAGCTCGCCGCACACCGCACCATCAGCATGGGCGATCCGGATGATCCTTCCCATATCGACTTTCTTGCCCTCTCAGCCCACAAGATGTACGCGCCCTACGGCACCGGCGCGCTCATCGGGCCGAAGGCGTTCTTCGAGGCGGGCGATCCCGACGCCGTCGGGGGTGGAGTGGTCGAAGTCGTGACCCGCGATCGGGCCTTCTGGAACCACCCTCCCCAGAAGGAAGAAGCGGGAAGCCCCAATGTGACCGGCGGCATAGCCATGGCCGAGGCTGCGGCCGTCCTCCAGGCCGTCGGATTGGAAGCGATCGAGGAGCACGAAGCCGGTCTCCTTGCGTACGCCTTCGACCGGCTCACCCGCATCCCGGGCATCAGGCTCTACGGTCCCACCCGCGATCTCTCCGACAAGGTCGGGGTCATCACCTTTAACCTCGAAGGGTTTCACCACTCCCTGGTGGCGGCGATCCTGGGGGTGGAAGGAGCCATCGGAGTGCGTGACGGCTGTTTCTGCGCTCACCCCTACGTGAAGGAACTGCTCGGCATGACGACGGAACAGGATCAGGCGCATGAGACCGCGGTGCTTTCGGGCGACAAGTCCGCCATGCCCGGCATGGTCCGCGCGAGTGTGGGATGCTACAACACCTGGGACGACATCGATGCGCTCGTGGAAATGCTCCACCGCATAGTCAACCGGGAGTACCGGGGCACCTACCTGCAGGAACGCTCGAGCGGCGCCTACCGGGCCGAGGGATTCGTCCCCTCCTTCTCTCCGTACTTTCCCTACCTCGACGATTTCGCCGTCCGGGAGAAGGTGCATTCATGATCGAGCATCTCTCCATCATTCCCATACTCCTCTTCTCGATCATCGTGCATGAGATCGCGCACGGCTTGGTGGCGCTCCGCCTGGGCGACCCGACCGCGAAACTGATGGGACGGCTAACCCTGAATCCTGTGCCGCACATCGATCTGGTGGGCTCCATACTCATCCCCCTGATGTCCCTTGCCGCAGCGGGGACGGTCTTCATCGCCTGGGCGAAGCCGGTTCCCGTGAATCCCGGAAACTTCAGCCGCCCGAGGCGCGACGACGTGCTGGTGTCGCTCGCCGGGCCGGTCTCGAACCTCCTGCTTGCAGTCCTGTGCGCCGGGGCCGTGATGGTCATCGTCCCTTCGGCCAGGCTTCTGGATGAGCCGGGAGGCGGCGCGACCTCCAGGGGAGCCGTCTTCCTGATCAACATGTTCTACGGAGGCGCATACCTGAACATCGCCCTGGCGCTGTTCAACCTGCTTCCGGTCCCCCCGCTCGACGGATCCCACGTCATGGCCTCGCTCCTTCCACCCGCGGCCTCGGCAGGGTACCGGCGGGTGGGGTTTCTCGGCGTGTTTGCGCTGATCTTCCTTATGCGTGTGCCCGCCGTCTCCGCGGCGTTCCATGCCGCGATCATGGCCCTCTTCGGGCCGCTGCGCTCACTCATGGAATCCGGACTGACCTGAGACGCCATGCACGAATACCACTATGAAGCCTGCGTCCTCCTGTGCGAGGAGATGGACCTCCGGGATGCCGCGCAGCAGTTCGGGACCCCGCTGTATGTCTACAGCAAGGGTTCGGTCCTGGATCACTGCCGGCACATCGAACAGGCATTCGGCGATACGAGCCACGCCACATACTACGCGGTGAAGGCCAACTCAAACCGGACACTGCTGAAGCTGATTGCCGGGGAGGGCCTGGGCGCCGATGTCGGCTCCGGCGGGGAACTCACCCTGGCCCTTCAGGCGGGATTCCGGCCCCGGAGCATTACCTTCAGCGGCGTGGGGAAGAGGGACGACGAGATCGCCTTCGGCCTCCGCCGCGGCATCAATGCCTTTAACGTCGAATCCACCGAAGAGCTGGAAATCATCAATGCCCTTGCAGGGCGCGAAAGGAGCAGGGCCCGCATCCTCCTCCGCGTCAACCTCGACATCGATGCAGGGGGGCATGCCTACGTTTCCACGAGCCTGAAGCAAAACAAATTCGGCATCCCCTGGCAGCAGGCCGCGGATGTCCTCCGCTGGGCGGGCACGCTCCCGAACATCGAGGTGGGAGGCATCCACAGCCACCTCGGGTCGCAGATTACCGTTGAAGACACCTTCCGCCGGGCCGCGCAGGCGCTGACCCGGCTGGTGATGGACCTGCGCGCCTCGGGGATTTCCGTGAACGACCTGGATTTCGGAGGAGGCTTCGGAGTCCAGTACCGCGGCTACCTGCGCCATCCCCACCTGCCGCCGGAGGAGCCGGAGGAACTCAACCTCTCGGCCGCATCGCTGGTGAAAGCCGTCCTGCCGCTCCTCAAGGAGACGGGCTGCCGGATCTCCATCCAGCCCGGCCGCTCCATCGTCGCCCATGCCGGCGTGCTGATCGTCAAGGTGGCCTTCAGGAAGGAGGCGGGAGAGAAGGTCTTCGTCGTCGTGGATGGCGGCATGAACGATCTCATACGACCGAGCCTGTATCATTCGCACCACCAGATCGTCCCCCTGCTGCTCCGCGGGGATCCCCACGAAACCGTCGACGTGGTCGGACCTCTCTGCGAGTCGGGTGACTTCCTGGCGCTCGATCGTCCGCTGCCCCGGGTCGTCAGGGGGGACCTCCTTGCCGTGATGTGCGCCGGCGCCTATGGCTTTGTACTCTCGTCGAACTATAACGCGCGCCTGCGTCCCGCAGAGGTCCTGGTGGACGGCTCATCGGCGTCCGTCATTCGCGAACGTGAAACGGTCGAGCAATTGTAGCAACCCTCCCCAACACATAGGAGCCTTCATGAAGTCGCATGCTGTTGCCGTTGTCGGCGCAACGGGCCTCGTCGGCCGAAAGATGATCCAGGTGCTTGAAGAACGGAAGTTCCCGGTGAGCTCGATCCGGCTGCTTGCCTCGCGCCGCTCGGCGGGCAGGGAGCTGCCTTTTGCGGGCGCCGAGCACCGGGTGGAAGAGCTCACTCCCTCCTCCTTCAAGGGGGTCGAGATCGCGCTGTTCTCGGCAGGGGCGGCGGTGAGCAAGGAATTCGCGCCGCATGCGGTGCGCTCGGGAACGCTCGTGATCGACAACAGCAGCGCGTTCAGGATGGACGCCGGCGTCCCGCTGGTCGTGCCCGAAGTGAACAGGCAGGATATCTTCACCCACCACGGCATCATCGCGAATCCGAACTGCTCCACAATCCAGATGGTGGTGGCGCTCAAGCCGCTCCATGACCGCTGGAAGGTGCGCCGCATCGTCGTGGCCACCTACCAGTCCGTGACCGGCGCGGGGAAGAAAGGTCTCACGCAACTCGAACAGGAAGTCGCGGGTTGCACCACCGGCGAGAAGAAATTTCCCCATGCGATCGCGTTCAATATCCTCCCCCAGGTCGACGTGTTTCTCGACGACGGCTACACGAGGGAGGAACATAAGATGGTGAACGAAACCAGAAAGATCATGGGGGACAACGACATCCTGGTGAACGCCACCTGTGTGCGCGTCCCGGTCTGGGGAGGGCATAGCGAGTCCGTCAATGTGGAGTTCGAACGGCCTTGCACTCTCCCGGAAGTCCGCGAGGCGCTCCGGTGCTTCCCCGGCGTGGTGCTGCAGGATGATCCGCAGCAATGTATCTACCCGATGCCTGTGCATGCCTGGGAAAAGGACCCCGTCTTCGTGGGCCGTCTCCGGATGGACCCGACGGTCCCCAGCGGCATCACCATGTGGGTGGTAGCCGATAATCTCCGTAAGGGGGCGGCAACGAATGCCGTCCAGATCGCGGAAGAATGGATCAAGGGGCGTTGAACGATGGAACGTAAGCTCCGTGTTGGCGTGATTTTCGGGGGAAGGTCGGGGGAGCACGAGGTCTCGCTGGTGTCCGCCACTTCCATCATCAACGCGCTCGATCGTGCGAAGTACGAGATTATCCCGATCGGTATCACGCGCGAGGGCCGGTGGCTCAGCTCGGGCCGCGCACTTGGGCTCCTGAAGGACCATGCCGGTCTTGACCGGGAGCCCGAACGGCTGCTGGTACCCGATCCCGCTCGCGGGGGTCTGGTGGGGAGAGACGGGAAGGTGGAAGAAGTCCAGCCGCTCGATGTGGTGATCCCCATAGTGCACGGCACCTACGGCGAGGACGGCACACTGCAGGGACTGCTGGAGCTCGCAAACATCCCCTACGTCGGTGCAGGAGTACTTGGCTCTGCCCTCGGCATGGACAAGATTGTGCAGAAACAGCTCTTTGAGCGGGCCCGGCTCCCGGTCGCGAAGTACGTCTGGTTCCGGACCGGATTCTGCCGGGAACATCCCGGGCGCGCCGCTTCCGCGGCCGCGAAGGCGCTGCGCTATCCCATGTTCGTCAAGCCCGCGAACACCGGATCCAGCGTCGGCATCACCAAGGCGCATG
>Ga0182021_10002468_pt1 | contig 21596 bp, 21 predicted proteins | sample 612E3MmetaG_FD_120493 | JGI IMG/M metagenome (GOLD analysis project Ga0182021, IMG submission 120493) | Permafrost microbial communities from Stordalen Mire, Sweden - 612E3M metaG (Illumina Assembly) | ecosystem: Environmental > Terrestrial > Soil > Wetlands > Permafrost | place: Sweden... | reverse complement strand
GCCCGACACCGCGATGCGCTCGCAGTTCACGCACGTGATCGACATCGGCCCCACCATCCTCGAGGCGGCCGGCATCCCTGAGCCCAAGGTCGTCGACGGCATCGAACAGGAGCCGATGGACGGCACCAGCTTCCTCTTCACGCTCGACGACGCGAATGCCGCGGAGCGCCACACCCAGCAGTACTTCGAGATGTTCGGCAGCCGCGCCATGTACAAGGACGGCTGGTGGGCGGCCTCCAACCCTAAGCGCATGCCCTGGGACGTGTCGCCGGCCACGCTGGCGCAGTTCGGTCCGGACGCCGACTGGGACCCCGACCGCGACGTCGGCTGGGAGCTGTTCTACCTGCCCGACGACTTCTCGCAGGCCCACGACGTCGCCGCCCAGCATCCCGAGAAGGTCAAAGAGCTCCAGGAGCTGTGGTGGCGCGAAGCCGAGCGCAACCGCGTGCTGCCGCTGATGGGCGGCCTGTCGGTCATCTACGGCATCCTGCCGCCCCTGCCGACGATCACCCGGCTGCGCTTCGCCGGCGACGTGCAGAACGTGCAGCGCGGCATGACTCCCCGGATCCAGGGTCGCTCATACGCCATCGAGGCGCGCCTGCACGTGCCGGACGGCGGCGCCGAGGGCGTCATCGTCGCCAACGCCGACTTCATCGGCGGCTACGCGCTGTGGGTCGACGGCAAGGGCCTGCTGAACCACACCTACTCGTTCCTCGGCGTGGACACCTTCAAGCAGGTGTCGACCGAGCCGCTGCCCAAGGGCGACGTCACGGTGAAGATGCTGTTCGAGACCGACGCGCCCAAACCGGGCGCTGGCGGCAAGGTGACGCTCTGGGCCAACGATAGGCAGATCGGCGAAGGCCGGCTCGAGCACACGGTGCCAATCGCCTTCACCTCCTACTCCGGCATGGACATCGGCCGCGACAATGGTCTGGTCGCCGATCTCGCCTACGAGGACAAGGCGCCGTACGCCTTCACCGGCACGGTCAAGGAGGTCGTCTTCGATCTCAAGCCGCACGTCCACGCGGCGGAGCAGGAGCTGCACCAGCACGCCGCCCACCACGCGGTCGCGGCCGGAGTGGCCGGCTGAGGCGTAGGCGCGCGACGCAGCCTTGACCTCGCCGAGGCCCAGACTGCGCGCGCTGGTGCTGGCTGCCTACGGCGGGACGGGCGAGTCCTTGAATGCCTGAGCCGGGCGGTTCACGCGGCCCGGCGGCAACCATGCGCGGGCGATGAGTCACCGGTCACAACTCACCAGAACCGGTGAGCTCAATGTCTTCCCAAATGAAGTACTGGACGTGGATGAACCGATGGGCTGCCGCCAAGTCGACCTTCAAGTGGCCGAACTTCTCCTCTCCCGTCGGGAAGATCTCGGCGCTGTCGGCCGTCGCGACGCCGAGGCCATCCTCGCGGCGAATCGTGTCGGAAAGCCGCTCGATGTAGGTGCCCGCAAAGGGTTGCCGAAAGCGCCGGTCCGCGCCCGCATTGCGTTCGAAGAACGGGGCCAGGGCCGCGCGAACCCGATCGAGATGGGCCTGTAGCGACCTCTTCTTCTCGGTGATGAGCGCCCAGTCGCGGCCAGCGAAGAAGTAGAAGATGATGCCCAGCACGGAGACAAGCAGGAGCGCGAATGCCCAGGCCAGCGTGTCGGCGGGCTCGCGGTCTTCCATGATCAGCGTGGCCATGACGTACAGCCACAGGACAAGGTAGGGCGCCCAGATCCACCAGGGGACGAAGCCGAGCCATTGCATGCGGACCTCACTCTCCTTTCATCAGTGGACGCCGCTGAGCGGCGAAGGCCGGCAAGCGCTGAGAAGCAGCGGATGGGACAGGGGGTGGTGCGGGCGGCGCGGCGCTACCGCGTCGCCCGCATGGGTGCCCGGATCGATCCTCGTGTCGCGCCGCTTTCCAGGGCGGCTTTAGCCTGCCTGTTCGGCCATCTTCTTCTGGGCGTCGGCGAGGGCGGCCTTCAGTGCCTTGACGTGGCTCCCCTCGGCCTCTCCGACGACCTTCTTGATCGCCCGGGTCACGGCCGGCTCGACCTTCTGCGCCTGGGCGTGCTTGTAGACGACGATGAGACCGCCGCCGCCGATCGGGATCGTCTCGCCGGCGGCCTTCTCGATCTTGCTCTCAGTCTTCTTGTGGAGCGCCGCTCCCGCGCCGGCGCCGATCAGCGCCCCGACAGCGGTCGCGGCCAGCAGGGGCGGTGCGAACAGACCCACGGCGAGCCCGATCGCCCCCAGGCCCTCTGCTCCCTCCCTGACCATGTGGTCGGTCTGCTCGACCGAAAGGTTGCCCTCGAGGTCCTTGCTGACCACCGCCGCGCCCTCCAGGGGCGCCCCACAATGGAGGACGGACTCGTAGTCCTCGTGGGCGGCCTCGGCCGACAGGTACCCGCCGATCAAGACGTCCGTCGCTTTGTCAGATGTCATGGCTCTGATCCTCCTCTAGCCAACGTCACGCCGACAGCGCGTGTGCGACGTGTCCGTGGTGGGCAGCGGCGTGCAGGTCCTGCTCGTCCTGATCGGAGAGGTGCGGCTTGATATCGAACACGACCTTCTTGATGGTCCCCGTGAAGGCGAACGGCTTCTTTGCGTCATAGCCCCGATCGACCACGCCGCCGTTGTCCCGTCCGATGTCCATGCCGGCATACGCCGAGAAGCGGATGGGGACGGTGTGCTCCATATAACCGTTGCCGACCGGCTGGTCGTTGATGAACAACGTCACCTCGCCACCGGTGGCGGGCTTGGGGGCGTCGGCTTTGAACTCCATCCGCACCGTCACATCTCCCTCGGGGAGCGCCTGATCAGCGACCTGGCGATAGACGAAGACGCCCATCATCGAGTAGGTGTGCGTGAGCTTGCCGTCCTGGACGAACAGCGAGAATCCGCCCAGGTGATCGGCCTCCGCCACGATGACACCCTCGACGCCACCCTTGGGCACGACCAGGTCGGCGCTGATCGCATAGGAGTGGTTATAGATGCGTGGGATCATCCCCGACAGCACGTTCTGCACGTCGCCGCGGAACTCCAGCTTGGTGATGGCGGGCAGCGGCGGCAGCATGCCGAAGAAGGTGGAGAGTGTGGCAAGCAGCGGCAGCACCTTGTAGCGCTCGGCCTCCTGCCAGAACAGGTCCTTGAGCTCTTTGACCTTCTCGGGATTCTGGGCTGCCAGGTCCCTGGCCTGTGTGAAATCGTCCGGCAGGTAGTAGAGTTCGACCGGATCGTCGTCGGGGTCCCACACTCCGGGGGCGTATGGCTTGAGGGCCTCAGGGGTGATGACCCAGGGGATGCGCTCGGTCTTCACCGCCAGCCACCAGCCGTCCTTGTACATCGCCCGGTTGCCGATGGTCTCGAAGTACTGCTGTGTGCGATGCTCGGGCGCTGCCGCATCGGTGAGGCTTGAGGTGAAGGGCTTGCCGTGCATCGGTTCCTGCTCGATGCCGTCGACGTGGGTCGGCTGCGGGATGCCCGCGATGTCGAGGATGGTCGGAGCGACGTCGATCACGTGGGTGAACTGTGAGCGCAGCCCGCCCGCATCGGTGACCAGGGCCGGCCAGCGGACCACCAGCGGGTTGCGGGTGCCGCCGAGGTGCGAACCGACCTGCTTGCCCCACTGAAACGGCGTGTTGCCGGCCCAGGCCCAGGCCGCGCCGTAGTGCGGATCCATCAGGGGGCCGCCCCAGGCATCCACGCCACCGTATCGCTCCGTGAGCTGCAACTGCATCTCGTCGGAGAGCGGGATGCCGTTCTGCATGGTCATCTCGTTGAACGACCCCGTGATCGTGCCCTCCATGCTGGCGCCGTTGTCGCCCCAGATCCAGAGGATCAGCGTGTTGTCGAGCTCGCCGAGCTCCTCGACCGCGTTGATCACACGGCCCACGTTGTGGTCGGCGTTCTCCGAAAAGCCGGCGTAGACTTCCATCTGGCGGGCGTAGAAGGGCTTCAGGTGCTCGGGCACGTCGTCCCAGGCCGGAAACGCCGCGTTGCGCGTCGTCAGCTCGGCATCGGCCGGAATGACGCCGAGGGCCTTCTGGCGGGCGAAGGTCTCTTCGCGAAGCTTGTCCCAGCCCTGGTCGAACTTCCCCTTGTACTTGTCGGCCCACGCCTGGGCAACGTGGTGCGGCGCGTGGCTACAGCCCGTCGAGAAGTAGACGAAGAACGGCTTCTTGGCGTCCTGAGCACGCACGCCGTGGAGCCACTCGATCGTCTTGTCGGCCATGGCATCCGGCAGGTAGTAGGGGTGTTCCTCGTCGTAGAACTCGGCCGGCGTCCCGATGATCTTCTGGTTCTCCGCCAGGCAGGTGTCCCACTGGCTGGCGTCGCCGCCCAGGAAGCCGTAGAAGTAGTCGAACCCCCAACCGTTCGGCCAGTGGTCGAACGGGCCGGCTGGGCCTTGCTGGCCGTCGGGAGTCAGGTGCCACTTGCCGAAGGCCGCGGTGCTGTAGCCGTTGTCTCTCAAGATGCGAGGAAGCGGCGCACACTCCTGGGGAAGGTTGGCGGAGTATCCGGGGAAACCCCCCGAGAACTCGCCCACCGAGCCGAAGCCTGCGGCGTGGTTGTTGCGGCCGGTCAGCAGTGCCGCTCGGGTTGGCGAGCACAACGCCGTGACGTGGAAGCGGTTGTAGCGAAGGCCCTCCCCGGCAAGCCGCGTGTAGTTCGGCGTGGCGATGGGACCTCCGAATGTCTCCGGATTGCCGAAACCGGCGTCGTCGATGAGGACCAGCAGCACATTGGGGGCGCCGTCCGGCGGCGTCGAGTGCCCGATCAGGCTCCAGTCGGGCTGCGAACCTTCGAGCGTTCTGTTCGCTACCCCCTGAAACGGCGCTCGTCGGATCGGGAGCTTGGAGCGGTCGATCTCTGCCATCGTCACCCTCCTGTCGTCTTGTGCCATGCGTTGCCGACACCCGCCGGCCCGATGGTCCCTCTCGCCGAACAGCGACCGGCTACTCTGAAGCGAAACTCGTCCATACGATTGAGGGTCACGGGATCTCCTCAGAGGCCGCCGACCCCCTGGCCTATGAGCACGAAGCCGAAGACCAGGAAGACCACGAAGGTCACGGTAGCGTTGTTGGCCTCCAGCCACGCCTTCCACTCGTCCAGCAAGTGCGCGGAACGCGTGCCCATGGCGAAGTAGACGACGACGGGAGCGGCCACCGCGATGCTGCCGACGACGATGAGGACGACGAGGACCACGGCCTGCTGGGCACCGCTGAGGCCCGCCTGGGCGATCGTCATCGCCGCGGTCGCGTTGAGGATGAGGTTCTTGGGGTTCACGCCGGACATGGCCGCGCCGAGCGCCAGGGAGCGGCCCGGCGTGAAGCGGTCGAGCGCCTTCATCCACTTGGGCATCGGCGCCTCTTCACCCGGCTTGGGGCGCTTCTTCAGCTGGCGCCAGGCCGCGAACAGCAGCAGCAGGCCGAGCACGAGTTTGATCGCGCTTGCAGGCTTCGACGGGCCGTTTGATGCGGACACACCCGCCGTGTCGGCGACGACGAGGACGATGGTGCCGACCACCGCGAGGCCGAGCAGCCAGCCGCCCAGGAAGGCGAGCCCGTTGGCGCGCGCCTTGGGTGTGATCAGCATGAGGATCACAGCGATGATTGAGAGGCAGCTGATGTCGATGGCGATCGCCAGCGGGAGTATCTGGCCGACTGCACTGCCCACGGATTCTCCTGTCTTCTGGTCTCTGCCCGGTCCGCGGAACGGAGTCGGGGCGGCATCTACAAGAACGAAAGCCGGACGCCGCTCGCTGGCCAGACTAGCAGGGTGATTCGTTCAACGTAACCGTTTGGAAACACACATCTGAGCCCGTCGAGAGTGGAGCACACCACGATTACCAACCTCGCACCTTGCGACCAGTCACATCCGCATGGAGGCCGACCGCCTGCGCCCGCAGTTGGCGGCGGCGATCAACACGTGACGTGTGATTGACTCACCCGTTCTCGGTAGGTTTCGCGCCGACGTTACCGTCCGGTTACGGTCGGGACGTGCCGCAGGCCCGCGGCATCGATCTCATCACGAGTGGAGGTCAAACCATGGACGACAGAGGCACCGGCTGGATCATGTACGCGTGGCTTTGCCTCGTCATCGTCGGGGTCTGGAACATCATCGAAGGTGTCCTGGCCATCGGCAACGCCCATTTCTACAGCGTCAATGGGGCTCACTACGTCATCTCGAACCTGAGGACCTGGGGCTGGATCGTGACGATCTGGGGCGTGGCCGAGCTACTTGCGGCGGCGAGCGTGTGGCGAGGCGGCCAGTTCGGACGCTGGTTCGGCATCATCGTGGCGGGCCTCGGCATCATCGTGCAGTTCTTCTACTTCCCGATCTATCCGTTCTGGTCGCTGACGCTCATGTTCCTTTATTGCCTCGTCCTCTACGGATTGGCGGCGTACGACGGCACGCACCGGGCGCTGAGCGACTAGATACTGAGAGGAACATCGGCGGCCAACACGAGGGGTACGCCGCGCCGCAAGGCCGCGGCCGACACCGAGCCGAAGGAGCCCTTCGACCTGCGGTCCACAAGGCGGGGGCGGGCGCAGATGGGGCGGCCCGCCCCCGCCTACGCTATCCGCCCTGTTCGTCACGCTCAGGGACCGCCGGCGGGAGGTTGGCATCGAACAGACTGACCAGGATGCGCTCGAGCGCGGTTTCGATGGTCGACGGATCGCTCTCGCTCAACCCGACGGCACGGACGAGCCACTCTTCGCTGACGGTCCAGCCGACCGCGAGTGCGACGAAGGCGGCGACGAGGACGCGCGGCTCGGGTAGCTCACGAGCCCTGTCAGGGTCGCTTGCCGCTTGGCGCTCGGTGATCTCAATGAGCTGCCGAAGTGCGGGAAAATCGTGCTTGGCGGCCTCGAAAGGCACACGCTCCATGACTACCCGGGCCAGCAGCTTCAGGTAGTCTGGACTTGTCGTGCGAAGCTCGCGGAACATGCTGAGACCCGCTTCGCGCGCGGTCGCGGCGCTGCGAGCTCTGTCGAGGACCGGCGTCGCGTTGCGCCTGATCACCGCGACGAGAATGTCGTCCTTACTCCCCAGGTAGCGGTGGATAAGGGCGTGGCTCACGCCGGCCTCGGAGGCGATATCGCGGATCGTCGTGCCCTGAAGACCCCGCTCGGCGAAGAGTCGTTGCGCCGCCACCAGCGCTCGCTCTTCGACCTGAGCACGGCCGCCGCGACGCGCTCGCCCGGTCCGCTGCCCCTTCGACACCTCGTGTTTGCTGGTGGGCTGCATGCCCTCTGCTGCGCTCCTCGCAGTGGTATCGGGGCGAGACCACACGCCCATGAATCGCGTCGCCCCGCGCATGGCTCTTCGCCGAATGCCGACAAATCACCTTGTGCTACGAGACACGGTAACGCAAGAGCCACCCAACGGTAACCGAGGGGTAACAAACGAGTCACTGGAGTGTAGAGTGGCGGGGGCGACGGCGACGCCATGCCAGTTGTCGTCGACGAGTGGATGCACTCAGAGGGTTTCGTGCGCTACGGCGCCGAGGCGGCCGCAGCGTAGCCGCGCTCGACGGCCCCAGGCACATGGGCGAACGCGCGGTTCGTTTGCCCACGGCGCGGTGGCGAGACGAACATCGCAGAGGAGGTCAGAGCCCATGAGCGTGACAGCGGTGGAGCATCCCAGCGTCGAAGAACGCACGGCGTTGGGCAAGGAGGCGCGCAAGCGCATGCCGCCGTCGAGCCACTCGGGTTGGAAGCCGGTCGCCGACCGCCCCGACCCGGTCGCCCTGCTCGAGGCGCAGAACACCACCCGCGAACCCGACCTGGTGCCGGTGCGCCACGGGCGCATGCTGGTCTCGCCGTTCACCTTCTACCGGGGCGCGGCCAAGATCATGGCCGCCGACCTTAAAGACACGCCCAGAGCCGGCCTCATGGCTCAGCTCTGCGGCGACGCCCACCTGTCGAACTTCGGTGCCTTTGCCTCGCCCGAGCGGACCCTGCTCTTCGACTTAAACGACTTCGACGAGACGCTGCCCGGCCCGTTCGAGTACGACGTCAAGCGCATGGCCGCGAGCTTCACGATCGCCGCGCGCAACAACGGCTTCAGCAAGGCCGAGGCCCGCGACGCGACGCTGACCTCAGTCGCGGCCTACCGCACGTCGATGGCCGAGTTCGCCGAGATGTCGACGATGGACGTCTGGTATGCGCACCTTTCCGAGGACGAGTTCATGGCGGCCATCAAGACCGCCGAGCGCGCCCAGAAGGGCAAGTCGCAAAAGAAGGCGGCCGAGAAGGGTGAGAAGAAGGCCAAGAAGAACGTTCTGAAGGCCCACACCCGCGACAGCCTGCAGGCGCTCTCCAAGCTCGCCGAGCTCGTCGACGGTACGTACCGGATCGTTAGCCAGCCGCCCATCGTCGTGCCCTCGCGCGACTTCCAAGCTGCCTACGGCATCTCCCCCGACGAACTCCGGCAGGCGATCCACGAGCAGTTCCGCGCCTACCGGGCGACGCTGCAGGCCGATCGCCGCACGCTGCTCGAGCGCTTCGAGATCGTCGATATGGCCCGCAAGGTCGTCGGTGTGGGCAGCGTCGGCACGCGAGCGTTCATCGTCTTGCTCCAGGGGCGCGACGAGCACGACCCCCTGTTCCTGCAGGTCAAGGAAGCGACGGCCTCGGTGCTCGAGGACCATCTCCCCAAGAGCCGCTTCAAGCAGCACGGCGAGCGCGTCGTGCAGGGCCAGCGCATGATGCAGGCGGCAAGCGACATCTACCTGGGCTGGACCAAGGGCTACCAGGCCGACCGCTACCTGTACTGGCGCCAGCTGCGCGACATGAAGGGCTCGGCCGAGGTCGAGACGATGACGTCGTTTGCCCTCGGTTTCTACGCCCGGCAATGCGGCTGGACGCTTGCCCGGGCTCACGCTCGTTCGGGCGACGCGATCGCGATCGCGGCCTATCTGGGCAAGGGCGACGGCTTCGACCGGGCCATCACCGACTTCTCTGAACGCTATGCCGACCAGAACGAGAAGGACTACGAGGCGTTTGCCAAAGCGGTGCGCTCGGGGCGGTTGACGGCGATCGAGGGCGTCTGACTCCCAGGCCCTTGCGAGATCGCGCGAGTGGGCTGTCGCGATCGACTAGTTCGGCAAGAAGCGGCACATGAAGCTGGCGTTGAGAGCACAGACATAACGGCAAAGGGCGCGACCACTCGCCAACCGAAGGAGCAGCCATGGCAAACCAACCCGTCTTTCTCTTCCTCGGCGTCTACGGCGATCCTGCCATCGCCCGCGACGACCTCGAGGTCGTTCGCGACCTGCACGCCACAGGCGTGATCGGCACCTACGATGCCGCCGTCGCCGTCAAAGACGCCGACGGCTCCGTTCACGTGGACAAGTGGGAGAAGCCGACCCAGCGCGGCGCCTGGTGGGGCATCGGCGCCGGCGCGGTGGTGGGCATCCTCTTCCCGCCGTCGCTGCTCGGCGCTGCTGCCGTCGGCGGCGTGACGGGCGGCCTCATCGGCCACTTCCACGGCGGCATGTCCCGTAGCGACGTAGAGGAGCGCGGCGAGATGCTCGATAGCGGCGATGCCTGCCTCATCGTGATGGGCAAGGACACGCTCGACGACGCTCTGCGAAAGGCCGACCTCAGGGCCGAGAAGACCGCCGAAAAGCAGCTCGCCATGAACGGCAAGGATCTCGAGAAGGAGCTCGCCGACGCCGAGAAAGCGGCGGTCTGAGGCTCGCTGCAATGTGTCCATCAAAACGCGAGAGAGGGGATCCGATGAGTGATGATGTCGAGAAACAACTTGAAGAGATCGAGGCGATGTTCGTGCAGGTGGCCCGGGAGATGACGACGGATGGCGGCAGGGTCAAGTTCTTCGGGTTGGCTCCTGCCACCCTGTTCTTCTCCGATCGCCCACAGCACGTCGTGGGCCATCTCAGCGCGAAGCAGTTCGTGGAGGAGTGGGGCAAAGGCGAAAACAGCTTCGCCGATGACCCGCCCAACGCCGTGATCTCCTTCCTCGACGCAAACGGCGAGACCCCTGAGGACGCCATCGTCGTGCTCAAAGAGCCGCGGCTCGAGGGCGACAGTATCAGCTACTCGGTGGACATCCTGGAGGGCAGACTGCCCGCCAGTGCCGATTCCGTTTCGATCTTCATCGACCCCTTCGGCCGGCCGCTCTCACCGGTGTCGGCGGCGGGCATGCACCGGCGCGCCCGGCGGCGGCGCCTCTAGCATGTCGGGACAGCCAGTCTTCCGTCGTGACGTGGTGACGTGGTGGGCCTGCGCAGCGGCGCAATGAGGAGATCCACGCCGGCCCCGCCGCCCGCGGGCCTGACTCGAAGGGCGGTCGATCCGGGGGCATCGGCCGCTCTCGAGCAAAGTCTGATCAGGCTCGAGCCCCAGGGCGTATGGCGGGCGTCGGCCGTGTCTAGGTCTGCAACGGTCGGCGCATCGCAGGCGTCGAGCACGCGAAAGACCGGCGCGCCACGCGCCGCGGCGGCGTCCAGGCGCCGCGGGGAGGACTCCCCGGCGGGTGAAGGAGGCCATGCCAAGACCAGATCGGCGGCTGCGCAGGCCCGTTCTGAAGGCGCGCCGCTTCCCATGCGTATCGGGGTCATCTCCGACAACCACGGCTACCTTGATCCGGCCGTCCTCGACGTCTTCGCCGGCGTGACCCACATCATCCACGCCGGCGACATCATGGACCCCGCGATACTGGAGCGGCTCACCGCGGTCGCACCGGTCACGGCCGTATCCGGCAACATGGACTCAGGCGACCTGGCCGCCGCCTTGCCGCGTGAGGTCCTGGGCGAGGTCGCCGGGGTGCGCTTCCTCGTGGGCCACAAGCGCAAGCGGCTCCTGCGAGAGTTGGCCGCCGGCACCATCGAAGGCGTGACCGTGGAAGCGCCGCCCCACCTTGTGATCTACGGTCACGACCACATCCCGGCGGCGGCCTGGGTCGACGGCATCCTCTACCTCGACCCGGGCAGCGCAAGCGCCCCTCACGAAGAAGACGACGACCCCACGGTGGCCATCGTCGAGGTCAGGGCCGCGGGCCTGGCGGTCACCTTCGTGCCGCTCGCTCGCCGCGACGCGGAGGATGCCAAACGGCGGCGTGAGGGATGACCATGGACAGGCGATCCAATTCTGAAGGGACCGGAAGATGACCGCAGACGAGGTACACCTTCTCCAATCGGTGGTTCCCAGCTGCCCGGCGGTGGCTCCGGCTGGCTGGACCGTCACGCGCGCTCTCAGGCGAGCCGCGCGCATGATGACGCAGAGGAGCCTGCGCACGCACAGGTTCAACGCGAAGACCCACGGCCTGAGGAGGGTGCTTCTCATCGTGCCGCCCTCGGACTCCAGGAGTGTGGTGCCGACGGCCGTGTTGTCGCCGCTCGGTTTGGCCGGCCTCGCCGAGTCGCTGCGGGCGGCCGGATTCGAAGCCGAGATCTACGATGCCATGGCGACCTCACTCGGCGCGCAGTCGATCCGGCTGCACATGGAACACTCCTACCCCCAGGTCGTGGCAGCCGCGGCCCACGGTTCGACGTCCGAAGCCGCCCGCGACGTGCTGAGGGTCGCCAAGGAGGTCATTCCCGGAGTCTTCACGGTGCTCCTGGGCGCGCGGTCCGCGCTGGTTACGGCCAAAGCGCCAAAGGATGCTTCCGTCGACTGCGTGGTTGACGACAGCTGCGCGGAGACCTTGCCTGGACTGCTCGCTCGCCTGAGGGTGGGCGAGCAGCTCGGGCGGATCACGGCGTCGCGCGCGGCTTGAAGGACGAGAACGACAAAGGGGAGTGAGCATGGCCGAGACGCAGGAGTCAAAGGCAGGCGGCACGCTGGCTACCGACGACCAGCTCGAGGCGCACCGCCGTTCGGTGGTCGCGGTCGCCGAAGCGACCCACACGACGCGCCAGCTGCACTCGATGCTCGAGTTCGAGAACGACCGCTACGAATGGCGCCGCTTGTTCTCCGAGCTGCTGGGCACCTTCATGTTAGTCTTCGTCGCCGCCGGCGGCGGCATCGTCAACGCCAGGTTCGGCGGCAGCGACATCCCCCAGTTCATCCTGGTGACCGCGCCCGGCATGATGGTGCTCAGCATCATCCTCTTCATGGGCGCCGTCTCGGGCGCGCACTTGAACCCCGGCGTGAGCCTCGCCTTCGCCCTGCGCGGCGACTTCCCCTGGAAACGCGTGCCGGGCTATGTCGTCGTGCAGTTCGTCGGCGCCATCCTGGCAACGCTGCTGCTGGTGGCCCTGCTGGGCAAGCAGGGCAACGCCGGTCTGACCCTGCCCGGCACCGGCATCAGCGCCACGACGGCACTGCTCTGGGAGATCGTGCTCACCACCGGCCTGGTGAGCGTCATCCTGGGCTGCTCGTCGGGCGCCCAGTCGGTGGGCTGGGGCGCCGCCATCGGCGTCGGCAGCTTCATCGCCCTGGCCGGCATGATCGGCGCCTCGGTGAGCGGCGCCTCGATGAACACGGCGCGCTCGCTGGGGCCGGCCATCGCCCTGTGGCGCTTCACCGACTGGTGGGTGTACCTGATCGGCCCGCCGGTGGGCGCCGTGATCGCCGTGGGCATCGCCTACATCCTGCGCGGGCCGGGCGGCGACAAGACGGCACGCCGGGCCGGCTCCGGGATCCTGAACTAGCCGTTCAAGAAGAAAGAGGGCAGGCAGGCAAGCAAGGCAGGTTTCCCGGTCGAGACCAGGACTTGGCGGCTGGATCCAGTCGCCGCCGTCGGGCGCCAGTGGAGTTTGCGCTGGCCGGCGAGTGCAGCGGCCGCCGCAACTGGAAAGGAGGTTGAGTGCCGGTCGACAGGCCCGACGCACCAAGTGCGGGCCGGCGGCGCCTCCTGCGCCGGCCGGAGCCTCGCAGCGAGCGCTACTACTTCCTGCTCGCGCTGCTGCTGGCCGACATCTTCGTGATCGGGCTCGCGGGCTCGAGCTCGTTTGCCACCTTCACCTACACACCGCTTACAGCGGCCACGCTGCTGCTCGCTTTGCGCACCTCAGAGGCCGCGCGCCGCATGATGCGGGTCGCCTGAATGGCGGCCGCTCTCGCCGTGATCATTTCCGTAACCGCTTTGGTCACCGGCGACGTCGAGCTCAGTGGCTTCAGTTACTTCATGCTGTTCGCCATGCTGTTGATGTCGCCGCTTGCCATCGGGCGACGCATCATCACGAGCCAGCGGGTGACACCGCGGCTTCTGGTCGCGGCCATCTGCGTCTACCTGATGCTCGGGCTGCTGTTCACGTTCGTGTACCTCGGCGTCAACGGCGTCCATCCCAACTTCTTTGCCCAGGGCACCGAGAAGAACCCTTCGATCTACCTCTACTTCAGTTTCATCACGCTGACGACTGTGGGGTTCGGCGACTTCACGCCGGGCGCGGCTGTGCCGCGCGTGCTCGTCATCTTCGAGGCCATGCTGGGGCAAGTGTTCCTGGTCACCGCCGTGGCTCGACTCGTCTCGCTGCTGGGACCGTCGGCGATGCTTGGCGCGGCGTTTCGTGACCCCAGGGACGATGACTGAGCTTACCGACTCCGTTACCGCGTTCGTAGACCCAAGCGGCCGACACGTGCGGAGGCGTTGAACGCCCTACCAGAAAGGTGACCACGTATGGCCAACCTGCTCGTCAGTCTCATCTTGCCTGCGCTCGCCATCGCGCTCAATCCGGTACCGATCATCGCGGTGGTGACCCTGCTCTCCGCCGACCACGGCAAGCGCAGTGCGTTCGCGTTTCTCGTCTCGTTGCTCGTCATCATGCTCACCGTCGCAGGTCTGGCGATCTTCGTGTTTGGCAGCAAGTCGTCGCAAAGCGCAGCGACTACCGGGCAGGCGGCGGCGCAGACGCTGTTCGGAGTCATCTTCCTGGTGCTCTTCGCCGCGCAGTGGCGCGCCAAGCCTGCAGACGCGGACCAACCGCCCGGCTGGATGCGCCTGATCGATAAGGCCGGGCTAGTTGCGGCCATCATCATGGCCCTCGCCCTGACCAACTACGCCCTGCTCACGGCTGGCGCCGACATCATCCGCAAGTCAACGGTCGGCTCGTCGGAGCAGGCGGCGGCACTCGCCTTCTTCGTCCTGCTCGCCGTCTCGACGGTCGTGGCGCCCTTGGTCCTCTACCTGTTTCGCCCAGTCTGGGCAGAAGAGCAGCTGGGCCGGCTGCAGGGCTGGCTCACACGGCACAACCGCGTCATCTTGATGATGGTGTTCGGATTCATGGGCGCCCTGTTCACCGCTCAGGGCGTTGCCAACCTGTTGCACTGAGGACGGGTCCTAGCTCGACCCTCAGACTGAGCCCGGTGGGCTGTTACCGCCCGCCGGGGGCGGCGACAGCCCCGCCTGGGGCGGTCTTCGCCGGGGAGTCCTGCACTCGCGGATGAATCTCCGGAGCCCACGAGTGGCATCGCACCACGACGCTGCAACCGGGCTGCAACCGCGAGGCCTTCGCCGGAGCCTCGCGTCGTCCTTGGGGGGTGTCAGGCAACGCGTGATGCCACAACGAACAAAGCTGAACGTCCGGACCAGGTCCGCTTTGGCGATCCGAGGCGGCCATACTCTGGACCGTGGCCGGCAATTGGTCGTTGTCTCCGTCGCGACCTTGGATTACCATCCCAAGCGGAGCCGCGAGATGCCGCTCTCGACCAGTGGTCGGATCAACCGGCAGTGCCGGAAGCCCCCGGGCAGTGGGTGATCTGCCCTCCGACGAGACGTCGGACCTCCTCCGCCCGAGTGCAGCGAGATGCTCTTTTTGGCGGCCTGTCCTGAGCAAGCCTTCGGGCGCTGCCGTGCGCTGTTCGGCAGAGTGACCGAGGAGGCGCTCGTTTCAGACCAGCCGCAAGAGACAGCCGATGCGCACTCGCAGCGATCTTCTCTGTGACACACTCGCCGCTTCGGGCTCGCCCTGGGCTGTCTCAAGGAGGCCCCCATGAGCCGCATCACCCAATCCCGCAGTACGGCGGCCGCAGCAAGCCGGCCAGACCCGCGCCGCTCGTCTTCGCAGGCCCGGTCGACCGCCGCCGAGGTCGCCCTGCGCATCGAGACCGTCTACGACCTGCAGATGAAGGGCGTGGGCCGTCACGGCCTGCAGGTCTACGCCGCCAACCACGGTTGGGCCGTCTCGCCCCGTCAGCTCGACACCTATGCCCGCCGGGCCCGGGTCCAGTTCGCCAAGGCCGCCGCGCGCGATCGCGCCGTCGAGCTCGGCCGCAGTTTGGAACGGCTCGACCTGCTGTTCATGAGAGCGCTGGCCGAGAACGACCGCCCCGAAGCGCGGGCCGTGCTCAAGGACCTCACCGAGCTGCTCGGCCTGGCGGTCGCCCAGCGTCACCAGCTGACCGGTCCCGGCGGGGCACCGCTGCTCTCCCCAGACGAACTCGCCGCCCAGTTCCGCGCCCTCCTGGCGGCCAAGGCCGAGCGTGTCCGAAACGACGACTCCGAGGAGCAGTGATGGAGCGCGATCCCCAGCGGCCGCTCATCGACCAGCTCGCCGCCCTGAGTGCGGCCGAACGTGACGCCTTCCTCGCCTGCCTGCCCGTCGAACTGCAAGCCCAGGCACTGTACTGCTGGCGGCTCTGGGCCCGGGACGATCAGCGCGCCCCCCAGGGCAACTGGCGCGTCTGGCTTTTACTCTCGGGCCGCGGCGCCGGCAAGACCCGCGCCGGGGCAGAGTGGGTGCGAGCCCAGGTCGAAAGCGGCGCCTGCCAGCGCCTGAACCTCGTGGGGCGCACCGACTCAGACGTGCGCGACACCATGATCGAGGGCCCCTCGGGCATCCTTGCCGTGAGCCCGCCAGGGGCCGGGCCCCTCTACCGGCCGAAACTGCGTCGCCTCGAGTACCCAAACGGCGCTCGGCTCTACCTGTTCTCGGCCGAGGAACCCGATCGCCTGCGCGGCGCCCAGTGTGATGGCTGCTGGTGTGACGAGCTCGCCGCCTGGCGCTACCCGGAGGCCTTCGACATGCTGCTCATGGGCCTGCGGCTGGGCAGCGACCCGCGCTGCGTGGTGACCACCACGCCACGGCCCACCAGGCTCGTGCGCACACTGATCGCCAAGCCCACCACGGTCATCAGCCGGGCCACCACCTTCGACAACCGCGCCAACCTGCCGACCGCCTTCTTCGACGGTGTGCTGGGGCGCTACCAGGGCACGCGCTTGGCCCGCCAGGAGCTCTACGGTGAGGTCTTGGCGGATGTGCCTGGGGCGTTATGGCAGGCAGACGTCCTCGAGGAGCAGCGCGTGCGCCGCGCCCCTGCGGATCTCAAGCGCGTGGTCGTCGCCGTCGATCCGGCGGTGAGCAGTGGGGAAGGCTCCGACGAGACCGGTATCCTCGTCGTCGCCCAGGGCGCAGACGGTCACGGCTACGTGCTCGAGGACCGCTCGGGACGCTACGCGCCGCACGAGTGGGCCCGGCTGGTGGCGACGCTCTACGAGGCTCACCGGGCCGATCACGTCATCGCCGAGGTCAACCAGGGTGGCGACCTGGTGGTCAGCGTGCTGCGCGTCGTGGCGCCGCAGCTGGCGGTGCGCAAGGTGCGGGCCACGCGCGGCAAGTACCTGCGCGCCGAGCCCGTGGCGGCCCTCTACCAGCAGGGCAAGGTACACCACCTGGGCTGCTTTGCCACCCTCGAGGACCAGCTCTGTGCCTTCACCCCCGGCATCGACCGCCGCACCCAGGGCTCGCCCGACCGCGCCGACGCTTTGGTCTACGGTCTCACCGACGTGCTTCTCGGCCGCCGCGAGCCGCGTCCGGCGACGAGCCGCCGCCTCACTCGCTACTGACCCGGCCGTCGTCGTGCGCGCCCCTCGCGGCTGGGCGACGGGCGCGCTCGGCGCTGCGGCTCGGCGGGTCAACACCGCCGGGCCGACCCGCTCGTCCTTCAGATCCTGGGCGCTGACTTTGACGTTAAGCTTGGCGCGACATGGCGAGCCAACGACAGTCCACCAGCGTCCTGATCGGCCGCGCTCGTCTCGCCGAGAGCCTGACCATCGCCTGGATGGTGGTCGAGCTGATCGTGGCACTGTGGGCCGGCATCGCCGCGCACTCGGTCGCCCTGACCACCTTCGGCATCGACAGCGCCATCGAGCTCTTCACGGCGACCGTCGTCCTGCGCCAACTGCTGCTGCACACCGCGCGCGCCAGCGACGAGGAACTCGACCGGCGCGAGCGCCAAGCCTCGCGACTCGTCGGCTGGGGGCTGGTCGCTCTGATCGTCTACATCGTCGCCGCATCGGGCTGGAGCCTGCTGAGCGCCACAAAGCCGGCATCGTCATCGCTGGGCATCGCCTTGGCGATCGCCGCGCTGGCCGTCATGCCCGTGCTCTGGGTCTGGCGACTGGCGCTGGCCGATCGTCTCGACAGTCCCGCCTTGCGCGGCGATGCGGCCTGCTCGCTGGTCTGCATCTACATGTCTGCCATGCTGCTCGGCGGCCTGCTGGCCAACCGCTTCCTTGGCTGGTGGTGGGCCGACCCGCTCGCCGGCTTGGCCATGATCTGGTGGATCAGGGGCGAAGCTCGAGAGGCGCTTGAGGCGGCCCGCACTGGGCGCCGCTGCGACGACGACTGACGCGGTGATGTGCGCGTGACGGCAACGTGACATCCGGTGACGCTTGGGTGACGCGCTCGGTCAGAAGCCCGCACAAGAAAGGGCCACGCGGTGCGTTGCACCTCGGCAGCGCGTCACGCGGACGTCACGGCGCGTCACGCGCACGTCACGGCGGGTCACGAACACGCTTGTCAAGCCGTGACGGCCCTGGCGGTCGCCGACGAAGTGCCGACATCACTGCGACCGAACGCGTCAAGTGGGCTTCCCGATGCGGCCCCGCGGACCGATATTGCAGCGCCAATCGTGCCGTTTCCCGTCAAGGAGCGTGCAAGAAGGGCCCATTTACTTCGCACCGAGCCCTCTTGCCGCAGGCAAACACCACAGGAAAGTCCTGCAAGGAGGGCATTTCAGTGACCAGGGCGAGGTCCTAAACATTGAATCATCTCGAAGAAAACGGCCCCGAAGTCTTTCTTCTGGCCCCGATCCCGACCAGTCCCAGTCACGACTGAAAATCATGGTGTCGGCAGTTCAATTCTGCCCCTCGCCACGAGCCTCTTCTTCCTGCACAGGGCCTAGTTTCTGGCGCCCTTCACCATCCTCCCAACCATGTCTCGAACGCGGCATGTGGTGCGAAGTGAGCGTGGCAGTCACCCAAATGCCGACATCGGCGTGGCACGGCCCTCTGGATCACCCGGATGCCGACGTCCGCCTGTTGTGCAACGGCGGGTCCGCCTTGCCGGCGAGTCGTATCACCTTGGGCAGCCGAGGCTGAAGTTCCTGCGAGCCCTGGCGTGGATGACAGGCCGGGGCCTCGCCGGTGTGCGATTTTGCTAGGATGGACGCCGTCAAGCGAGCCCAAGTCAGAGCGAGAGGGGGGTGCATGACGTGCGCTCTGTGCAAGCTCGAAGAACCGCTTCAGAAGTCGCACATCCTTCCGGAGTTCGTGTACAAGCCTCATTACGACGAGAAGCACAGGACGCTGCTGTTCGATGGGCGTGAGTCGCCGCCGACGATGCTTCAGAAGGGCTTGCGGGAGCCGCTTCTCTGTAGGCGGTGTGAGGGTCGTATCGGGCGCTCTGAAGACTACTTCGCCCGCTACTGGTATCAGGACCACCCCCTGCCCGCCGTGGTCACGACCCCCACCATCACCCTTACCGACATCGACTACTGTCGCTTCAAAATCTTCATGTTGTCGATCGTCTGGCGCGGGGCTGTTTCAAGGCTTGCTCAGCTGAGGGCGATGACGCTGGGGTCTCACGAAGAACCCATGCGCAGGATGATTCTGGAGGGTGATCCGGGTCGTCCCGACAAGTACCCGATTATTGGAGAAGTCCTCGTCGACTCGGACACGCGACGGCCTTGTGACGATGTGGTCGTGGGTCCCATAAGAGATCGTTTCGAGTCCCAGTGGCTTTGCAGGATGGTCTTCGGAGGAGCGCTGTGGATCGTCTTCACCTCAAATCGGAAGCCCTCTGATCCCGTGGTCGAGAGTCGCTTCCTGACCCAGGCCGGGCAGTTGACCATGGGGGTGGGACTGTTCAAGGATTTCGCTGCGGGGAGTGGAGTGGCCCGCGCTATCCGCGAGTCGCTGCGCCATCAACGACGCTAGACTGCCGCTTCGGCGGACGCGTGCGACTTCCCAGGTGTACCCGTCACGCACTCCGCGATTATACGGTTGGCTCTCGGCGCTGAACCACCTCCACCCAAGCCGTCCAAGGCAAAGACGTGCGTCGCGAAATTCGGCGGTGGGGTGGGCGTTGGGGCTCACCTCGACTGCTTGACGAGCCCCCGGAGGAACACTTTGCCTCGTAAGCGAGCGTCTAGCGACTGAAGAGACTTCATCTCCGGCCGTGTGAGCGAGCCGACCCCCCTGGCGGTGGAACGCCGGAGGAGAGGGCCGCAACGGATGCTGCCCGTTGCGGCCCTGGATCGCACTCAGTCAGTCAGTTCTGTGCGGCACTGACGTGGTAGAAGGCCTCGAGCCGGCGGTGCTCCTCGGGCGAGAGCGCACCCTTGGCTTTGACAGCGGGCGCGCTGTTGAGAAACGAGCTGGCGAAGGGCACCAAGATACGCTCGCCCTGGATCTCCACGACGTCGGCGGGGATCACCAGATCGCGTGCCAGGCGGCGGCCGATGACGAGATACTCGGACGATGATTCGCTGTCGGTGAAGACGTCTTTGAGCTTGCCGAGCTTTGCGCCGTCTCGAGAGACTGCCACAAGTCCCACAAGGTCCAGACCCAGTGCAACCGCCATGATTCACTCCTTATCGTTCGAGAGAACTGTTCTTGTGCGTAGCTGTGATGTGAGTGTAGGCCCTTCACTCGCGGCGCTGATGGGGGGATAATCAGGGGCAAAAGAGAGTCTTCTGCCCTTACGACAAGTCACTCGCGTGGCGAGCCAGCAGGAGGTCGACATGCTTGAGAGACCAGCGCCAGCGCCCAGTGACCTGCGCCTGCGGGCCTTCGTCGATGCCGTATTCGACGCTTACTACGACTGGCACATCCAGACCGGCCACATGGAGATGTCGGATCAGATGGACGCGCTGCTGAGGCTCGAGCCCGGCGCCCTGCCGAGAGCCTTTGACGGCTGGCTAGGGCGCGTTCATCCCGACGATCGCAAGGAGGCGCTCCTCAACAACCAGCGGGCGGCCCAACGGGGAGGTGTCTACGAGGGCGAGTACCGCATGGAACGTGGCGATGGCAGCTTCATCTTGGTGCGCGACCGTGGCGTTATTCTCAGAGATGGGGACGGGCTCTCCACTCACATGATCGGGGCCATCCGCGACATCACCGGTGAGCGCGAGGCGGAGCGCGCGCAGCGCGAAGCCGCCGACCTCTACCGCACCCTCTTTGCCCAGGCGGTCAACCCCGCCTACCACATCGCCGGAGACGGCCGATTCTTGGACGCAAACGACGCCGGCTTGGCGTTCCTTGCAATCGAACGAACACAGCTCCCCCGCCAGAACGTCGCGGCTCTCTGGGGTGAAGATGCGCTGCCAGCCGTCCGCGCCGCCCTCGCCAGCCCGGACTCTGTAGCGACGCTCGACCTTGAGCTGCGCATCGGCGATTCACTGAAGGCACTCACTGTGACTCTCCTGCCATGCCGGTTGGGCGGAGCAAGCACCTGTTTTGCGCTGGGCACAGACATCACCGAGCACAGGGCTCTGCATCGCGCGTTGGAAGCCTCGGGAGAATCGTTGCGGCGTCAGGCTGCGGCGTTGGAGGACGCCAACACGGCTTTGCGGGTGATTCTCGAGCAACGCAACAAGGATCGCGCCGAGCTCGAGCGCACCGTTGCGACCAACGCGCAGACGATGATCGTGCCGCTCCTCGAGCGGCTGAAGAAGAAGCTCGCCACGACCCCCGAGGCGATCTATGCAGACGCGGCGATCCAGAACCTGAATGAGCTGGTCTATCCGTTTGCTCAGTCACTCGACGCTCTGGCCGGCAGTGAGACATGGCTCAGCGTGCGGGAACGCGAGATTGCCAACCTAATCAGGGCGGGCAAGAGCTCGAGCGAGATTGCCGAGGCGCTCTTCATCTCGCCGACCACGGTCGCCTTCCACAGGAAGAATCTGCGCCGCAAGTTCGGCTTGGCGGCGCACGGTCCATCGCTGGCTGCGCATCTTGCGCGATTGCCCGGAGGCCAGGGCCGCCCTCCCGGCCTGTCGGTTCCCGACGCCACATTCTGACGGCCCGGATTCAGGGATGCTCAGCCAGCGGTTCTAGGCGACCCGCGACCGCCTGCAGGCCGAAAGCGACCACCGGGTGAACGTCAAAGTCGAGAGGGGTTGGAGTCTACTGTGGAAGGACAGCCGCGATTGTGGGCAGATCCTAGCTGCCGCGGCCGCCAAACGCCGCGATCACCTCCGCCGCCTCGGCATCGACCTGGGGCAGCACGTGGGAGTAGATATCCAAGGTGAAGGCCACAGTGGCGTGCCCCAGCCGCCGCGAGACGATCGCCGCATTGACGCCCTTGGCCAGGGCGAGGCTGGCGTAGGTGTGCCGCAGCCCATGCAGAGGGATCTGCGGCAGCGCCGCGGCACGCACCAGGCGAGCAAACAAGGCGCTGATGCGCTCAGGGTG
>Ga0182021_10002467_pt1 | contig 21602 bp, 18 predicted proteins | sample 612E3MmetaG_FD_120493 | JGI IMG/M metagenome (GOLD analysis project Ga0182021, IMG submission 120493) | Permafrost microbial communities from Stordalen Mire, Sweden - 612E3M metaG (Illumina Assembly) | ecosystem: Environmental > Terrestrial > Soil > Wetlands > Permafrost | place: Sweden... | reverse complement strand
TAGCTACGAGTAGGGCTGAAAAAATGATGATGGAGACGCGCACGCCGAAGCGTTCGCGGATCAAGTCAGCCAGACCGCGGCGGGTGACCAGGGTGAGGCGCATGCCCATCTCCTGGGTGACGGCCAACATCAGGGTGAGGATGGGCAGCAAAAAGAGCACCGGGTATCCGAGGGCGGCGCCGGCAACCGAGTAGGTAGCCACACCGCCGGCATCGTTATCTGCCATGGCTGTGATGGTGGCGGGACCAAATACGGAGAAGAAGATGATTAATCCACGTATGATCGGCCAGGTAAGCCATTTTCTTTTATTGAATGGAGAGGTTATTGTTGGCAAAATTGGCTCCTAATGGTCTGGGTGGAATCATCTTGCAAGGAACGCCGCAGCGTTTTTTTTGCAAAATGGCAAGGGCCCTGATCGATCAAAGTTTGAAGAAAGTGGCTGCGAGCGTGGCCAAAGAAGCAATAAAAATTGCCACTGAGCCAACGATCGTAAACCATTTTTGAAAACCTTTATTCTTGTACTCACCCATCAACGATTTGTCGTTGGTTAACTTGAGCAGGTAATAAAATACCAGCGGTAAAGCAACCGCATTGATGATCTGGGTGATGATCACCAGGCTGAACAGGCTCACGCCTGGAATCAGAGAAAACCCGGTGGCAAGCACAAGCTGAATGCCAAACAGCACATAAAAAGACTTGCTCTGTTTGAAGTTTGAGTCCAGGCTGCCCTGCAGACCAAAGAATTCAGAAAATGCGTAGGCAGTAGAAAGCGAGACCACGATCAACCCCATGAATCCGGCGTTCAAGATTCCCATGGCAAACAAAGTCCCGGCCAATTCCCCGGCGAAGGGCTTAATAGCGATGGCTGCCTGCTCACCGGAAACCAGGGGTATTTTGTTGACAAATAAAGTGGCGGCAGTGGCAATGATCATAAAGAACGAAAAGAAGTCGGTGAGAAACGCGCCTACGTAGGTCTCGATTTGCGAGTAAATGATTTTGCCGGCTTCGATCTTTTTATCATATGCAAAACTGCTGATGAAGAATTGTCCCCAGGGGGTGACGGTGGTCCCCAGCACACCCATGCCAATGAGCAGGTAACTCTTGAGGTACGAAGGTGTGAAAGCGACCCCGTGCGGATAGATGAGGTTGGAAAGCGCCAGGCCCCAATCCGGTCTGGATTTCACTGCAGAAATGATATAGGTCAGATAAAACAGACTCGAGATCAACATCAGCCCCTGGGTGAGCTTGTAATTGCCTTTGGTAACAAACAATACCGAGAAAAGCACAATTAAAAAGACAAAAGGGAGGGCCGGCAAGTGCAGCATGCTGCTGGTGGTCTGGACGGCAGCTACATCAACGGTGAGGGTACCCAGGTTGGCAATGATCAATGCGCCAAAGATCAACACAGCGATCTTGACGCCGAATTTCTCACGGATCAGATCGGCCAGACCGCGGTGAGTGACCAGGGTGAGGCGCATGCCCATTTCTTGTGTTACACCCAGAAGCAGGGTGATGATCAAGAGGAGAAAAAGAATGGGATAGCCCAGGGTGGCTCCGGCAACGGAATAGGTGGCCACACCGCTGGCATCATTATCTGCCATAGCGGTGATGGTAGCCGGGCCGAAGACCGAGAAAAAGATAATGAGTCCCCGGATGACTGGCCAGGAGAGCCATTTCTTTTTATTAATTGAAGAAGCAGTTAATCGCATAATAGTCTCTTGCGGGTTTAACTGCGGTCATAATAAAAGAAGCGCGGTAAACGTTTCTTCCAGGCGGTGGGGATGATCTTATCCAGCGCGTCATCCGCTGTGACCATACCCAACAAATGATTGGAGTCATCCACGACCGGCAAGGTGAGCAGATTGTACTTCGCCACCAATTGCGCCAGGGTATCCTGTTTTTCCAGCACATTGGCCGAAACCACTTTTTTGTGCATGAACTCGTTGACCGGCGTTTTAGGTTTGGAAAGGATGAGGTCGCTTAAAGAAAATACGCCCATCAGGTGATTCTCGTCATCAGTAACGTACACGTAAAACATGGATTCGGCTTCGTCAGCCGAATTGCGCAAAACATCGATGGCTTTCTCGGCTGTCAATCCGGGGCGAATGGTGGCAATATCGGTGGTCATCATACCGCCGGCGGAATCTTCGGGGTAAGAGAGCAGCAAGCGTACATCTTCCGCTTCGTCGCCTTCCATTAATTCCAACAGGTCTTTACTTCTTTCCTCAGGCAGTTCAGCCAGTAAGTCAGCCGCTTCATCAGGCGACATTTCTTCCAAAACGTCGGCCACTTTTTCATCCGACATCCCCTGCACCAGGGTGGCCTGGAAATCAGGTTCCACCTCTTCCAGAGCGTCGGCCAAATGCTCAATATCCAATTTATCCAGCAGCTTGCCGCTTTCTGAATGGTTCATATCGCTGATGATCTCGGCAATATCCGCCGGATGCAGCTCGCTGAGTTTTTCTGCGGGGACTTTGAGGCGCATGAATTGGTCGTGCAGCAGCAGTTCGACTGAATCCCACGAAATGAAGCTCTTGCGCGGATTTTGGGTAAAACGTGCTGCCAGTTGGTCAGCCATTTTGCCCAGGCCCATACGGCGAATGATACCCAACGAACCGATGTCCACGTTGGCAATGTAATATTCTGTGCCGACGCGGGTCAGCTCCAGATCGTTGACACGCACCACACGGATGCCGTTGGTATCGATGATCTGTTTATCCAGCACATCTTGAATGACCTGGATCTCGTCTCCTTTGACCGGGTAAAGCGGCAGTTCTTCCTCTTTATGCGAAAGAGGAATCACCTGGGCAAAGAGGACGGCAATTTCGGAAAATGGATAGTAGTGGATTTTTTTATTTTTCGAGACCGCGAGCGCGGTCAAAACCGGATGTTGGATCCCGGGTTTTTGCGTGGCCAGAACTTCATCGACACGACCGAGCTTTTCGCCCTCCGAGTCCACTACGGTTCTACCAATAATCTGACTGATAAATGGCATCTTATCCTCCAATTCAAAATAATAACGGAAGCGATGCCGGTAAAAAAATACCGGCTGATGAAATCACCAGCCGATATCCAGATTCAACTCATCTAAACACGGAATATGGTCAACAGACCAGTGATTTCTTTCTGTTGCACACCGGGCAGGCGGAAACCAAAAAACCACAGAAAACTGTGTTTTCCCCAACCGGGCGCATGTTATTTTGTGCGACGAACTCTGTCAACTCAAAAACTCCCCTTGCACTAAGAGGAGGCACGTCTTTTGAGCTGGCGGTTTCTTCCAACTGCATTGAATTACCCTTTCTTAAAAAGTAAGAACAATTAAATTACCTATTTTCATTTTATTGATGGAAGGGGTATCTGTCAAGAGCAAACTTGGACGGGATCAAGGTTTTCACAAGAATGAAACATATCGTCATTTTCCTAACTATATTTGTGCGTCTCTCCCCGGGCTGAGATCGCCACGCCTTGGGAAGAACGCCCAAGGCTCGCGATGACAGTTATTTTGGGGTTTGTCAAGCTTTCTTGTGAATGCCGTGTGGACGGGATGTGCAAACGCGGATGGAGCGAGACAGAGATGAGAAAGAGAGACTTTTGATACTGACTTTGCCTTCGGATCGGCCGAGATATGACTCATCCGATAGCAGGGCCGCAATTTAAGGGTTTTGGCAAGAGGGGATCATTTTTTGTTTTTTAACTGAGTGGTTCATTTGGTGCTGTTCTGCCGGCAATCATCTGGTGTTTTCCGGAGATGAGGATTAAAATAAGATTAAATCCATGAGAAAATCACGATATTTGTTACTTTAAAAATTCCAACAATTCATTTACTTTTAAGCATATATGCCAAACGTGGTGCGTCTAGATTATTGGTATGCGTTTTTTGTCTGTTTTTTTCGTTTGGTTGCAAGGCGTATCTCCTTTACCAGAATCACTGCAAAAGAAATCTCATTCTCCGTTCTTGTGTTGGCTGATGCATTACTAGGTGGCTGCGATCAGGGATTACCGCATTAGTCGAAAGGGCGTAGGTTGAAGTTAAACTGTTGGAGGAAAACATGGTCGATTATCATCATTTATTGAAACTGGCTTTGGAAGAAGCCAAAAAGGGACTTTCGGAGGGAGGCGTTCCTGTTGGGGCGATCCTGGCTGATCAGGAGGGGAATGTTTTGGGCAGGGGTCACAACATGCGTGTTCAGGAAGGCGACCCTACCATTCACGGCGAGACGGCGGCCTTCAAGAACGCCGGCAGGCAGCGCGGATACAAAAACAAAATTCTGGTCACCACCCTTTCCCCTTGCTGGTATTGCTGCGGGTTGATCAAACAGTTCAATATTGGGCAGGTGGTGGTTGGCGAGTCGGTCAACTTCAAAGGCGGACAGGATTGGCTGGTGGAGCAAGGTGTAAATGTGATCGATCTGAAAGACGCCGAATGCATCGAGATGATGCGTGACTTCATCGCGAACAACCAGGAATTGTGGTTCGAAGATATCGGGGAATAACCCGTTCTGAATTTCGCTGAATTTAAAAGACTTTAGACTGGCCGCTGCAGCGCAGCCGCCAGTTTTTCTGCGCTGATGGGTAGGTCTGTAACGCGCACCTTGACCGCGTCGTAGACTGCATTGGCAATGGCCGGAGCGGTGGGGACGAGGCAGATCTCCGCCAGACCCTTGGCGCCAAAGGGGCCGTCCAGCTCAGGATATTCGAGCAGTTGAACATCGAGGTTTAGGGGGATGTCGAGGCTTGTCGGCAGCAGATATTCTGAAAAACTATCGACCCACTGACCGTTGGGTTTGAGCGGCATATTCTCATACAGGGCATAGCCAACCCCCATGACGACACCGCCTTCAATTTGGCCTTCAGCGGCGCGGCGGTTGATGACCTTGCCCAAGTCATGGATGGCGACCATGTCCTTCACTTCGACAGTGCCCAGTTCAGGGTCAACCTCAACACGGGCCACCTGGGCTGCAAACACATATTTAACGTGGGGCATACCAATGGGTAAATGTTGGGGGGTGGATGCCTCAGGATAAGGGAAAGTCGCGGCAGCTTGAGCTTGAATGGGTTTGCCTTGCTCGGCGGCACGGCTGGCAAACTCGCTTGCAGGCAAGGCTCTTCCGTCCGGCAGCAGCACAGTTCCTTGTTGATACGACAATTTTTCTGGCGGCAGCTTTAATAAGGAGGCGGCGCTGCAGATGAGCTCTTTTTGCAGCAGAACTGCCCCGGCCAGCATGGCGTTGCCCACCAGAAAAGTCATGCGCGAAGCGCAGGCCGCCCCGCCGTCGGGGACGTCTTGCGTGTCAAAAGGAGCGGTAATGACCTGGTCAAAGGGCAGGCCCAGTGCCTCGGCAGTGATCTGTTCAGCGACGGTGACGAGTCCCTGGCCCAATTCGGGCGTGCCCAGGTGGATCAGAACGCGTCCGTCGGGCAGCCACTCCAGGCGGTGCTCGGAGCGGTCGAGTACTTTGGCGCCCAGCCCCATACTCTGCATGGCCAGAGCCAGCCCGACCCCGCTGATCTTGCCGGGGGTTGACGGGAGCAGGCGCAGCCTTTCACGGGCAGCCATGGCACGCTCCAGAATGGGCGCCATCCCAAGGGCGGTTTCATTAATCTGCACTCGCGTGGGTAAGACATCGCCCTGGCGCAGGATGTTTTTACGGCGCAGCTCGGCGGCATCCATGCCCAGGCGTTCGGCCAGCATATCCATGGCGCTTTCAATGGCAAAGTGCGCCTGCGGGCTGCCAAATCCGCGCATGGCACCGGAATAAGGCGTGTGGGTATAGATCACTTTGGTTTCGATACTGACATTGGGAATGCGGTATGGGCCGGTGACCATTTCAGTGAGCAGGCTGCCGACAGCCGGACCGTAAGAGGCATAGGCACCGGTGTTCATCCATACCTGCCCTTGTAAAGCAATCAGAGTGCCATCTTTTTTGGCGCCGATTTTGAGATGGATCTGAGCCGGATGGCGTTTGGGGTGGGCGACGAAGGATTCACGGCGGTTATTGACGATGCGTACCGTGCCTTTGATCGACCAGGCTGCCAGTGCGGTCAGAATGGCCATGCTTGAATCTTCTTTACCGCCAAAGGCCCCGCCGATGACTGTACTCAACACCTGGATGTGCTCAACCGGCAGACCCAAAACCGCGGCGATGCACAAACGGTCGACAAAGGGTTCCTGCGAGCTGACCCAGACGCTCAGCGTGCCGTCAGGGTTGTAACGGGCCAACGAATTTTCGGGTTCCATATAGCCGGGAGCCACCCGCTGCACAGAGAAAGTCTCTTCCATTATTACATCAGCAGCGGCGAAGCCATCCTCCAGGCTGCCAGATTCCACGTTATATTGGGAGAGTAAATTCCCAGAAGGATGAACCAAGGCAGCGCCTGGCGCCAGTGCTTGCTGCGGTTCGAGCACAGCCGGCAGCGGCGCGTATTCCACCACCACGCGGGCGGCGGCCTGTTGAGCAATTGCCCTATCCACGGCAATGACCAGCGCCACTGGTTCGCCAATGTGGCGCACTTCTTCGCCTGCCAGAACCGGTTGGTCGGGAATAAGGCCAAAAGTTTTTTGGCCGGGGACGTCGGCAGCGGTCAGCACTGCCAGCACACCCGGCAGTTGAAGGGCGGCTTCTTTGTTGATAAAAAGGATGCGGGCGTGATGGTGGGGGGAGCGTACCATCACGCCAGAAATGACATTCTGCAGGGGGAGATCAGCGGTGTATTGTGCAGCGCCATTCACCTTGCCTGCCGCATCTTTGCGGATCTCAGGGTTGCCAATAAGAGAACTTTTAGCGACCAACCTACGCCTCTATGATGGTGCGTTGGACGGAGTATTGATGCTGATGGAACTGGTACTGCGGTATGAAACCTCTGCCCAGAGTACCCCGAGCGCATATCTTCAAAAACGTCGGGGCACTCTGAAACAACAGGGGGGATGTAAACAATTTAATAATGAACATAGATCATTCTTGTGCTGCTGGAAATGAGTGATCGGGGGAATCTCCCCTGCGCGTGAGCAAACGGAAGTTGACCAATTTTTGATTGAAGTAATTCATTGAAAAGGCAATGGGGATCTTCTGACTTTCGTCGAGGAAAATCTCTTTCATTAAAAGTACCGGCGAGCCTGGTGGGCAGTTAAAGGTGGCGGCTACCTCGCCGGTAGCTTCCACTGGTGAAAGATCGATCATCACATATTCAACGCGCTTGCCTGAAGCGTGGTCAAGATAATTCATAAAACCGATACCCTCTGGCGACAGGTCATATTCACCGGTCATGGATTGGGGCATATAGTCGAGGGTATACATGGCCGGACGGCCGTCGGCATAAAAGATCAATTTTTTATTGAGAACGGGGCTGTTCTTTTCCAGTTTGAGTGCCAGGCGGGCAACTTCGGGAGGAAACACCACTTCGGATGCGATCGTATCCACTTTTGGGGAATAACCGGCGCGCAGCAGCAGATCGCGATTCTCATAAAAAGTATCCAGCAGGTATTGATAGGAGTTGGAGAATTGGGCTACGCGTGTTCCGGAACCCTGTTCGCGTAAGATGAGTCCATCATGGTAGAGCAGGTCCATAGCTTGACGTACCGTGTTACGGCTGAGGCCATATTGTTCCATTAGCTTGCGCTCAGATGGGATCTCGGCTCCACTGGCCCAGGTGCCAGTAACAATCTGCTCGCGCAGTAACTGGGCAAGTTGGTAATACAGGGGAATAAACGATTTTTTATCTAGGGAAGCCATGAAAATACTCACAAGTGGTTGGTACCACCCAACCACTTGTGAGTATAGAGGGATTTCAAGCGCAAGTCAAGTAAGAAATTGTTTTTTAGAAAGATTAGACCAGGCCCGGGTGATTTTTCACCAGGCGGAGCCCGGTTGGGTGAAGGCCAGCATGTCTTCACGAAAAGAATCCAGCACCGGCATGGGTACATGCAACTCGTGCCCACTGTTCAATACGTCGAAATAAAAAGTGCGCACTTCCTGCGGGTCTGCCAGCGCATGCAGGGAGCAGCGTTTTCGATATTCATCGTGTGCAAACATCCAGCTTAAAGCGATACTGACCAGTAAGCCGGTTAATTTTGAGGGATGCAGGTACATCTGCAAATCCGGGAAGCGCTCCAGATCGACACCGCGTGCCCGTACCACCTGCAAACTCTCTTGAATGGCAGCCAAAATTAGTTTGCTCGACTGGCGATCTGAGTAGAGCTTTTTGAAACTGCCTGCCCTCACCAACATTGGCCACGGGCCGGCGGTGTAGGCATATTGCACCCACAGGTAATGCAGCATGTCGTCTTGAACGTGCGTGGTGATCTGCGCTGATTGGAACAGGGAGATACATTTTTGCAGGCAGTCATCCGTCTTGCCGCTGCGGCTGCCAATGTCGATCGCTTTGATGGTGCAGACCAGGCGCTCGTCGAGAAAGCTACCGCCGGCTTTGGCATCGCCAAAACTATATTTGGCCGGGTCGAGCCACTGATCAATTTGCTGCGTGCCCTGCCAATTTTGCGTGAGCAGAAGAGTATCTGTGCCCCGGGTGAACGGGGCGATCTGCTGCAGGGTCTGCTCCAGCGTGTAATGCTTGGTCGGGATGATGACCAGATCGAAACGCTCCGCCGGGGAGATGGACTCGCGGGCGCAGATGGGATAGATTTCCTGGACGTGTTCGGGATGGTGAGGCCGGCGGTCGATGACATCCACGGGCATGCCGTTGGCGAATTGGACGGCGCGGCCGGGACGAACGAGATGGGTCACTTCGTGCCCGCCCCGGGTCAATGCCCAGCCGAAAATGGAACCGACCACACCGGCGCCGATGATGAGTACTTTCATGCTGCCTTCTTTTATATATGCTTTAACGAACCCTTCCTGAATCAATTATTATCAGGGAGCGGGGGTACTTTCTGGTGTAGATGCTGCTTCAGATGATGGCAGTGTGGCTGAAATTACTGGAGTGACCGCCATCGGCGGCACATTCGGCAGACCGTCCACGAGAAGCTGCCAGGCGCTGTCAATATCATATACGGCAACCACCGGGTAGGCCGGCAAGTTGGCGAGAGCCAGATCGAGGCGTTCAATGACGATCTTCAGGCTGTCCACCTGGGCAGCCGGCAGGGTGCTCTGCAGGCTGTAAAGCAAGTCGCGAGCGCTGGCGGCATCGGTGCGAGCCAGACCGTAATTACTTTGCGAAAGATACAGGCGGCTGCGGGAGAGCAGTTCGATGGAGCGGGTGAGGGTAAGCTGCGAGGCGAGGTCGCTTTTTTGGCTCTCCAGGCTGGATTGCAGTTTGGTCTGCATCTCTTGCAGAGAAGCCAGGGTTTCTGTGTGCGTTTGCAGGGCCACATCCACGGCGTCGGCACGGGTTTCCAGTTTGGAGATGCGTTCGTTTAATGTCTTGATCTCGTCAGAAAGCTGCTTTACATCCGCGGCCTGCTGGGTGGCTACTTCGCTGACGCGGGCTGTGTTTGACTGCAGTGGGTTGAGGATCTTTTCTTTGAAGAGGGGAATCCCAAAATATACGGCAGCGAAAAGCGCCGCCAGGATGAGGACAGCAATCAAAATGCGGATGAGAATACGACCGACCTTTTTCTCACTACCCGGTTTTGGAGCGATGATCTCTGCTTCCGGTGATTCCGCAGCGCTGGTCTCTGTTTCAGGCTGCAAGGTTTCTTCGTAATTTTTTTGCAATCCCTTGAGTTTTTTTGTGGAAAGCCCCTTTGATTTGGCGGCACTTTCCAAAGAAGAGAACGGCCGGGCAGCGAGAATTGCCTGCACCTCTGCCGGAGTGATGCCGGAAACTGCGTTAAGTTCATCCTCTGAGGACGTGTTCAAAAATTCCAAAAAGTCCTTCATCTCCACCTCAATCATAAATGATAATAATTTAATTCATTATACCGTCTGGAGACCAGGTGAAGTTTTAAACTGGAAAGCGAATTTGATATAATTACTCATTATTCGTAAAAAAATTTGAATTTAACAGGTGAATTATGGCTACTCGAGTTTATTATGGTTCTCCCCAACAATCCCGGCTGGATGCCAGCGAAACCTTACCGGCTAAGTTGGACTTGATCCTGGAACGGCTGCACATCCGTGACCGAGTCAAAGATGAGCGTGTATGTATCAAGCTGCACGTGGGAAACAATATTGGGTATTCAGTGATCCACCCGGTGTTTGTGCGCAAAGTGGTGCAGGCGGTGAAAGACGGCGGCGGCAAACCTTTTATCGCGGATATTAGCTGGGATGTACAGAACTGCGCTTCGCGCGGTTACACCGAAGAAGTGCTGGGCTGCCCCATCTACCCTGCCGGCGGACCCGACGAGAAGTATTTCTATCCGCATGAACATCCATTTAAGAACATCAAGAGTTGGAAGCTGGCCGGGTTGATCGAGGATTCTTCCTTTCTCATCAACTTTGCGCATATCAAAGGCCATCCCGCTTGCAGTTTTGGCGGTGCCTTCAAGAATCTGGCGCTAGGCTGCATGGTTCAGGAAACCCGCGGCCAGATGCATGACACCAATCACTTTGACAAATACTGGTTCAAAGAAAAATGCTCAGACCCGGCGGTAATGCAAAAAATTGTGGATTCGTGCCCGTTTGGCGCCGTCGTTTTCGATAAACAAGATGCCTCAGAACTGCACGTTCACTTTGAAGTTTGTAACCAGTGCATGCGCTGCCAGAAAGTGGCTCCGGCCGGCAGCCTGAAGATCGTCCCGACCAATTTTGACGCTTTCCAGGAGGCTTGCGCCATCAGCGCATCGATAGCCCTTTCCACCTATGCTCCCGAGAAGGTGACCCACCTGGCCCTGGCGAACCAAATGACCCCGGTCTGCGATTGCTTTGGTTTCACCGGTCTCTCTGTTCTACCGGATGCCGGAATTTTTGGCTCAGATGATATTGTGGCCATTGATAAAGCCGTGCTCGATGTGACCGGCAAGTCTCAATTGATCGAAGAAAACGTTCCCAACAGCATGGAAGTGGTCACCCATGAAGGCCATCCCTTTGCCCATATTCACGGACCTTTCAAAGATCCGTACAAAGTGGTTCGTTACGGCGAGACACTCGGCCTGGGCAGCCAGGAATACGAACTGGTCGATGTCTTGCCGGTGCAGACCCGCCCGCAGCGCAGCGCACCGGTTTACGTGGCGCTAAAATAATTTTCTTGAACCGGAACCACAAATTTAATAAATTTGCAACCCGGATCGATAAAAACGATCGTTCAATAAAAAAGGTCTGACGGAATTCTATTCGTCAGACCTTCAATTTAAACCAGAAACAAATATTGCTGGTCTACAGTGCCATTTCGTAAACACGATAAAGACGCAGATCTTTAACTCCCAGTTTATAAAGCGCATTGTTCATGTGGTCATTGTCTTCGAGCACATAGTTAATTTCCAGGCGGGTGGTGGGGGTATATAGTGCTTCATAAGTGGCGCGGTAGAGCAGGGTATCCACGCCGCAGCCTTGAAACTCAGGGAGGACTCCCAGCGCCCACATGCGGTACTGGTGAATGTGGGGAAGCATGAAGAGCATTCTAAAAATTCCGCGCAAGCCAAGCCGTCCGTTCAAGCCTTTTAGCAGCAAGTTAATATCTGGTAAAGACATGGCAAAACCGATTGGTTTTCCTTGGCCATCTTCAGCGATGATGACGGCTTTGGGGTTGATGACCTGTTTCAGATCGTGTGCCATAGTCCGCGCTTCAGCATCGGTTACCGGGTAAAAGCCCCAATTATCTGAAATTGAAGTGTTGGCCAGATTGGTCATGGTAACCACATCTTCTTCGAGATTCTTCATATTCACCGGGCGAACGGTAATGCCGTAGCGTTTCTGGACAACATCCGTGAGGGTTAAATAGCGCTGCGGGATTTGCCAACCTTCTTTGGCGTCGCAAATATACACCTTCAGATCTTTGGCTTTTTGCAGGCCAAATTTCTGCAGGAATTGATTGTAGTAAGGAGGGTTATAAGGCGCCATAATGATCGGATCCGGCGTGAATCCATCCACGACCAACCCCCATTCTTGAGAGGCAAAACTCCAGGGGCCGCGCATGACCTTCATGCCTTTGCTCACCAACCAATCACGTGCCGCGCCAAGCAATGCCGCTGCCACAGCTTCATCCTCGATGCATTCAAAAGAGCCGAAAAGGCCAATGGGCTGCTTCCAATGGTCAAGTGCCAGGTGGTCGAGAAAGGCAGCGATGCGGCCCACAACCCTATCCCCTTCTTTGGCCAGGAAGAGGGTATAGGTACAATGATCAAGCATAGGGTTTTTGGCCGGTACAAATTGGGACGCTTGCTCGCTGCGCAGCGGCGCCACCCAAACCGGGTCGTTTTTATATAATTGATAGGGGAATTCAATGAATGCTTTCAGGTCTTCGGGGGTTTGAGCAGAAATAATTTGCATGGGTCTCTCTCAAAAAAAGGATAAAAACAATATCGAAACTATATAGTGAAAAGCGAATTCCGGCAAATGATTCTGAAAAGGAATAAATTATTTATTTTTGGTGTATACGGCTAACGCTAAATTGCCGTTTCTGAGTAGGCCAGGCCAGTTGACGAAGCGATCGCAATTGGGAGCAAAGGAATCATACATATTAATTGTCTTTCGGGATTCGCGGTATCCAGCGTGGTACGGTGCGCAGGTATTTCTTGTAAGGCCGGCCAAAACGTTTTGTCAGCGCCGGTTCCTCAACATAAACGATGTAGAGCTGCAAAAATAACATGAGTACGGCGCTGTACATAATCAACCAGGGGGTCTCAAAAAAAAGCGTTTCTCCAAACGGAATCAATACTGCAATACTCAGGTACATTGGGTTGCGCAGCCAACGGTAGAGGCCTGTACTGACGAACCGATACGGTGGGTCAAAAGGAGCTGGAGTATCTTTGCCGCGGCGCACAAACGCCTGGCAAACCCAGCCTACTGCAAACAGACCAGTGGCTGCCAGGATGGCCCCGCTGATTTGCAAGATCCCCAGGCTGGAATAGGTCAGTTTGTGTAAAAGGTTCAGGATCAGCCAGGGGATCAAGACATCGACCAGCGCAGGTACAGCTAAAAAGAGCAGGATCACTTTTGTCCACAACATGGCAGCCTCCTACAATGTTTGCTGTTTCCATTATACAGACTTGTTTTCAAAGGAAATCGGTGAAATTGTCCACTCCCTCAAAAAAAGGTTTTTGAAATATTTGCTACAATTATTAAAATCAGCTTTCATCGAGGGAATGATGACCTGGGATGCCTTCCGTGCTTTCTTGATCCAGACTTACGCCTTTTTTGGGTTGATCGGCAGTCTGCTCATTATGTTCTCCATGCTGGTGAGTGCACTTTTCTACCGGGGTAAAAAAGGCGAAAATTATTCCGTTTTCAACCATTACATTTCAGAACTGGGCGAAGTGGGGGTTTCGCGCCTGTCGCTGCTCTTCAACCTGGGATTGATCATTGGCGGGCTGACTTTGATTCCGTTTCTGGTGGGTATGGGGTTGGCGCTGGGGAATCTCTGGGGGAAGATCGCCATGATAGTGGGAATTTGGACCGCGCTTTCTTGCACGGCAGTGGGAATCTTCCCGATGAACAACATGAAAAGCCATTACTGGGTGGCGCTCTCTTACTTTCGTTCCGGCCTGGTGACCGTATTATTGTTCAGCATCGCCGTGTTTGCGCAGTCAGCCGAGTTTGAGATCATTCCAAAGATCTCGAATCTGGCAGGTTTGTTTTCGGTGGGATGTTTTGCAGCCTTTTTATTGACAACAGACACCAACAAGAAAAAAGTCGAATCCAAAGAAGAAGCGTTGGATCCTGAATCACTGCCTGAACGGCCGCGTTTTTGGAAGACAACCATCCTGGAATGGGCGGTTTTCTTTTCGACCATCGTCTGGTTTTTGGTACTGGCGTTGTTCGCTCTAAAATAACCAAGCTGGAACTTCCTTGCCCGGAAGAACGTCAAGACATTTAAGGAACTATTTCCAAGAGGCAAAAAATGAAAAGGATCTTTAAATTCTTTATGGGTTTGATTCTGTTCGGTTTGACTTTAACTGCCTGCACTGGCGGCGCTCAGAATATCACAGAATCAATGGATGGGCAGACCGTAACGGTCAAAGCGGGCGAATCTTTTACGATCAAATTAAGCGGCAATCCGACCACGGGATACGGCTGGCAGATGGCCGATGTAGACACAAGTATTGTTCAGCAGGACGGTAAAACGGCATATAAAATGGATTTGCCGATTGCCGGGTCCGGTGGAATGTACACATATCACTTTAAAACAGTGAGTGCCGGAACGACCACCTTGAATTTTAAATACCTGCGTTCCTGGGAAAAAGACAAAGCCCCTTACAAGACATTCACGATCACGATCGAAGTTCAGTAATTTCCGGGCACGCTTAAGTGGAGTTTAAAGAAAAAACCACCTTGCAGTGGTTGATGGAACATGGCGGGGAGGGAGGGATTCGAACCCTCGGTCGAGTTTAAAGCCCGACAATCACTTAGCAGGCGATCCCATTCAGCCACTCTGGCACCTCCCCGAGTATTCAATTGTACCCTACGCTTTTCAGGCGGAGGGGGAGGGATTCGAACCCACGTTGGCTTTCACCAAACTTGTTTTCAAGACAAGCGCCTTAAACCACTCGGCCACCCCTCCATTCTAAGCTGGGCGAAGCAATTCTAACATACTTGAACCGCCCGTACAAGCATTCACTCCCCCTTTGTTCGCTCTCCTTAAGGCATAGCCCACCTTAAAAATAAATGGTCTTTACAAAAAAGCATTGTTCGCTTGTTGCACATCAAGGGAATAGATCAATTATTTGAAACGTCACCCAAAAAAAAGAGAGACTTGATCAAGCCTCTCGTTTAAGTAATGTCAATTAACGATTTACTATACTAGATTAATATTATCCTGAGTTTTGAGCGCTCATTTATGGTTAAACTGACCCAAAATAACCAATGATCAAAGCGTAAAATCCATTTTTGGCTGAAGAAGTGCATGCAGAAGGGTTGCTTTCAGCAGGGGCGAGAATGGTAGTCGTCACGGGGACCCATTTTATGCCATTCCATTCATAGATCTTACCTTTCCAGGAATTATTATAAGTTGGGAAGTCAAAGCAAACTTGAATGGATTTATGCTCAGCAATACCGCTGATCTGAATGCCTTTGCCGCCAAATTGCAGCTCGCCTTTAGGGAAGCCCACCGGTACGGCGACGCCCGAACTTAAAGTGGTTGTTCCGGGCAATTGCCAGGGACTAACAACAACAGATGTAAAACTTACTCCCTTGTCGCTGCTTGAAGCCACCGGATCACTCCAGTCTTTATTTTGATGTGTTATACCAGGCGTGGCGAACACCGTCGAAAAGCTCACCAAAACAAAACAAAGCACGATCAAAGCGGTGATTGAAAAGCGAGTGATTTTCTTCATAAAAAGTATCCTCCTTGTTTGTATGAATTTAAATAGATAGTAGCACGCAAGATCAACAACTAACCTTACAGTTTAATTACGTGATAATCAATAATGTATTACTATTTATTTACTAGTTACCACAATTGAGGAAAAATCGATTTCATTTCCGGGGGTAATTGTGTGATAGTAACAAATGGAAGTGGGAACGTCGCACCAAATGGACCAGGCGTTGTTAACGTGTATCATGGTGCCGTCCAATTTTTTCACGTAAACCTCATATTTGTCGTTGCTTACATTTGAAATGCCAATATTGGAGCCGTGCGGGCTCCAGTAAAGGCCATTGATGCCCTAGCTGTAATCCGCCGGGTTCAAGCCAACATCAGTGAAGTTATATGGACTCCAAGTGCGCGGCCAACTCTTATGCAGTTGGTAATAATCCAAAATTCGGGCAGTCATGTCTTATAGGATCTGCGCTTTGCTTGACGGCGCCGGGGTTGCAGTAGGGCTATTTGTAATAGAAGTGGGGATACTCGTGGATGAAAAATTGATGGTCAGGCCGCCAGCGGTCAATTTGCCGATCAAAACCAGGGTGATGACAACAATGAAAGCGACCAATACCTGCAATAAAACACATTCTGAAAAGGTTTGACCTCTGGACGATCTATAAGGGTTTTTGACGGGCATCATGCAAGGATACCTTTTCGGTATAGCAGTGAACCAGAGAATGTCTCTTCTTCGCTCATTATACAGATAGGATTTTCAATTGCAAAATTTTGATTTGTGGAAGCACCATCACTGAAGAGGCGGATTGACAATCTGCGGTTTGAAGAATTCCACGCCGTCTCCCTGGTCGAGCACCCACATCTCTGACGGGCAAAAGGCCAGGCGCAATACTACCCACAGATCACCGGCAGCACCGCTGGCATTAAAGACCAGTACCAGATAAATGGGCATCATGAAAACATCCGGCAGCCAGAGCGCCCCCAGAATACCTAAAAGCGTGATCCCGATCAAGGGTGCCAGGCCGATGACGGCATACTGGCCGCGTCTGAAGTACCACCCCGGTGCGCCCGCGTACGCGTAATAGCTTTTAAAGCCGAACTGCGGCCTTTTGCCGCAATAGATCCAAAAAAAGATGCCGTGAAACCCTTCATGCACGAGCATAACCACGATTGTGATGAGCAATGCTTCGGCTAAAAAGATCAGTCCCTCTTTGAGGGAACCGCTCGAGATCGAAAAATTGAGCGATTGATCTCCCGGTCTGAGCAAGGCGATCAATATCGCAAAAGCGAACCCAAAGAGAAAGAGCAAAATCAGCGCGGCTGCATTTACGATGAGCGTCGATCTTTTGCTGTCAAAATTCAATTTCCAGAAGGATACATAATTTTCGGGGATGTGTTGGGTCGCGGTAATTTTCATTTAAATTTGCCCTCCAAAATAGACTACCCTGAACCGGAGATCAATTGTCGCTGACTTCCGGAGCTGCCCGATAAAACTCAATGGCATCGCCAAAATCGCGGATCATGGTCTCGCGCGGAGCGGAGATCAATTTTCCGGTCACCCACAGGTCACCCACGGCCCCGCTGGTATTGAAGATCACCAGCAGATAAAGGGGTAACAAAAAGAGCACCGGTAGATAAAGGATACCCAATACCGCAAAAAAGGTGATGCCTACCAGAGGAGCCAGGCTGATGAAAAAGTACTGCCAGCGCGGAATGAACCAGCCGGGAGCGGAGGCATAGGCATAATACAGCTTGAAGGCAAATTTTGGCCTGCTGCCGGTGAATATCCAGAAGAAGAGGCCGTGAAGGCCTTCGTGCAGCAGGATCATGATGGCTACCGTGCCAAACAACTGGGCCAAAAAGGTCAGGGCTTCGATGACCGTGGGCGGGCGATAATGTGTTGGCAGAGAGATATCCGCGGAGCGGTGCAGATAGATAAAGAATCCGAAAGCGATCATGGCGGCAAACAGCAGCACCAGGCTAAAAAAATTGAGCCAGAAGAGTTCGCGCACGCGGGTGAGATCGAATTTCCAATAAAGGCGGTAGTTGGCCGATATTTCTTTTACAGGTTTTTTCATGATTGAATGTCTGCTTTTGAATACGGTTAAAGGGTTCCAATAAGCGCAGATTCGCTATAATCAGATTGTAACATCCTGAGGAGGAATCCATGCGTTCGAGAAAAGCATTCTTATACGTTCCGGGCAGCGATATGCACAAGATCGAGAAGGCCGCCGGCCTGGGAGCTGACTGCGTGGTGTTGGACCTGGAAGACGGTGTGGCCGAAGCCAGCAAGGACGAAGCGCGCCAGACGATTGCAGCAGCCCTGCGCGAGATCGATTTTGGTACCAGCGAGCGCGTGGTGCGGGTCAACGGCTACCCCTCCGGGCGCACGGATGATGATCTGGCTGCGGTACTGCCGGCCGGCCCGGATGCGGTGCTTCTGCCCAAGGTGGATCGGGCGGAACAGATCAGCCGAGTGGATGAGGTTTTACGCCGTGCCGAAAAAAATGAGGGCAGTACTGCCCTGCTGACGATCGTGGAAAGCGCGCTGGGGATGGTCAACCTGGAGGCGATCTGCCGCCAGAGTGAGATGACCCCACGCCTGCAGTGCCTGGTCTTTGGCGCCGAGGATTTCACTGCCGATATGGGCGCCGCACGCACGGCGCAGGCACTGGAACTACTCTATGCCCGCAGCCGCCTGGTGATGTACGCGGCCGCTTTTGGCCTGCAGGCCATTGACCTGGTAACGGTCAACTATAAGGATATGGAAGTGCTGGAACGGGAAGCGCTGCAGGGGGCCCAGTTGGGCTACTCCGGCAAGCAGCTCATTCATCCGCTGCAAATAGAGCCGGTGCAGCGCATCTTCACACCGTCAGAAAAAGAGGTAGCGGCCGCCGCACATATTCTGGAAGAAGCCAAACGCTTTGCCGGGATGGGCAAGGGAGCTTTCACGGTGGACGGCCAGATGGTCGACCGGCCGGTGATCAAGCGCGCCGAAAGCATCCTGGCACGAGCGGCTCAGAGAAAAGGCTGAGTTTACTCTTCCCTGTTATACGGCATCACCTGAATGGGCCGGCCTTCGGGGTTGATCTCCTCGAAGCGGAAGGCGAAGGCACCGATGTTGATAAGGTCGCCGTGCTCCAGGCGGGTGCCCTGCTTTGAAACAGGCGCATAATTCATCCAGGTACCGGCAGCGGAACCGCAATCGGCAACGTAAAAATGTTTGGCGGCATCGGTGAAAACTTTGGCATGTACGGCCGAGATGGTAGGTCCGGTCAGCACAATATCGCAGCGCACCGGGTCGCTGCCAAAAACGGTATCCTGCAGGGGCAGAGCGTAATTCTTGTGGGTAGGGCGCGGCGCGTTTTCCGCGAGCAGCGAGATCAGACGGGCGGGTGCTTTGGCGCCGCCGGGCAACTTGGGCCAATCTGGAGGGGTCTCTTTGGCGGATGAAACCGGGTAATCGGGTTGTTCCACCAGAACGGGTTGTTTGACCGGGTCGTTATCTATTACCTTTCTTTCGCGTATCAAGCCCTGTCTTTTCAGAAAATTCCTGCGGAAGTACAACAGCAGCCCTACTCCCATCAAGACCAGGAGACCGACAATCCCCGCGGTGATGGGATTGATGCCGGAGATAAACTTCTGCAAGGCCGTTTGTGGTTTGGGGTTAACTGTGATCAGCACCGGGGTTTTGATGGTACTGGCGCTAAAACCGGCCACGTCTTCAACAAAGATCTGAATGACATGGGTTTGGGTCTCGGTGAACTGGCTGAGATCCCATTTAATTTCATCAAAGGGTGCGGCTGTCACTTCTGTGACAAGCTTGCCGTCGACGAACAGGCGCGCGGTCTTAATGGCTCGTTCGTGTCCATCCGGGAACTCCAGCATGTATTTCAGCGTGTATAAGTTGGGAACGGTCTGCCAGGTCTTCTTTTCGCCAATTTGCGACCAATTCAAGGTGATCTCTGCAGGAGGCGAGAGAAAGATGGGATTGGGCGCCTCGGCTTTAAGGTCGAACGAAAGTTTCGCTGAACTGGACTCAAAGGTCTTTTGGTTGACCTGGACTTGCAGTGTGTAGGTTCCGGATTTCTGGATGGCGGTTTGATAGGTGATCTGATATTCATGGCTAAGCGGATTGAAATAGGAATTCAGATCGGGCAGCGTTTCGGCGCCAGAGTAAATGAAGAAACTGCCCCCAGTACTGGCGGCAATTTGCTGCAGGGTTTTGGCGGCATCTTCACTGCTGTAAGTGGCTGGGCCGACCAGCCAGATAAACAAACGGGTATTGGTCTCAGCCGCTGCCGTGGCCTGTTCCTGCAAACCAGTGAGTTGGGTTTTATCGGGCAGCGGAGTGATGTAGAGAATGACCCTGGATTTATGATCGGCAGCGGGCAGGCCTTTCACCAGAGCAGTGGCCTGCGACAAACTATTTATTGAAGGGGTCGCTTTGCGCAATTCGGGGTTGTAATCGGCAATTGCCTGAACCCAATCGGCCGGGTGGGAAAGCTGATTTTGCAGGACATCCGTGTTGTTGATGAGGCTGAAATCATCCAGCGTGGTGATGGATTCGGTCTTTGCCCAGGCGGTCAACACTTCTTTCATGCGATCCATGCGAGATTTCCCGGCATAGAAGTTGGCCAGCGTGGTGCCTTCGTTGACTGCCACAATGACGTGCATGCCCGGTTCAAGCAGATTCAACGAGTCTACCTTTACCTCGCGGTCATTTTCCAAGACGTGTACCTGGTCGGTGGTCAGGTCGCCAATGAAGCTTCCATCGGCATTGGTCGGCCACATATACAGGGTGACAAGCGGATAAGCGCTGGTATCGGGGTTGGAAATCGGCAGTGTTTGGGTGGTTTGAGCACGGACAAGAATTGGCAAAAGCGACAAAGCCAGCAGAGCGAAGAAACCACTCCGCACGATGGCCCGGATAGAATTTTTAGGAATTGAAAATTGCTTCTTCATATCCTAAATTGTATGCGAAAAACGATTAAATGATTGTCGAGATTTAGTCGATCATTCCCATTCAATGGTGGCAGGCGGTTTGCTGGTGATGTCGTAGACGATGCGGTTCACCCCGGCTACTTCGTTGACGATGCGGCTGGAAACACGCGCCAGCAAATCGGCAGGCAGTACCGCCCAGTTGGCGGTCATAAAGTCTTCAGTGGTGACAGCGCGCAGGGCAATGGCTTCCTGATAGGTGCGCTGATCTCCCATCACGCCCACGGACTGCACGGGCAGCAGCACGGCAAAGGCCTGAGAAAGCTGGCGGGCATCGTCGCGGGTGGGGCGGCCCAGCAGACCGGCTCGCTGCAGTTCGCCGGTGAAGATGGCATCGGCCTTGCGCAGACGGCTGACCCGTTCCGGGGTGATGGTTCCCAGGCAGCGCACGGCCAGTCCGGGCCCGGGGAAGGGCTGGCGCCAGACCAGATCGGCGGGCAACCCCAGGGCTTCGCCGATGAGGCGGACTTCGTCTTTGAATAGTTCGCGCAGGGGTTCGACCAGGGAAAACTTCATATCCTTGGGCAGGCCGCCCACGTTGTGATGCGATTTGATGCGCTCCGCTTTGCCAAAGGCCGTGCCTGAAGATTCCACCACGTCCGGGTAGATCGTACCCTGCACCAGGAAGGGCGGGTTGCCGACGCGGGCAGCCTGCTCTTCGAACAAGCGGATGAAGAGCTCACCGATCACTTTACGCTTCTGCTCGGGTTCGCTCACACCGTTCAGCCCGGTAAAATAGCGTTGGCTGGCGTCGATGGTGGTGAGTTCCATGCCCAGCGCGTCTTTGAAGGCAGACTGCACCTGGGTAACTTCACCTTCGCGCAGCAGACCGGTATCGATGAAGATGGTGGAGAGCTGATCGCCGACCGCTTTTCGCACCAGGGCTGTAGCCACACTCGAATCCACGCCGCCGCTGACGGCAGAAATGACCTTACGGTCCCCTACCTGGGCACGGATGGTTTCGATCGATTTGTCGATGATATTCTTGGGAGTCCACTCCGGCTTGCAGCCGCAGATGCTGTAAACAAAATTCCGCAGGATCTCTCTGCCGCGCTCGGTGTGGTTGACTTCGGGATGAAATTGCAGCGCGTACCAGCCTTTTTCCGGGCGGCTCATGCCGGCCAGCAGGCCGTTATCGCTGGAGGCCAGGCTCGAAAATCCCTCCGGCATCTGCTCCACGCGGTCGCCGTGCGACATCCACACTTTTTGGCGCGACTGCGGCAGCAGCGCCC
>Ga0182021_10002466_pt1 | contig 21610 bp, 16 predicted proteins | sample 612E3MmetaG_FD_120493 | JGI IMG/M metagenome (GOLD analysis project Ga0182021, IMG submission 120493) | Permafrost microbial communities from Stordalen Mire, Sweden - 612E3M metaG (Illumina Assembly) | ecosystem: Environmental > Terrestrial > Soil > Wetlands > Permafrost | place: Sweden... | reverse complement strand
TGAAATGTGTAGTGTTCGCTAACATCTTGAACACCAGAACAGACGTTTCTGCGCCGTTTTCAAGTGCGATCCTTGGCATTCGGCGGGCGGCGGACTGTTCAACGTGTTAGCGAACAGTACATTCCCGCGTGCTTCTGGCGGGAATCCAGTCGCCTATCTGCATGAATTGCCAATCGTCAACCTGGATGCCCGACAACAGCACTCGGGCATGACGGCCCATCAGAAAAGTGGGACATATCTCACCAGACGTGATTGACGCCATCGATAACGCTTTGAGAATTCATCTGGCGTTGGATTGACTAAGGGACGCCCAGCGGAGAACTTTGATCATGATGTCGATTGACGAACAAGTGGCCCTGTTGATGCAGGGCACTGAATACGGCGACGAACAAGTGAAGCAGTCCATGGCACGCGAGTTGAAAGAGCGCCTGATCGAGGCGGAGCAGGCCGGTCGGCCGTTGAAGGTCTATTGCGGCTTCGATCCTACTTCGAGTGATCTGCATCTGGGACATACCATCCCCATGCGTAAGCTGCGCCAGTTTCAGGAACTGGGCCACGACATCACGTTCTTGATCGGCAACTACACGTCGTTGATCGGCGACCCGTCCGACAAGGACAAACTGCGTCCGCAGCTCACTGCCGAGCAAGTGGCGCATAACGGTCAGACCTATGCCGAGCAGTCGTACAAGATTCTCGATCGCGCCAAGACGCGCGTGCACTACAACGCCGAGTGGCTGAGCAAGTTGACGTTTGCCGACCTGATCAGGCTGGGTTCCAATTTCACGATCCAGCAGTTCATGACGCGCGAGAACTTCAAGCTGCGGCTGGAGCGCAATGATCCGGTCTATCTGCACGAGACGTTCTACGCGCTGATGCAGGGTTATGACGCCGTGGCGCAGGCAGCCGATGTGCAGGTGGGCGGCAGCGATCAGCTGTTCAACATCATCGTAGCGGGCCGCAAGATGCAGGAAGCAGTCGGACAAAAACCACAGGTCGGTATCCTGATGGGCATTTTGCCCGGCACCGATGGCGTGGTGCGCATGTCCAAGAGTCTGGGCAATCACATCCCCATTCTCGCCACCCCGGAAGATATGTACGGCAAGATCATGAGCCTGCCCGATACGGCCATGCCGATCTTTTTCAAACTGGTCAGCCGCTACACGCCCGCTCAGATCGCGGCGATTGAACAGGGACTGGCCGACGGCTCGCGCCATCCGCGCGATGTGAAGATGGAATTGGCGCGCGAGATCGTGACCATCTTCCACGATGAAGCAGCCGCGCACGCGGGCGAGCAGCACTTCGTCAGCGTCTTCCAGCAGCACGCCCTGCCCGACGAAATCGAAGAGGTTCCTTATGAGAGTATGCCTACGACTGTAAGCGGTCTACTGGTTGATCTCAAACTTGCAAAAAGCAAGAAGGAGGCCCGACGCCTTGTTGAGCAACGAGGTGTTAAGATCGATGAAATTGTCGTTGATGACGCACTGGAATCTATCACCATAACCATGCCGAGGATTGTTCAAGTTGGCAAACGTAAATATATTAGAGTAATTCCTGCTGGAATTTGGCCTGGCGATATATCTATACAAGACAGCGACATGCCTGAAGAATCTGATACTGCTAACGGGATCGATCATATCGCGTTTACGAGTGATGAGTGATAATTCACTCATCACTCATCACTCATCAAATCTCATCTATGAATGAATTTCAAGACTCCCAAGACTCTGAATTAACAACCCCTCCCGGTTTCAAATCCGGCTTTGTGGCCATCGTCGGCAAACCGAACGTGGGCAAGTCCACCCTGCTCAACGCCCTGTTGGGTCAGAAAATTTCTATTGTCTCGTCGAAACCACAGACCACGCGCGATCGCATCCTGGGCATTCTGACGCAAGACATGGCGCAGGTCATCTTCATCGATACGCCCGGCATTCATACACCCAAGAATTCACTGGGGGAATACATGGTCACGGCAGCCACGGACGCGATCGGCGAAGGGGATGTGATCGTGTTCATGGTCGATCTGACGGAATGGCCCGACGAGAACGATCGGCGCATTGCTCGGGCCCTGAGCGAAGTGCGCGACCGCCCGATCATTTTGGCCCTCAACAAGATGGATCATCTCTTGCCGCCCGATGAGATGAAACGCCACATCGAAGCGTATTGGGCGCTGGCGCCGACACAACCAGGGCAGGAGCCGCCTGCGCCGTGGGAGTGGATCATGCTTTCGGCCACGCGCGGTGATAACCGGCAGGAACTGCTCGACCAAATCATGGTGCACCTGCCGGAGGGGCCGCTGTACTATCCGACCGAGCAGATCACCGACAAGCAGGAACGCGAAGTGGTCGCCGAGCTGATCCGCGAGCAGGTGCTGCTTCATCTCAAGCAAGAAGTGCCGCACTCAGTCGCCGTCATCGTCGAGCAGTACGACGAGCGCAAAAACGGCCTGGTCCACATTGCCGCGACAATCTACGTCGAGCGTGATTCGCAAAAGGGCATCCTCATCGGCAGCGGCGGGCACATGCTCAAGCAAATCGGCGCCGACGCGCGGCATTCCATTCAGCGGATGCTGGACTGCAATATCTACCTGGAGTTGTGGGTCAAAGTCCGCAAGAACTGGCGTAACGATGAGCGCGAAGTGCGGCGCATGGGGTATCGTGACGAGTAAAGCGTAGTGCGTGGTGCGTGAGGTGTAAGCCGGGGTTTTAAGAGTTACAGCAGGCTGAGGTTAGTCAAGGGTGTATGATAGCTAGCCCTGTCGATCATCACTCATGAACGCATCCGCTGAAAGGCTTCCACTTCGGTGCGGGCTTCTTCCATAGTTTCAGGACCCAGTCGCAGCGGAACATTCCCACCAACAGACGGGGATTGTTCCATGCGCGCCGCCAAGATTTCTTTCATGCGATCGAAACTAACGCCAGCCAGAGCGGCAGCTTTTGCGACCGACAGATCTTCAATGCGATACCGATGGACCGCCACATCAATCCGCACTTGTGGGCGTTCCTGCCACAAGACGCGCAACGCTTCCTGCACTGCGGTTTCGACGTCAGGATACACACCCGCTTGTACCAAATCTTGTATTTGTACGGCCATGGCACCCCCCTTGACTAAAGTATAACCCTAACCCAGAGGAGAAGCAATGTCCGCCCCCACTGATCTTGTCGCAGTTCGTGAACGCATCGTCGGCATCCACCAGACTGTGCCCCTGCTCGACGGCAGCCTGCGACCCTACATCAATTTCGATAACGCGGCCAGCACGCCCGCCTTGCAAGACGTGCTCGACACTGTCAGCGAATTTTTGCGCTGGTATTCATCGGTGCATCGCGGCACGGGCTTCAAGAGCAAAGTCGCCACGCAGGCCTACGACGACGCGCGCCACATCGTGGCGGACTTCGTCGGCACGAATCTACGCGATAACACGGTCATTTTCGGCAAGAACACCACCGACGCCATCAACAAGTTGTCGTATCGCTTAGAGTTGCAGAAAGACGATGTCGTGCTGGTCTCGCTGCTGGAACACCATAGCAACGATCTGCCGTGGCGCGCGCAAGCGCACGTAGAACACGTCAAGGCCGATGCGCTGGGCCGATTGGACGTGGCCGATCTCGATCGGTTGCTGGAAGTCTATCAGGGCCGTGTGAAACTGGTGGCGATTACGGGCGCCTCGAACGTTACCGGCCACCTGCCCGACATTCACGCCATCGCTCAGAAGGCGCACGCCGCCGGTGCAGAGATCCTAGTGGACTGCGCGCAGCTCGCGCCGCACCGCCGCGTTTCGATGGGCGATCTCGACGACCCGGCGCATCTGGACTATGTGGCGATCTCCGCGCACAAGATGTATGCCCCCTTCGGGACGGGCGCGCTCATCGGGCGGAAAGACACGTTTGAGAAAGGCGAGCCGGAATATCGCGGCGGCGGGACGATTGAAATCGTCACTACCGAGCATGTGGAATGGTCGGGCGCGCCCGAGCGCGATGAAGCCGGATCGCCCAACGTAGTGGGCGCGGTGGCATTGGCCGCGGCGATCAAGGCGCTGAACCAGATCGGCATGGAGGTGGTGGCCGATCATGAAGCCGAACTCACCGCCTACGCGTTGCAGCGCCTCAAGCCGATCGCGGGGATTGAGATTTACGGCGAGACCGATGTCGCCACCGTGCGCGATCGGTTGGGCGTGATTCCCATGAACATCACAGGGATGTCACACTTTCTGGTTGCGGCGATCCTGGGATCGGAATGGGGCATCGGCGTGCGCAACGGGTGTTTCTGCGCCCATCCGTATTTGCTGCACTTGATGGGCCTGTCGCCGGAAGAATCCAATCGCGTGCGCGAAGAAATTCTGGACAACGATCGGCACGATATGCCCGGGCTGGTGCGCATCTCTTTCGGCATGTATAACACCGCCGCGGAAGTGGATGTGATCGTGCAGGCGTTGGCGGCCATCGCGCAGGGGAAGTATGCCGGACACTACGAGCAAGATGCGCAGACGGGCGAATATCAGGCTGTGGAGTGGAGCCCAGATTTAGCACAGTATTTCAAATTGTGATCCCTCCATCCCTCTGTCGCTTCATCAGTCCATTGAATGAGAGGATAGAGGGAACGAGAGAAAGTGAGAGATGATGGCTAAAGCAACGCTGTATTTTCCCACCGACTTCAAATGGGCCGCCGCCACGGCCGCGCATCAGGTGGAAGGGAATAATACCAACAACGATTGGTGGGCGTGGGAACAGACCGGCCAGCACGTGCGTGGTGGTCAAACGTCGGGACTGGCGTGCGATTGGTGGGGCGCGGGGTTCGATCGGGATCTGGATTTCGCCGCCCAGATGAATCACACCGGCCATCGCCTCTCGATCGAGTGGAGTCGCATCGAGCCGAAGGAAGGCCAGTGGGATTCGGCCGCCATCGATCGGTATCGCACCATGCTCAAGGCGATGCGCGAGCGTGGCATTGAGCCGATGGTGACGCTGCATCACTTTACCAATCCAGTGTGGGTGGTGGAGCGCGGCGGCTGGGAAACGCCCGACATCGTGCCGTTGTTTGAACGCTTCACGGCAAAAGCGGTTGATGCTTTGAAGGATTTGTGCGATCTGTGGGTGACCATCAATGAGCCCAATGTGTATGCCGTGCTGGGGTGGTCGCAAAACGCCGAAGAGATGGTGGAATTCGCTTCACCGTCGGCCGACTTTCCACCCGGCAAAAATGATACCCAACTGGTGTTCAAAGTCGTCGACAACTTGATGCTGGCCCACGGTGCAGCCTATCAGACCATTCATCGCGTGCAGCCGCCGGCGCGTGTGGGCCTGGCCCATCACATGCGGCTGTTCGATCCGGCCCGCCCCAACTCGCCGCTCGATCGCTTCTGCACGTGGAACCGCGATCGCCTGTTCAACCAGATTCCGCTGAATGCGGTGATTCACGGCCATCTCGATCGGCCGATCGGGCTAACGTGGCGCGTGGGGAATCTGAAGAACAGCGTGGATTTCATCGGCCTGAATTACTACAGCCGCGATCTGATCCAATTCGATCGGCACAATTGGGAAGGCATACTCTTTGGCCGCAACAAGCCCAATCCGCACGCCGAGATGAGTGACATGAACTACGGCGAGATTTATCCGCGCGGCCTGTTCCGTCTGCTCAAACGCTTGGGCCGCTATAACAAACCGATCTACATCACTGAAAATGGCCTGCCCGATCTGGACGACGATCAACGTCCGCGCTTTTTGGTTCAAACGCTGCGCGAAGTGTGGAAGGCCATCAACGAGAATGTGCCGGTGATGGGCTACTATCACTGGACGCTGACGGACAATTTCGAGTGGGCCGAGGGCTGGAATCTGCGCTTTGGCCTGGTGAAACTGAATCCTGAAACGCAGGAGCGCACCTTACGCCGCAGTGGCGAACTGTACGGCGAGATGGCGCGCCGTAACGCCATCGACGATGAGCTGGTCTATCGCTATACGCCGGAGTTGTTCGAGACGCTGTTTCCGGGGTGAGCGCGTTCTTTGTTCATTGGTCATTGTTCGTGTATAATCAGCCCCGTAGTCAGCACGGAGAGGTAGCGTAGTCCGGCCTAACGCGCGCGCCTGGAGAGCGCGTGTGCCGAAAGGCACCGCGAGTTCAAATCTCGCCCTCTCCGCCTTGAAAATGCAGAGTGCGGAACGTGTGACGCGGTTCATTCCGCATTCCACATTCCGCACTCTGCATTTCCCGGCCTCCTGCCTCGTGCTTCTTGCCTCCTGCCTCGTGTGTTCCCCATTTGACAAGATACTCTGCCTCCTGTACCATTGTCCCGGTCGTGCTAGATGGGGAGCTAGCGGTGCCCTCGCGTTCATCCGAGCGTGCCTGCAACCCGCTACAGCAGGGTTGAATTCCCCCTCCAGGGTCGAGTTACCTGAGCCTGCCAAAGGCAAGTAGCGTTGACGTCTGGGTCCGACGCGGCGAAAGACTTCGAACCTTGTCAGGGCCGGAAGGCAGCAGCAATAAGGAGATCCTTTCGGGTGTCGTCGGGTAGCCTGGGCCGAGCCAACTGTCGGCGGTAAGTCGTGGGACGCGGTTCGAAAGGGGGTGCACGACCTTCTTTCAAGGGACCTCCGGCGGGTGGAAATCACCCGCCGGAAACACAGCTAAGGAAGTATGAGTACCAATCAGTTGTCGTGGTCAACACAATCGAGCGGGGAGACCAATCCGCTGCAGCGCTGGCTGTCACGCGGATTTTTATCAGTCTTTAGCATCCTCATCCTGTTGGGCGTGATGGCCGTGGGCTATTACGCCACCCTGGTGCCGGTGACGATCGTCGTGGACGGTCAGGTGCGCAGCCTGCGCACCAATCAACGCGCTGTCGACAATATCCTGCGGGAGGCCGGAGTCACGGTTGAATCTGATGATATTGTGGGGCCGACGCTGGGATCGTCACTAACCGATGAGCAATCGACCATCATCGTGCAGCACGCCCGCCCGGTCACTGTCCAGGCCGATGGGCACATCCAGCAATTTCAGAGCCAAACCTCGCTGTTGCCGGAAATTCTGAAACAGGCTTCCGTAGGGGTGCATGAGTTCGATCGGGTAACCGTGAATGGGCAGATCCTCGATCGGGCCCAGCACGATTCCTACACCATCCCCCGCGATCCACGCGATCGATCGCCCATCAATATCAGCATCCAACGCGCCGTGCCAGCCACATTGATATTGAGCCACGTCGGCGAACAGAAGGTTCAGACGCCAGCCAAGACGGTGGGTGAAGCGCTGAATGAAGCGGGCGTGCAGCTGTATCTAGCTGATCGGATCACGCCGACCCTGGCGTCTCCGCTCACGGCTGGTACCATCATCACGGTCGAACAATCCGTGCCCATCAACATCGACGTGGATGGGCGCACTATCAAGACGCGCACGCTGCGCAATCAGGTCGGTGAGGTGTTGAACGATTTGGGCGTAGCGCTGGTGGGTGAAGACTACACCCAGCCTGCCATCGATGCGCCGGTGCAGGCCGACGGCACCGTGAAGATTGTGCGCGTGCATGAAGAAGTGCTGGTGGAGCAAGAAGGGATTCCGTATGAGATGGTGAAGATTCCCGATGCGAATATGGAGATTGATACCAGCACGGTGAAAGATGGCGAAAGCGGCATTCAGCAAAAGCGCACGGTCATCCGCTATGAAAACGGGCAGGAAGTCGCCCGCAACATGGATCCGAACTTCGTCGTGCTGAAGTCGCCGTCGAACAAAGAGTTCCGCTACGGCACCAACATCGTTATTCGCACGCTCAACACGCCCGACGGCCCGATCGAGTATTGGCGCAAGGTTCGCACGTATGCCACCTCGTATAGCGCGGCGACCTCGGGTACGCCGAAGACGGCCAAATGGTATGGCGTCACGGCTACTGGATTGCCGATGCGTAAAGGTATCGTCGCGGTCGATCCCAGCGTCATCAGCCTCGGCACCAAATTGTATGTCCCGGGTTATGGCATCGGTCTGGCGGCCGACACCGGCGGCGGCATACGGGGCAAGTGGCTCGATCTGGGTTACGACGACGACAATCTGCAAAGCTGGTGGTGGTGGGTGGACACTTATTTGCTTACCCCCGTGCCGGGAAGCGTCAATTACGAGCTGCCCAATTGGCCGCAATATAGAGATCGTGGGAATTAATCATCACAGGGGCGACTCGCGTAGTCGCCTTTTTTTCTAGACGGTTGACGAGCACAGGTTAAGCATGGACGTCAAATCAGTGTTGCGGCAGTTCAACTTGCGCCCCAAGAAGAGCCTGGGACAGAATTTCCTCGTCGACGAACATGCGCTCAGCCAGATCGTGCGCGCGGCCGACATCATGACTGAGGATGTGGTGTTGGAGATCGGCCCCGGCCTGGGCAGCCTGACGTGCCATTTGTGCGATGCAGCCCGGCACGTCATCACTGTCGAGATCGATCGCACGTTGCTGCCCCCGCTCCGATCGGTTTTAGCGGATCGTTCGAATGTAACTCTTATCGAAGGCGACATCCTAAGACTTGATCCAACCGTTCTACTATCGCACTATCTCACTAACGAACTACCCAATTACAAAGTCGTCGCCAACATTCCCTACTACATCACCTCGGCCATCATCCGCCATTTACTGGAAGCCGACATCAAGCCGCAATCGATCGTACTGACGATTCAGTTGGAAGTGGCCCAGCGCATCATCGCTCAGCCCGATGACATGAACCTGCTCGCCGTGAGCGTGCAGTTCTACGGCGTGCCGCGCATCGTCCACCGGATTCCGGCGGGCGCGTTCTATCCCGCACCCGATGTCGATTCGGCCGTGCTGCGGATTGACCTGCCCGAACAGCCGCGCGTGAATGTAAAAGACGTGGACATGTTCTTCAAAGTGGCGAAGGCCGGATTCGGACAGAAACGGAAGCAACTGCACAATTCACTGGCCGCAGGCCTGCCACTAAAGCACGAACAGATCATGCAGGCGCTGAACGAAACTGGCATCGATCCGAAACGGCGGGCCGAGACATTGACGCTGGAGGAGTGGGGAAGATTGACGGGGGTGGTTGATCAGTTGATCAGGGATCAGTCAATCGGGGATCAGGGGTTAGGAAATACTTTCGAGTGAATAGCAGCGGTACCATCGCCGCGAGGAAGATCACCACGTTGAAGATCACATTGAACAACGCGCCGAAGCGCCACGAGAGGAACGTGTCGATCACGAACCACAGCGACACGGCAATCGCCAGGCAATTCCACGCCCATTTTTCTTTCCGCTTGAAAGGCATCGCCGCGATAAACGCAATGCACACGCCCCACCCCGCCATCGTCGCGCCGAGCACACCGTAAATCCACTGCTGGAAAGTTGTTGCTCCAGCCGTCGATTCACCCGCCGCCCAAAAGACCGGATCGATCTGTGTGCGGAAGATGTCGAACAACGGCGTGGGATAGAGGAAGGCCAGCGCCACGCCGAACGCCACGATGATCACGCCGAGGATCAACAGCCAGCGCTGCCATAACAAGAAGTGACGATCAATCATAGCGGCTTCATCCCTCATCCTTGCCCGTGTCCGCGAAGCGGCGGGCCGCTTGGCGCATCCTCATCCTTCCTCGATACACGCCGCGATATTCCGGCGGCAGCATGGCCGCAATCTTCAGCATCACTTGATCGGTGAATTCTTCCAACTGCTCGGTGTTGACGCGGCCTTCCGGCAGATGGAACGGTTCACCCACGCGGAGGTGCACCTCGCTGCGCCGCAAGCGCTTGAGATTGGGGATGATCTTTTCAGTTCCCCAAATGGCCGCCGGCACCATGGGTACATGCGCGCGTGAGGCCAGGAAAGCCGCGCCCGTCTTGCCCGGCTGCAAACCACCGGTGCGGCTGCGCGTGCCTTCAATGGCCATCGCCATCAAGGTGCCGCTCTTGATTTCATCCAGCGCAATCTTGATCGCCTCGCGATCAGCTTCGCCGCGGCGCACCCAGATCATACCTAGTTGATCGAGAATCCAGCCAGCGATCGGATCGGAACGATGTTCGACCGCCGCAAAGGCGGTCGCCTGTCGGATCGGTCCCAGGGCAATGCCCGTCAGCGTATCGAACGAACTCAAATGATTCATCACGTACACGAACGGCCCCTCCGGCAATTTATCCAATCCCTGCGCATCGATGCGCGCCACCGTTTTAAGCAGCAGTAACAACGGATATTTCGCCAGACGTTGTTTGCGGGGCGTGGTGTGACGCGGTAGACGATTGAGAGTATTGCTCCCACCAGAAGACGGGGATTCCCGAAAAGATGGGACAGTGTGTTTCAGCATCGGGGCTTACCTCGTGCGCGCTTGAGCGCTGGCGGTTGAGTTCGCCACTTTCGGCGCAGAGGGATCAGGCGAGACCAGCACATCAAAAGTTACCCCCCCACCGGGCCCCAATTGATCATCGGGCAAGGCGTATTGCCGGAAACCGGTGACGTGTCCTTTCCCATCGTACAGGGTGATCACCACTTGTGCTCCGACCACATGGGTCGCACCGGTATGCGTCACCTTGCCCGCAACGCGATACTGGGTGCCTTCCTGCTTCGTCTGCACATCAGTCACCTCAAGTGTCGCGTAACGCGTCGTGTAATTATATGATGGATCGGCGCGCACGACAAAGGCCTGAAAATCGATCACGTTAACCGGTGGACTTTCAAACAACACGCTGAATGGCGCGCGTCCGCCGGGAGGGATGGCGTCCAGTGCTACGAAAGGCCGCGCGCTATCCACTTCCACACCCGTCGCATCGATCAACGACACGCGGACCTGCACATTCTCGATCGGCTGATCGGTCGAGTTGAAGACTTCTCCCAACACCCACACGCTGCCCACCGGCGTTTGATAGCGCGCGGCATGCTCCACCTGCACCGGCAGCGGCGGCTGCGTCGGCGCGATGACCGCGCCAGAATTGTTATTCGTAGGTTTGCCCACTGAGCCTGGCGCTGGAATCACCACGGCCTGACCGATCTGCAGCAATTCCGGTTTCAACACACCGTTGACTTGATACAACTCGTCGAGCGTCACACCATACTGCAGTGCGATGCCCAACAGCGTATCGCCCGGTTGGATGATGTGCACCACTGGAGTTGGCGTGGGCGCCGGGGTATTGGTCGGAGCCGGGGTCAACATTTGAGGGATCAGGGTCGGCAGCACAGTGGGCGTGGCCAGAGACACGGCCAGCGAGGCCGACGTCGGCGTCGCGCCACTGATCACACGTCCGTTGCATGCGCTTAACAGCACGCTCAACAGGCCGAGAAAAATAAGGCCGCGCCAGATGAGCTGTTGTTTCTGTTGTGAATGAGACTTCATATGTTGTTGACCTACCCAAGTTGCGCGCGAAATTATACCATGCCACACGCGCGCCTTCAGCGCGCCATTGTCGGCTTATGTCTTTTGTGCTAGACTGTTAGCGCGTTGGATAAACACTACTTTGCGTTCACGAGATAGTCCCCCTCTGTTGGTGGGACGAGATAGTCCCCCTCTGTTGGTGGGGCGAGATAGTCCAGCGGCTGACATCGCCGTGGTGAACGCCGTCAAAATCTAAGGCGCCCAGCGCATCATAGCATACAGCATGTCCGATCGGAAATCTGCGCCCCGCCCAGTTAAACCCGCCGAGACTACCGCTCTTGTCCTGGGCCTGGCAGCCGTATTCGGCAGCTTGGCTTTAGCCTTGGTTGTCCCCGTTTCGCCCACGCTTCCCGCTGCCATTTACCTGCTCTGGATCGTCGCCTTGGCGGCCGCCGTCAACCACAACATCGCCATCGACTCGATCGAGTTGAACTTCGCCGGGTTCTTTGTGCTATCGGCGTTTCTCGCTCTAGGCACTGGCGCCGCCCTGCTCATCTTGATAACCAGCCTGCTGCTAAGCGAGGGGGTTAACTGGCTGCTGCGCCAACTTCGGCACGATCTACCCCGCGGTGTGTGGACAGCGGTGGTCTCGATCTCGAACAACCTGGCGCTTGAAGGGTGGGGGTTGCTGATCGGTAGTTTGGTGTACTATGCCTTAGGCGGCTCGATACCATTAACGCCCCCGGCTTCTAACTGGGTCATCGATCTGTCTCTTAAAGCACTGCTTCCCTTAATCGCCCTGGAAGTGACGTATTTCACGGCCGGCTTTGGCGTAGGCGCTTGGCTGGTGCGGCTGCACGGCGGCGGCGTGCCTGACTTTGCCAGCCGCCACTGGCGCGAAATCACCATCATCAGCATTGTGCCAACGTTGCTGTCATTCACACTGGCGGTAGCCGCGCTGAATATCCCCGTGGGAGCATTTGCCGGAACCTGCGCGATGTTGGTGCTCTCGATGGCCATTGCGCACAATCTCAGCAATGCGCGCTTACGGCTAGAACGGCGCATTCGTGAACTCGATTCATTGACGGCGATTGGGCAAGCCGTGGCTAACAGCCTGGAACTGCCCGATGTATTGGAAGCCATTTATCAGCAAACCAGATGCTTGATGGATGCGCGTCACTTCTACATTGCGCTGTACGACGAGACTGAACGCCGCATCACTTTCCCGCTGGCTTACGAAAACAACGAGCGGGTGACCTATACCAGCCGACTGTTTGGTGAAGGCTTCACGGAATACATGATTTTGACGCGTCAGCCGCTGCTCATCAAGCACAATGTGCAAGAGTTTGCCCAACAGATCGGGCACGCTTCCTTCGATCAGCAAGTTCAATCGTGGCTGGGTGTGCCGATCGCGGTGGGCGATCGCGTGTTGGGTGTGATGGCGGTGCAGAGCCGGGAACGGGCCAATGTCTATGATGAATCCCATCGGGACATTTTGATCTCCATCGCCGCGCAAGCCGCCACGGCCATCCGCAATTCCCAAATGTACATGGACTTGCGTCATCAAACCAGCAACCTGTTCATCATGAACTCGGTGCTGACGGTCATCAACGCCACGCTCAAGCTCGACGAAATTCTGAACGTCATTGTAACCTCGCTAGCGCGCGTGCTGGATTGCCAAAAAGTGGCGATCTTTCTGGCCGACGATCAGGGCCACACGGCCCAGTTAGCGGCCTCCCACAATTTGAGCGCGGATTTTGTGGCGCGGGCCCGTGCCATCCCGATCGGCTCCAATGAACGCACCACAGTGATCGCCACTGGACAGCCGCTCATCGTCAACGATACCCGCACCTCTGACCGCTTACCGTGGCTCCGCGCGGCTGGCGTGGCCGAAGGGTTTCGCGCCCTGGCCGAGGTACCGTTGTGGACGCAGCATCAAATCATTGGTGCTTTAACCGTCTACTATGCCGAACCACACGCCTTCACGTCCACGGCCATCGAAGAGCTGACCGCCTTTGCCAATCAAGCGGCCGTCGCCGTGGCCAACGCCCGCCTGTATGCGCGCACCGATCAGGCCCTGGCGCGCCGCATCGAGCAATTGGCCACGCTGCAACAAATCGGGCTGGACCTGGTCTCTTCGCTCGATCTCCAACACGTGATGCAGCGTCTGCTGGAACGGGCCGCCACCGCAGTCAATGCCAGGCAGGGCACGGTCAGCGTTTGGGATGAGGAACAAGATGTGATACGCGTCAGCGTGACGCACGGTTATACGCCGGAAGAGACCACCCGCCTCATGCAGACGAATTGGCCGTTGACCACTGGCGTGGTCGGGCGCGCGATCCGTACCGGTCAATCTTTCTTTCTCACCGATGTGCGACTCGATCCCGATTACGTCTCGGTCACGCCGGAAACTCGCTCCGAGATGGTCGTGCTGCTCAAGAAAGAAGATCACATTCTGGGCGTCATCAATCTGGAAAGCCCGGAGGTGGGCCGCTTCGATCAGACCGCGCTCGACTTCATCAACCAGCTGGCCACGCAAAACGTCATTGCGCTGGAAAATGCGCAGCTGTATCAAAGCGCTCAATCGCGCCTGCGCGAAATGTCCATCTTGTATGAAGTCGGCCAACGGCTCACGTCCATCCTCGATCTGCCGCAGCTGGGCGAAGAGCTCACGCGCCTGATGGCGCGCGCGTTGAACACGACCTACTGCGGCCTGCGCATGTTCGAATCCGCCGCAGGCACCTTGCAGATCATCGGAAAATATCTCTCGCCCGAAGTGGAACATGCGCCGGCCACGCTGAATATTGAAACGAACTATGCCCTGGCCGATCATCCCAACCTGCAAACGGCCATCGAACGGCATGACATCCAGATCGCCTATCGCGACGAGGCGGCCCTTCACGCGCCCGATCAAGCGATGCTACAGCAGCGCGGTCTGCACGCGGTGCTGAATATGCCTCTCATTCTAGGACAGGAGTTCATCGGCGTCGTCGAGTGGGGTGACGAGCGGCCGGGGCGGCGGTTTACCACCGCCGAAATTCAATTCGCTCAAACGTTGGGGCATCAAGCGACGATCGCCGTACACAATGCCCGCCTCTTCGAAGAACGCGCCCGGCGGATTCTCAACCTCAACGAATTGTATCAAGCGAGTCTGGCACTCTCGGCCAGCGTCGAATTAGAAGAGGTGCTGCGCCGCACCAGCACCGTGGCCCGTGAAATCAGCCGCGCGGACGCGGTGACGCTGTACGTCTACGACAAGCGCACCGATTCGTTCACGCGCGCCTCCGCCTTGGGCGTCACCGGCGATTGGAGTCCCGCGCACCTGCGCAGCACGGGCATGACCCGCCGTGTCGTTAAAGAAGGCGTACCCATTCTGGTCACCGAAACACACGGCCATCCCGAGGTCAATCCCCACACGATTGAAGCCGGCATCCGTTCGCTGATTGCCGTACCGCTGAACAGTCAGGGCCGGACCGTGGGGGTGATGTATGTAGGCAGCTTTACCGCCCATCACTTCGATCAGGGCGATGTCCAGTATGTTTCGTCGCTCGCCAATCAGGCCGCCGTAGCGATTTCTAACGCGCGACTGTTCAGCGAGATCGCCGAAAGCCGCGACCAGCTGCAAGCGATTCTCGACAGTGCCGATGATGGCTTGTTAATCTTCGCGCCCACCGGGCGCATCGTCCTGGTGAACCCGCGCCTGGAAGAGATGTGGGATGTGCCGCATGGCTGGTTGAACGAGCGCCAACTGCACGATTTGCTCGATCAGCCCGAGGCGACCATTGCCGAGAAACTGGGATACACGATCGAAATGCTGCAACGCTTGCTCGTCCAGGTCAGCGCCGGGAACACGCCAACCTGGAACAGGCACGTGTATGCCCTTCCCGGCCAATCGCCCGCGCGCTACGTGGAACGCGCTTGCCGGCCCGTGCTTGATGTCGAGCGACAGCCCATCGGGTGGATGATGGTGCTCCGCGACGTTACCGAAGAACTCGAACTACAGCGCATGCGCGACGATCTCACCAATACCATCGTGCACGATCTGCGCAGCCCGCTGAGCAGCATATTGGGAAGCCTGTACTTCATAGAAGAGCTGATCGAGGAACAGGATCCCGCCTCGCCCATCCACGAAGCGCTAACCATCAGCATCCGGGGCGCGAACAAACTGATGAACCTGGTCAACTCGCTGCTGGATATCGCCCGGCTCAGCGCCGGCCAGGCACTCGTGGAACTGCATCCCCAACGCCTGGAAATGATCCTGGACGCAGCGGTCGATTATCTGCTGCCCCTCGCCGGCGATAGTGAAATCACCTTAAGCAAGATTGTGGAACCCGATCTGCCGCTCGTCCTGATCGATGAGGATAAAATTAATCGGGTGATCGTCAATCTCATCGACAACGCGTTGAAATTCACGCCGCGCGGCGGCAGAGTGACGGTCAGCGCCGAGCGTTGGTTGAACGGCGATGAGGGCTCTTACGTGCGCTGTATCGTGCGTGACACCGGTCCCGGCATTCCGCCAGAATATCGCTCGCGCATTTTTGAACGTTTCGTGCAGATTGCTAATCGGCACGGGCGGCGGCGCGGCACCGGGATCGGCTTGAATTTTTGCCAGCTAGCTATCGAAGCGCACGGCGGCAGAATCTGGGTGGATGAGGCGCCTGGGGGAGGCAGCGAGTTTTCATTTACGCTGCAAGCGGTGGCCGACTAATTTACCGTACACAGACGTAGGGCACGCTGCGCGTCCATATCTGCCAACGCGCTGCGGCACGCTGCGCGGAAAGCTGCTCTACTGTAAAACTAAAATTGAAACCGGGATTCTGACTGAATCCCGGTTTTTATTGCCCCTCGAGCGCGCGTTCCAATTCTTCCCACGACGACAAGCTGGTGACGGCCCCCGCACCGCGCACCGAAGAAGTCGCCGCTAACGCCGCGAATTTGGCGCATCGCTCGATCGGCCAACCGGCTACAAAAGCGGCAATGAAAGCTGCATCAAACGTATCTCCCGCGCCCACGGTTTCCACGATCTCATCTTCCGGAACGCTGACCGCCGGCTGGCGAAACATCCGATCATCCAGACAGATCAATGTGCCGGATGCGCCATCCTTGATGGCCACTATCCGCGGGCCGGCTTGCTTCAACGCGACGGCCACCGCGGGCAAATCATCCAGCTGCGCGATGCGCCTCGCCTCTTGAGCATCCAACAACAACAGATCGGTATACCGCAAGGCTTCGCGGATTGGCTCAAACCATGAGCCGTCATAGGGATACAGCAGGCTCTGTGGATCGAGTGAGGTACTCAGGCCGCGCTCATGCGCCCGGCGAAAGACCTCGACCAGATCATCGTTCCACATATCGGGGAAGTGCAAGTAACCGCCGCAGTGTACATGCCGTCCGCTAAGTAAATACTCCCGGTCGGCCTGGCTCAGGTGCCGCGGCCACGGTTGATGCGTAGGCAAGCGATACGTATGGGGGCGCTTCTTGCTGCCGAACAACAGAATGTAAATGCCTATGCCCGACAGAGTGTTGGGCTGTCGCTGAATATGGCTCACCTCCACGCCGGCCTGGCTGACCGATTGATACACTAGTTCCCCAAAGGCATCATCCGCCAGCACTGTGACGACTCCCACTTTAAGCCCCAATTTAGCTAAGGCGAGCGTTGGATACCCATTGGAACCAGCCACCGTCAAAGTCACCTGTGACGGCCCCATCCATTGGGTAAGTTCATCAAGGTTAGTGGGGGCGGTGCCGGTGATCAGCAAATCAACATTCAGTGGGCCAAGTGTCACGACATCCAGCGACATACGGATATTGCCTCCTCTGCCGCCGATTATACACCGGGTCGAGCAAAAAACTGGGGGCTACTCAGACGCTACACCGGCCGCCGCACGCAAAATAGAAGTCGCCTCTACTTTTGCATCGCTCAGTTCTGCGACCAGGCGTCCACTGCGCAACACTAACACGCGCTGAGCTAAGCCCGCCACTTCAGACCATTCTGCCGAGACAAGCACGATGGCGGTACCCGCTTGCGCCAGCTGCGCGATGAGTTCGTAAATCTCAACTTTCACGCCCACATCGATTCCTTGCGTGGGTTCCAGTAAAATCAAGGCGCGCGCGCCGATCGCCAACCATTTGGCTAACACGGTCTTTTGCTGATTTCCTCCGCTGAGGATACGCACCGGCGCGGATAAAGACGGAGCCCGAATGTGCAGTGCCTCGGCCTGGCGCTGCGCCGCTTGTTGCTCGCCCGATCGATCGATCACGCCCCAACGCTTGACGAGACGCGTGAGGGCTGCCAAAGTCACGTTGCGCCGCACGGACTCGTCAAATAGCAGACCCTCTGCCTTGCGATCTTCCGGCACAAAGCCTATCCCGGCGGCCACGGCGTGCGCGGGGGTGATACGACCTGCGGCATCAAACCAGCGAATCCTTCCTCGATCGATCGGCCACGCGCCGAATAGCGCTTGTCCCAACTCGGTCTTGCCTGAACCCGCCAGGCCCGTGATTGCCAACACTTCACCAGATCGCAACTGGAACGACACATCGTCAAAAGCCTGTGCCGCACTGGCATGCTCAACCGACAGGACGACGTCACCCAGCTGCGTGCGGCGTGGTGGAAACACGCTCTGCACTGATCGCCCCAGCATAGCGGCGATCAGCTCAGCGGGCGTCGTTTGATCAAGGGGCGTCGTGCGAATGTGCTGTCCGTCGCGCAGCACCGTCACCACATCGGCGACTTGAAAAATCTCCGCCAAGCGATGCGACACATAGATCACCGTGACGCCGCGCGCTTTTAGCGCTTGCATGACCTTGAACAAAGCCTCGACCTCGGCACTGTTTAGAGCTGCGGTCGGTTCATCCATGATCAAGATGCGGCATTCGCCCAGCAGCGTCTTAGCGATCGCCACCATTTGTTTTTCGCTCAATGACAGCTGTTCGATCGGCGCATCAAGCGGCAAATAGGCTGTACCCAGCTGCTCCAACACGCGACGGGCCGCGGCTCTGGCCTGGTCCCGATCGATCACCCCGTAACGCGCGGGTTCCTGGCCCAACGTCAAATTCGCCACGACGCTGCGGGAAGGCAACAAGTTTAATTCTTGATGGAGTGTGCCTATGCCGGCTTCAATCGCTTGGTGAGGAGTATGTGGATGATACGGCTGACCGGCCAGAGTCAGCGTGCCACTGTCTGGTTCCAACGCTCCCGCGATGATCTTGATCAGCGTCGATTTGCCCGCGCCGTTTTCGCCGATCAAGGCATGGATGGTACCCGCTGCGATCGAACAGGATACATCGTGAAGAGCCGTAACGCCCGAAAAAGCGCGGCAGATCCGATCGAGTTGGAGAAGAGCCGCCATGCGAGTTTACCTCTCACGCTGCCGTAAACGATCGAGCGACAGCGCCACGATCAAGATCACACCTGATACCACGCGCTGCGCATTGACCGAGGTATCCAGCAGCACCATGCCATTGGTAATCGTCACCAGAAAGATCGAAGCGATCAGGACATTGAACAAGCGGCCTTTGCCGCCGCTTAAGCTGACGCCGCCTAGGATGACCGCCGTTAGAATGGGGAATAAGAACTCATCACCCATGGTAGGGGACGCCGCGCCCAACCGCGCCACCTGCATCACGCCGCCTAGACCGGCCAGCAGCCCGGCCAACATGAACGTTACAATACGAATACGCTCGACACGCAGGCCGGACAGCCAGGCGGCTTTGTTATTGCTGCCCACCGCGTACAGATGCGCGCCAAACAAGGTGCGGCTCAACACCCAATAGAACAGCGCATACAAAGCAAACATTACCAGCACAGGCATCTTGACCGGCCCGATTCCACCACTCGACAAAAACGCGATGCGATCCAGGGCCGGCCCGTACACGCTTTGACCTCCGGTGTACATGAGCGCCAACCCCGTAAGGATACTCATCATGCCTAGTGTGGCGATGATGGGATTGATTTTGATCTTCGTGATGACGAGACCGTTGATTAACCCGATCGCGCCGCCCGCCCCTATGCTACCGAAGCACGCCAACCACGGCGGCAGATTCGCCGTCGTCATGAGACTCGCCGTCACGATTCCACTGAAACCTAGAATGGCCGCCAGCGAAACATCCATCGCGCCGGTCAAGAGCACCAGTGTTTCGCCAATCGCCACGATGCTGACAATGGCCGCTTGCCGCAGAACCGTGAAGATATTGCCCTCAGTGGCAAACCGCTGAGTGGCCAATTCCAGAAAGAGGCACCACAGTACGAAGATAACAATAAACCCGTTCTCGCCCAAAAAATCCAGGACGCGCTGGCGCGTCCAACGAGAACGGGTTGAGGCTTCAGGTGTCGAAGTAGTCGTCACGTCTAGTTCACTTGAGAGAATCCTCCGTGATCTTGGTAACGGGCACACGCACGTTCTTTGGCGCAGTGCTGCCTGCCAACAACTTGACGGCGGCTTGCATCACCATTTCACCAGTCTGGGTGGGCGAGGTGTCCACCGTGCCACGGAAGAATTTACCCTGTTTGATTAGGTCTTTCGCTTGCGCCTCGGCGTCAATGCCCACCACGATGGTCTGTCGCGGGTCTTTACCGGCTGCTTCCAGCGCCTTGATCGCGCCATAGGCTCCCGCATCATTGATGCTGGCGACCACATCAATTTCGGGATGTGCCTGCAGCGCATTTTCCAGCGACTTGAGCCCGTTTTCAGCCGTGCCGCCCAGGTAATGCCCCGTAATCTTAGCACCAGGCGCCTTTTGTTTCAAGCACTCTTCGATCTTGTTAGCGCGCACGACGACGTTGGGCAGGTCAGGATAATCCAGTATGGCGACATTGGCCTGGCCGCCTTTTTCCCGCGCGATCAAATCGCCCGCGATCTCACCGGCCGCGCAGCCCAGATCGGCGTCCTCGACGCTGATGCCGATCCCGTTCACAGCCAGGTCACGGCCGGCATATTGCAGCATAAACACGCCCTTCCCGGCGGCCTCTTTCACCGCGTTTCCGACCACCTTGGGATCGACCACACACAAGGCGATGGCTTTCGCCCCCTGGGCCACAAACGTCTCGATGGCCGCGTTCTGCCGATCGGCTTTGGTTTCCGAGTCGAACACCTGGATGGGCAGTCCCCATTGCTTCGCCAAAGCCTCGGCAGCGCGCGGCACGGCCGCGTGATACTCACTGCTTAGGTTGCACGCCACAATCCCGATAAAGCCTTTCTCCCCCAGGGCCGTCTTGGCCGCAGCGATTTCGGCCGAGGTGGGCACCAGATCCTGGGGCTGGCCCAACCGATCGGTCAATAGGGTTGGCTGCGGTTGCGGGCCGACGTTGGAAGTTCCGCCATTACAGGCAGCGAACATGAGCACACCAATTGCCACGATCCACCAGCGGTTCATACTTTCTTCTCCTAAAGAATGAATGGGACAAGACGTCGAAGCATTATCCTAGTGCTAATTCTAGCGCGGGATTCCTGGGTTAGGCATTCCAGTTGAGTTACAGCACGGCAATAATAAGTAATTTGGGAATGGGTTGGCTTAGCCCATGCGCAAGTATAATTGACTGTACTGGCTTTTTGGAAAGTTCCAGCACTGCCTTGTCAAACAGTTACCGCTATGCTATAATTTCAGTCGCAGTTCAGTCTAGGCAGTCTTGGCGAAAAGTGGGTGACCCCCACTTTTCTTGTTCATAGGACTTGTTCTGAATTTCGAGGGAGCGGCTGACGTATCTATGAAGAGTGAGTTCCTTCTCGCCTTTAATCAAATCTGCAGTGAGCGCAACCTGCCACGGGAAGTGGTATTGGAAGCGCTGACCACGGCGTTTGTGAGCGCCTACCGGCGTGATGTCAACGCGTCTAGCGCCCAGAACATCACAGCCGTCATCGACAGCCAGACCGGCAGCGCCCACATCTATGCGGAAAAAGAAGTCACTGATCAGGCGACAGACTGGCGCACGGAGGTCGTCTTAGACGCGGCCCGGGAAGTCGTGCCCGACGCCAAAATCGGCGACATGATCATGGTGGAGTCCACGCCCGAAGGCTTTGGGCGTATCGCCGCGCAGACCGCCAAGCAAGTGATCTTGCAGCGCATCCGCGAGGCCGAACGCGACGCACAGTACAACCTGTACGCCGAGCGCGAGGGCGAGATCATCAATGGCGTGGTGCAGAGCATGGGCCAGATGGGCATTACGCTCAATCTGGGCCGCACCGAGGCTTTGTTGCCCAAGAAAGAGCAAGTGCCTGGCGAGCGCTATCAATTGCATCAGCGTCTGCGCGCCTATGTGGTCGAAGTGAAGAAGAGCACGCGCGGGCCGCAGATCGTGGTCAGCCGTTCGCACAAGAACATGCTGCGCCGCCTGCTGGAATTG
>Ga0182021_10002465_pt1 | contig 21618 bp, 12 predicted proteins | sample 612E3MmetaG_FD_120493 | JGI IMG/M metagenome (GOLD analysis project Ga0182021, IMG submission 120493) | Permafrost microbial communities from Stordalen Mire, Sweden - 612E3M metaG (Illumina Assembly) | ecosystem: Environmental > Terrestrial > Soil > Wetlands > Permafrost | place: Sweden... | reverse complement strand
CACCGAACGTAAACACAAGATCGCTCCCCTCCTGCGAGGCGCGGAAGGGAACCGGATGGGCAACCTCCAGGACCACCCGCGCGATCTTCTCGGGGGCGGTCTGGAATTGCGCAAACCGGATCTTCTTCAAGACGTCGTCCTTCAACGTGGCCGTGTAGGGCTTGTCCCCATGGAAAGTGTCCGAGAGTTCAATGACCAGGCGGTTTGGCTTTTCGAGGGAAAACACCCGGTACCGGACGGGCCGGTCGAGCCGTATTCGAAGGACGCTGTTTTCGAAGGTGACGCCTTTCAGGGACGCCGGCGACGCGCTCTTCGGGATCTCGGCCCAGGGGCCGGTGGAGGATTGGACGGCGAACAACACCGACGCCAGGAGGCCCACCCATCTCTTCTCCCGGCGGGTTTCCCTTCCTGTCGCTTTCCTTCTGTGCGCCTGATCCATGGGAGCGGCCTCCGTTCATCTATCGCGTCCTCGTCCGTGCGACCCCGAGGAAGCCCATCCAACCGTCACGCCCTTACTTCTTTTTTCCCTCTTTCTTTTCCTGGTCCCGCTTCAACTTCAATTCCGTGACCTGATTGTTAGGACCAATCAAAACAAGGCTCTTTTCCTTGATAATTCCGACATAGCCCTCCACCGGCTTTCTCTTGCCGTCGAGGATCTTCCCGTTCTCGACGATGTATTGGTCCCCCGTGGGGGCGACGAGCACGGCCCACCGGCCCGTGCGGCTCCGAGTCAGGCCCTTGAGATCGAGGCCCGTCGGATTGAAAGCCCCGGGCTCTCTTTCCGAGGTGGGGATGTTGAGAGCGACGTTCCCCCCGGCGAGAGGAATAAAGGGATCTCGAGAAGTTCCCGAGTAGACGTACTCGGGCTCCGCAGGCGTCTCGGTCGGCGCCGCGAGGGCTTTGGCTCCCGCCGGTACCGGCCCCGCAGGAGCTTTGGAGGGCGGCGCAGGCGCTTCAGCCGACGCCGGGACCCAGGACAGGAAGCATGAGAACCCAAACGCGGCGGCGAACGCGCCGAAGCGGTGGCTCTTGCGCCTGATGTCCTCCCTGTTTTGCATTCGAGTCATTGGGGCTATCCCTTAAAAATGTAGGCGACCAGGGTGAAACTACCGGACATGGTCTGCCCCTTCTGGGCGTTCAACGCCGCCCTGATGCTGAGGTTGCGAGCCGCCATAATGCGCTCCTGCTGCCCCATGGCCGCCAAGAACCTCGCCACGGAATGGAAGCTGCCGGAATACGAAACCCCGAACGGTATCTCGACGAAATATTCTTGCGCTTTCTCTTGTTCCGGGCTGAAGCTCGAGATGGACACCTTCTCCCGCTGGGCTTCCTCCATCAGGACGCGGTATACCTCCTGGATGTTCCTCTGTTTGGGGAGTTTCTTTTCGGCTTTGCTGACCTCCGCCAACAAGGCGTCCTTTTCCTTTTCCAAAGCGCCGAGCCGGGCCGCCGTGCGCTTCATCGTTTCCACTTTTTCCTCGATCTCCTGGTTATCCCGCCGTTTCTCCTTGATCGACTCCAGGGTCGGTTTCATCAAATAGTTCCACCAAACGATGGGGAACCCCACCAGAGCGATGACGAGGAGAAACACCTGGTTTCTTTGTTCTTTGCTCAGAGCCATGGCCGGCCTCTCAAGTGCCCCTTCTCAAGTATCGGAACGTCAAGGAGAAAGCCAGCAGGGGGGCCTTGCCCTCGCCCTGCTCCTGCGTCGTGATCGTCCCCAGTTTTACCTCCGAGCAGAGCGGCGAAGATTGCAAATTGGTCAGCCAGTCGGCGATGGCGAAGCTGGAAAGGGATTGGGCGGAAATGGTGACGTTCATCACCCCGTCGCCCTCCAGGGTCGTCCCGATGGACGTCACCCAGATCTCGGATGGAAGAATAGCCGTGAAATCATCGAAAAACTTGGGGTAGACCAACCGGCCGACCAGGAGCCGCTGGATCACGTCGCGGCGCGCTTTCAAAAGATCCCGCGTTTGTTGAAGCTCGTTGACCTGATCCACAATGGCCTGGTACTTGCGGAGCTCCATGTTGAGCTCGACGTTCTTGGTCTCCTCCCTATGTTTCGCGTTGAACTCCCAACCGTAAATCAGCAAGAGGCCCGCCAGCAAAACGAGGACCGCCGACACCACGACGGCCTTGATCTGCCGCTTGGCCTCCTCGATGTAGATCTCGCGGGGAAGGAGGTTGATGCGGATCATGAAATGTCCCCGTCCCGCCGGACAGCCAGACCCACGGCCACGGAGAAAAGCGGCCGCAGATCGGGCGCGATGGCCCCCGCCCCTTCGATGCGGGCCAGGGGATCGAACAATTCCACCGGCATTTTGAGCTCGTGGCCGAAGTAGCCGGTCAAGTTCCCCAAGCGGCCCCCTCCGCCGGACAGGAGAACCCGGCCCACCTGCCGGTCGCTTCCCTGCGACAGATAAAAGTCCAGCGACCGTTGGACCTCCGCCAGCAGGTCCTTCATGACCGGAAGCATGACCGTGGACATCTGGAGGATTTCCTTATTGTTTTCCGACATGGCCTGCTCGCGCTCTTCGGGCGTGGCCAGGAGCTGGGCCCGAGCCTTCATCGCGTCCGCCTGCTTGGCGTCGCATTGGAAGTTCCGCTGCAGGGCCTTCGTGAGGGTGTTCCCGGCGATGAACACGTCGCGCACCACCTTGGGGATCCCAGCCTCCAAAATGGCCATGCTCGTCACCGACGCCCCCACGTGAACCATGAGGACCGTTTCCTTGACCGCGGGGTTCCGGTTGGCCTCGTAGGCGTTGGCGAGAGCGAAGGCGTCCACGTCGATGAGGATGGGCTGGAGCCCCACCTGCTGGACGACTTCCAGCCGGCTTTGAATAACCTCTTTTTTCGCGGCGACGAGGATGGTCTCCATCTTCCGCACGCCTTCCTCGATGACGTCCCCCAAAATGTGGAAGTCGAGGTTGACCTCGGGGATTGAAAAGGGAATGTAAGGCTCCGCCTCGATGAAAATCATCTTGGAAAGATCCGGCCGGGACATGCGGTTGAATTTGACGTAGCGAACGATGACGGAGTTCCCCGAAACGGAGAAAACGGCGTGGCGCGTGGCGTTCTTTTTCTGCTTGGCGACGTAGTCCTTGAGGAGATTGACCGCCTGCGTCCGGCGGTCGGGGCCGGGAACGTCCGGCCCGGCGTTAGGAAGCGGCAAATAGGCCCAGCGGACCAGGCTGTAGCGCCCGGGGGATCCGCGGAGCTGGACGATCTTGATCGCCGTCGAGCCGAGGTCCACCCCCAAGGCGTCCTTCGCCTTGCTGAAGCGGAGCTTCTCGATGTTGAAACTCTTAATGTTGTCCAGCCAAGCCATCGGCTAGGGCTCCATAAATGAACGCCGAGAGGGTCTCCGGAACGTTCCGGAGAGCCGCTCGGCGTTCGATTGGTCAATCCGCTTCTTTATATAGGTTCCCACCTGTTCTGTCAAGGTTTTTTTAGTTTTCCTCATGCTATCCCGATATGGGCGCGTTCGCGTCCTGCATGAAAAACAGGAGCTTCAAGTTTCCCACCTCGATCTGGTCGCCGACGTTCAGCAGCGCCTGGTCCGCAACGGTCAGGCCGTTGATCTTGACCGATTTTTCCTTCAACACCTTGAGAATATAACCCTCCGGCTTGCGGGCGACGCAGGCGGCCATGTCGGGCGCGAAAAAGCCTTTGAGACGGATTTGAGCCTGGGCCGATTTCCCGATGTAGGACGTCAGGCCCAACAACCCAAACACGGCGGCGTTGGATTCCCCCCCCACCACGCGAAGGGCGCCTACTAAGTCGCCGCCGGCCTTTGGGGCGTCGGCGGAACGGGGCGAAGGGGGCACGAAGACGGTGGCATCGGAGGAAAAAGCTTCGGCCAGGGAGGGGACGGCCGGCGCCTCCTGGTCGTTCAGGAACACGATGATGTGTTTGGCGACGCCGATCTCGTCTTTGTCCCGGAGCGGCGATTTGAGGACCTTCCGGTCGCGCAGAAAGGTGCCGTTGGTGCTGTTCAAGTCCTCAAGGATGTATTCGTTGCCCTGTTGGACGACGCGGGCGTGGTGGCCGGAAACGGCGGGGTTGTCGATGACCACGTCGTTATCGGCCTTGCGTCCGATCGATATTTCACCCTTCTTGAAAGGGAACTCCTTGATGACGGCCGAGTTGAACTTGAGCAGGAGCCTCACCATGATCGCATCACGCTCCGTTTCGGCGCCCCAAAATGAGGGCGCCCGCCTTTTCCAGCCAACCCGTCGGTTCCATCCTTCCGACGACAACGGTCACATTATCCTTTCCGCCGCGCTCGATCGCCAGACGCACGAGATTGTGGCACATTTGGGAAGGATCGTTCAAGCCAACAATCGCACCCGCCAGGGCGTCGTCGGGCGCCATGCGGTTGAGGCCGTCCGTGCACAGGACCAGGGCGTTCCCGGCCTTGAGAGGATATTCCTCCGCGTCCACATCGACGGAAGGAGCGATCCCGACGGCACGGGTCAGGACGTTGCGGTTTTCGGACAATTCGGCCTGCTCCGGCGTGAGGAGCCCCCGGGCGACCTGCTCGGCCACGAGCGAATGGTCGCGGGTGATTTGGCGGAGGGTACCCCTCGACGAAAGGTACAACCGGCTGTCCCCCACGTGGGCCACGGCGAAAGACTTGGCGTCCACCAGCACAACCACGACGGTCGTGCCCATGCCTTTGAGCGTCGCGCGCCGCTCGGAAGCCGCGAAGATCATTTCGTTGGCCGCGTGCACGGCGGCCGTCAGGAGGTGGGCCCGGTCGGACAGATGGATGGGCCGGGGGCCGACGGACGGGATCTTTCCCGTCTTCAAGCCCAGCGCCACCTGCTCGCGGATGACGTCCACGGCCATGCGGCTGGCGACCTCTCCGGCGGCGTGGCCGCCCATGCCGTCGGCCACGATGAGCAACCCCGGATCCGCGTCCACCCAATAGCTGTCCTCGTTGTTCACCCGGACCAACCCCTTGTCCGTGAGGCCCGCGACCGTCAGCTTCACGAGAGAAACCCCGTGGCACGGGCATCTTGCCCGTGCAATGAATTACCCGTGAGCGATCGCGTTGTCACGGGCGCGGTCCTTCGGGCGGAACGGGAGGCCCCTGAAACGCCTTCGGAGGAGGAATGTCCTTCACGATTTCAAAGACGGGTTCCGGCGCCGGCGCCGCGGGAGCGGTGGCCCCGGAAGGCGTTCCGGGGACCGGGGACGGCGGAGGGGGCGCGACGCCCGGCGCGACGTCCAGACCGAAATCGGACATCGCCGGCAACACCGGAGGGAGGCGCTCGGGCGGCTTCGGAGCGGCGGGCGGCGCGGGAGGGGCCGCGGGCGCCGGCGGGGGACCCGCCGGGATCTTCACGGTTTGTTCTCCCCCCGTCGGAGCGGCCGCGGGGCGCGCCGGAGCTCCCCCGGGTGGAAGGCGGGGAGGAGCCGCCGGCGCCGGTTCGATGACGAAAGGAGCGGGGGGCGAAGCGGGCCTCGGCGGCGGCTCGGATATTTTGAACGTCGCTTCCCCGGATAGAGAGGGCGCCTTGGGTGGAGCCGGCGGGATGAAAGGCATCGTCTTTTCCGTCAGAGTCGCCGGCGGCGGCGCCTTCGGCGCTCCCGCGGGGTTCCTCATGGCCTCGCGGATGTCCCGGGCCATGTCGGCGCCTTTCTGATAACGCTTCTCCGGGTCCTTCTGGAGAGCCCGGTCGATCACGGCTTTGGCGGCCGGCGACACCCGACCCCCGGCCAGGGGAACCGGATCCGGATGCGGCTCATTGGATATTTTGAAAAGCAGGGTGGCGATCGAATCCCCTTCAAAAGGTTTCACCCCGGCCAGGAGCTCGTACATCATGACGCCCAGGGAAAAAAGGTCCGCCCGGCCGTCCACTTTCCTCCCGGCGATCTGCTCGGGCGCCATATAGCTGGGCGTGCCCATCACCGTCCCCGTCGTCGTCTTCGACGAGGCCGTGATCCGGGCGATGCCGAAATCCGTCACGCGCAAGGACCCGTCCTTCAACCGCATGACGTTGGCGGGCTTCACGTCCCGGTGAACGACGCCGTGGGCGTGGGCGTAGTCCAGGGCGTCGGCCACCTTCGCCGCGTAGTCCATCGACACGACGGGGGGAAGGAGGTTATTCTTGTCGGTGAACTTTTTTAAGTCTTCCCCTTCAAGATATTCCATGGCGATGAAAGAGATTTCACTATCGTCGCCGGCGTCGAAGACCCGGATGATGTTGGGATGGTTCAAGGTCCCGGCCGATTCGGCTTCCCGGAAGAACCGCTCCTTAATCTCTTTCGTTGCCGCGGCATCCATCTCGTCGTCGAACTTCAGGGTCTTGATCGCGACCTGCCGGTTGATCTTGGGGTCTTTCCCCAAATAGACGATCCCCATGGCGCCCCGGCCCAATTCCTTCTGAATCTCATAGCGCCCGAGAGTCGGCTTGACGCTCGACCCCTGCACGACGACCGTCCCCCCCGAAGCCGTCCGGCCCAGGCCTAAGCCCGAGATCATCGTCTCCGAAGCCTGCTTTGAACCGGCGATCTTGGCCTTCACATCCTTATAGGAGGGATCCGTGGAGGCGATGTGCTCATACACCGCGGCCGCCTTCCCGAACTGGCGCTTCCGCTCGAAATCGAGGGCCAGGTTGTAGAGCAGTTCCTTCATGGGCGGGTCCACGGGGCACCGCCGGAACTTTTCGAAAGCCATGTCGAGAATCCCCTGGCCCTGGAAGGAGAGGCCCAGCATCTTGTTGGTGTCGATGCCTTCGGCCTCGACCAACTCCTTGCGCTTCTCGGTGAAAAAGAACCGGAGCAGGGTCACCGCGGCGTAGGCCGACACGAGGAGCCCCATGGGATAAAACACCTTGATCCACCACCCCTTCGTCAGGAACAGGTAATACCCTCCCCCGCCGATACCGGCCAAGAGGAAGGCCGCCAGGAAAAACCCGCCCTTGGCGCGCAAAAAGGGAAGCACGAAGATGACGATCAATCCAATGAGGGCGAGGCTTCCCAGTTCGGCCAGGGGAGCCCACTCGGGCCGGATGATGAACCGGTCGCCCAGCAAGTCCTGAACCGCATTCAATTGGATGTCGGCCCCGGCCGTCACCGGCGCCGAGGGCGTGACGAAGAGGGTGTCCTCTCCCGTAGCGCGGCGGGCCACGAGAACGACCTTGTCCTTGAACACTTTTGCCGGGTCCACTTTGTCCGTGAGCACATCCACGGCGGGGACGGAGCGCATCTTGTCGCCGCTGTAGAAACCGTTGTATCGAAGAAGGAGGCGGCTGTCGGAATCAAGAGGGATCGTCTTCTTCCCCAGCATCAAGGAGCGACCCGGGATTAGGATCACGGCGTCGGGGTTCAGCCCCAAAGCCAGCCGGGCCATCTCAACGGGAAGAGCGGGAAAATAGGAATGCCGGTAGCGGAAAGCCACAGGCTGGGCCCGGACGGACCCGTCCACGTCGGGCACGACATTGCTGAAACCCATCCCCGAAACGTCCGAGGCGAAAACGGCGAGGGGAAGGTCCGGAGCGAACCCTTCGAGCGCCCCGCCGCCCGGCGCCGGCGGACCCACCTTGGCGATCTTGTACGGCATCCGGGCCAAAAGATCGTCTCCCTCCCCGCCCAGAGGCTCCTCCTGCAGGAACTTGATCGGCAGGACGACGCGGGATGTGACGGAAAGCACCTCGGCCAGGCGCGCATCCTGGTTCAGGCCCTGCGAAACCGCGTCGAACGTCCGGCCGAAACTTTCCAGGTCGGCCCGCAGGGTCTTCAAGCGGCGGTCCCGGACCGCGGCGATGGCGGGTTCCTTCGAGGCGAGGAGCGCGAGGTACTTCTCCTTCAACTGATCGATCGCCTCCATGCCCGGATCGGACACTTCGTCGATCCAGAAAATATTGACGCCCAAGACGCGGGGCCCCCCCGAGGCGATTCGGCGGATCAACTCTCCCTGCAGACCCCGCGACCACGGCCAGCGTCCGAGTTGGGCGATGGAAGCCTCGTCGATGGAGACGAGCATGATCTTGTCGGAAAGCGTCGCGTCCTTCGTGGTGAAGGCGAGCCGGAGGTCGTAGAGTTTGTTTTCGAGGGATTCGGTGAAAGGGACTTTGTACCAAGCGCAAGCCAAAGCGCCCGCCGTGAGAGCCAATCCCAGGAGAACGCCGAAGAATCGGTCCTTTTTCATTGCGCGGGCGGGGGGCCCTTCTTCAAAACCTGTTCGCGACGGATTTGCCGCTCGTTGATCCGCTGACGGATCATCAGCTCCAAGGGCGGGTTCTCCACCAGCATCTTGTGGAACACGTCGTGGGCCAGGGTCAATATTTCCGTGTCGGCCTCCGTCACCTTGACGGTGGCCGAGACGGGAACCTCGTCCAGGAGCGAAATCTCCCCGAAGAAATCCCCGGTTTTGAGCTCCGCCAGCTCCGCCCGGTCCTTGCCGGAGCGGGCCGTCACCTGGACCTTGCCTCGCTTGATGATGTAAAAGTTCTGGCCGATCTCGCCTTGGAAGATGATGAGCTTCCCGACGTCGTAGATGTTCCGTTCCACGACCGCCGTCACCCGGCGGAGCTGTTCGTCGGTGAAGAAGGACAGGATGTCCACGTTCTTTCTCAGGAATATCGTGTCGTCAAAAGGCACGGCAACCCTCCCCGCGCAAATAATGATTTGAATATTACAACAATATTGACTCGGCGGGAAAACCGCCGACACCCTCCGGGGGGGCGCACCTTCCCGGCCCCTATTAGGCTTGGATGGCCACGTAAAGGAGATGCCGGACGTATTTCGCGATCTCTTGGGAGATGGAGATGAAGTCGACGATCTCGACGGATTCATCCCCGTCCTTGACCACGTTCCTCTTGTCCGCGGTAAACAACCGCAGCTTGGGGCGCGAACCCTCCCTCCCGAATCCTTCGTGGACCTTCTTCGCGGAAACGGCGCCGTTTTCTCCCTGGACATCCTCATAGGCGACGACTTTCATGTCTTCCCCAAAATCAGCCAACGCCGGCGCGTCCTTCTTCAATTGTTCCAGGAGCGCCACGCCGCCGATCGGGTCCGCGGTGACGATTTTGAGCGGCCCGACGATGAAACGTTTGTTGTCGGCCCGGCCCCGCAGGAGTCCCAGCAGGTACGCGAGGGCGGCGGCCTTCGCCTCGGGCGCCAACGCCCCGTAACCCGTCAAGACAACGGCTTGAGCCAATGGGTCATCGGATTGAGCCGCTTGCAAACCCGCCGCCAACAAACCTTCGAAGAACAGCTTTCTCCTTTCGGAAGCGCCCAAAACCGCCTGGAAAAACACCCACACATGACCCACCGCTTCACTCAGGCTCGCGGAGGCCCAAAGCCTCCGGAGGAATGCCCTCACGTCGGACCACCCCGCGCCCGGAGCCTCTCCTCCCGTCAAGACGCCGCGAAACCGCGGATCAAGGCTCAGAGGCCCGATTGCCGGAATGAGGGTGAGCAATCTCGGACGGACCAGCCTGATCCTGGGCGATAAACCATGAACAGGGCCGGGGCGTCGAGGCGCCGGCGGAATATCCGCCAGCACCGCCGCCCGATCGTCGAACTTGGCCCGGATGATCCCGGGCCTGTGGCGGTAGAACGCCAGGGCGGCGCGCACTTCTTGTGCGGTCGTCCGTGAAAGATTTCGAATGGGCAGGGCCTCCGGAAAATGTTCAAGATAATAAGGGACAAAACGGTCAAGAATCCCCGCCAAATCCACCTCGGACCGGGTTTTCGCATCCATGTATTTCTCCACCGTTTTTGCGATGGCCTTGAGCGTCTCACCGGAGGCCTCCGTCGGATCGGCCAAAAAATCCAACATCGGCAGGCCGAACTGATCCGTCATAAGAAGCCCCGTGAAGAGATCGGATTTCATCCATCCGACGGTCTGAGAGAGACCAACGTGAAGCGGGAAAAGAGCGCTGACTTGACCCAATCGATTCAACCACCGCTTCAACGGCTCGAATATCTCCCCCGGCCCTTCCGGCATGGCGGCGACTTCCATGTTTCTCCAATCGATTTGGTCAAACATCTCGTCCAGAGTCGCCGACGCGTCGTCCCCCCTGGAACAAACGCGGGCCATCTCGTCCCGGGTCAACACGTCGGCCACTCCGTCGCTGGCCACCAACAGGCGTATGCTCTCTTTGGCGGAAAAACGTTCCCTATGCATGGCCGGAGCGAACCCCGGAAACCCCAACGCGTTCCTGATGATGTTCCGTCCATAAAAAACATGCATCAAAGAAGGATGGCCGGGGCCGACCACGTCCTCGTAAGAAGAGGCGCCGTCCAAAAAGGCATCCGTCCTCCTCTCCCTATCGCCATCCCCTCCTTTCTCCAAGTTCCGGGTGACCAAAGGAACGATCTTGCCGTCGACGACGGCATAGGCCGACGTGTCGCCCGCCTGAGCCGAGATAATCGTCATCGTGCCGTCAAGCCTCCGATAAGCCATCACCGCGCTGGCCGCCACATCGGCTCTGACCCCCTTCGGCCCAAGCCTGGATTGCGCTTTGTTGTATTCAAACAGGTCCTTATGGGCCTCCAACATGGCCTCCCGCAGGATTTCCTTGAAATTTTCTTCCACCTCTTCCTGGGAAAACCTGGACAGATAGCCTTCAAATTCATTTTCATCCCGCCACGCGACGCGGGCCTTAACAACCTTGGTCACTTCCGCCACGGCCGACTGGATCGGGGCGGATAGGTCCGGCTCGCCCACGCCGTCGAAGACGGACAAAAAGACGATCCGCCCGTCAAGCCACTTCTCGTTGGCGATGGCATCGTTGCTGTGGCCGACATGGAAGGGAGAATCCGCGCTTTTCTCGCCAATGGTCACGCGGTCAGGCGCGGCGGCGGTTTTGGGGCGGCGCGGATCGGGCGCCTCGGCCAGCGCGAAGAAGAGAGGCGCCACTTCTTGAAGAGCGGGGTCGTAGGTCCGGTGTTCCGGATTCGTCCATTTATTGCGAAAGGCCGAAAATGCCTGAAAGTCCGGATGGGTGCCGTCCAATCCTTCCAAAACGCGCTCGATGTCCGCCGGCGTGAGGTTCGGAAAAGCGATTCGATCCATCAGCGTGGAGCCCGCCATATTTTCCATCAAGAGCGCGCCCAAAACACGGATGACATTTTGGTGAAGATCGGGATCGCGTAGAAGGAGAGCCTTCAGGCGGTAACGGGCGTATTGAGAAGGCGGAATCTCCCCCTTCCGCAAAGCACCCAGCAAATCCTCATCCGTTTTATCGGGGCCGGGAGGGACGACCACCGTCGAATTCACCGGCCACCCTTCCAGCCGACCGCCCTCGCGGAAGGGCCCCCGCTTGTTCACGGCCATTTTGTTCATCCACATGTGCAGGGATGCGCTCACCCCGAGGCCCGCTCCCCGGAGCCAACGGTTCTCCCCCACGGTCCCAAGCTCGATCAAGCCGCTGAAGACGACTCCCCCCACGAACCTTCGGCCCAGCAGTTCCAGGAACGACTTCCGCCGTCCGCTGAAAAGTTCCACCCAGGCGTCCGGATGGATCAGGGCGAAGATCGCCCCGGTCAGGAACACGCTCCAGAAGGGATTCGTCACGCCCAAGAGAGCCTTGCCCCAGGCAAGCGCCGCGCCGGCGACGAAAAACGCCAGATGAATCCCCACCTGGCGCAGGGCGACGCGCCGATCGATCCTTTTCGTGAGGAGGCTCGCGAAAAGAACGCCGATGGACATCATCAAGGGAATCGCCAGAAAAAGGACTGTTAGGAACCCCGTGGGATCATTCAGGAGCCCCTGGAGCGCGAGGGTTTCCGTGACGGGCGCGACGCCGACGGTGAGAAATTGATAAAGCGATCCTTGCTTGTTCATCCCCAGGGCGTCGGCGAGGTGCTCGAACCACGAGCCGGGGCGGTGAGTCTCCAATCCTTCCGAAGGCGTCTTCGCAAATTGAACCGGCGGTTTTTGGGTGACGGCCTTGGCCCTCGTCGCTACCTCTTGCAAGTGTTTTATGAACCCTTCTTTAAGTCCCGAACCTTCGATCGCCGGTTCATCAACCGAACCCACGGATGCGCCCACCCCTTGGCCCCCGCGAATCTCAATCATTCCGAGATCCTCATCGCGTTTCTCCAACAATCGGGCCTGCTCATCCGTGCTTTTACCCCATTTCTTGATGACGGCTCGCTGGATCCAATTCCCCACCGACTGAGCCCTCAACTGCGGGGTGCTTATGTCCTCCAAAGGTCCATAAGGGCCTTCGGGCCAAAGAGGTTCCCCCTCGGACGTCCTTTTGGGGAACGAAGCGATCACGAAGGCGATCAGCCCCTCAATTTGCCGGTTCCAGCGGCTCTTCTCGAAGAGACTCTTGTCGCCCATCTTCCGTTCCATGGCGTGAACGATTATCCCGAATGGATCCGTGTGCATCAACCGATTGGTTTCCATTTCCGCCAATTCCTGCAAGTCCCGTGGCACGGCGACACGGTCTCTTGCAGGTCGAGCGCTCATGAACACAGGCCGGGGCAAACCGCGGAGCAGATCAGGCAGGGCCTGCTTGTCGTACCTCCAGTGGAGCCGGCCGCCGAAAAGAAGCATCGCCGCGCCTGTCACGAAGAGCGTGGCGCGCGCCGCGGGGTCGCCGCCGGATTGGAACGCAGCCCCCAAGCAAAAACCGATCAACGTCATCCCGCCTTGAAGCACGAGCCATCCAAGGACGAACCGCATCAGAAGAACGCCCTTATCCCGGCCTTGCATCCTTCGCCAGTCGCCGATGAGCCCCGGCAGGTGAAGCGCAAGGAGCGTAAGACCGACGAAAACGATAGGCGACAACATATGGAAGTGAATCCCCGCCAGCGCCGCCCCGGCGAGGGCGGCATCCTCGATCGCCGTGATGTGCTTCTGGACCCAAACTCGCGACCGCGAGGGGATCCCTATTTGGGGTTCTTCCGTTCCTGGGGATTCCTTCTCAACCCGGACCTCCGGCCAGCGGCCCACGATAATCCTGTAAAACAGCGCGCCGGGATAACCGAGCTTGGCCCGGAGCCGGGGATTCTTCACGACCTCGTTGATGAACGCAACGACCGCGGTCGCGAGCCAGAAAAGGGCCATGGCCAGGCCGGTATGAGAGTGGACCATGAGCAGGGGCGAAACGGAGAGGAGGGCCAACCCGGCCAGGACCAGGGCGGGCCTCCGAGTCATGGCCCGCCGGGCTCCGGCAAGCGTGAAGTGGCTCTCGGGTTCGGACGTATCCGCCCCCGGCCGGTCCTTCACGAATCCGTACATGACGGCGGAATGAACGATGCTGATGAGGGGGACATAAATACGCATGACCATCCCATTTTCGCTCTGCATCCACGCGTTCAAGACCCATCCCGCCGTGGCGAAGATGGACCACCAGAGCGTGTTAAACCACATCACCGATTTCACGCTCTTGAAAACGGCTTTGGGCAGGTCCCGAAGACGAATTTGATTGGAGATCAGCTCGACGAAGCATAAACATGTGACAGAGTTGACCCACGGCCCGACGGAACCCAGATCGAACATCTGTTGGGTGGAAATCGACTCGAAGGTCTTGGTGAAATGGTGGGAGATGAATTCCTTGAGGAATAATATTTGGGTGTAATAGGTTCCGGCCGGGGCGGCCAGCATCCACCACCAGGCCAATCTAATTTTCGCCAGATGAGCCACCGGGTGACGAACCAGGCGGAGAAAGCCTTTCAGGCTGAACTTCACTTCAAACAACAAAGCCCCGACGAGACCTATCACCATGGAGAAGACGTAAATCCAAACGTCCGAACCGTGCGGCAATTCTTTGAACAACAGACCGTGAACGACCAGGATCGCCCCCGCCGCGAATACCGCCGACACATAGGCCGGGAACGTCTTGGAGTCGCGGCGGAGACCGCCCAACAATCTCCCGGCGGCCGTGATGACGACCAACCCCGCCCCCCCCAATGCCAGGAAGCCGATCGGACCCAAGAGGTCGGGTCTCAGTATGGGCAGCATGATCCCGAAGGCGAAGAAGGCATAGGAGCGCGCCACGAACCATCCCAGGCGCCGGGTCGAGGGATGAAGGACGAAGGCTGAAATGCGCGGCTTGAACGCTTCCCACCGGGAAGACCAGCGCGCCCACGCCCGGTTATTGGAGGTTAGTGAAGCTTTGTGATGGAACAGACCGGCCCATAAGCGTCCCCATAAAGACGGGGTGATTCGGCGGATCACGATGCTCGAAGAACCGAATCGCACGCCTCGGCCATCCGGAGACATTATTGCACCAACACTTCCCGATGCACCGGCACCATCTCGTCTCGCGGCCAATAGGGCTTGGGCGAGATTTCTGGCTTCGGATGCAACTTCGGCGGATTGGGAACTCACGGGGGAACTGACCGTGCTTTCTGCCAAGGCGGGGGCGGGGGCGAGGGAAATCTTTTCGCCTTGGAACAGCTTTTCCAACGGAAGGGTGTCGTGGGCGAAAACGTCCAGATAGTGATTGTCTTTGGGGACCTCCGTGAGCTTGGGAGTGAGGACGGCGTAGGAGAGGCCCCTCTCGTCGAGCATCCGGACGAGACCGTCGGTGTGAAAGCCTCCGCAGACGAGGACGGCACGGGGGCGGGCGGGATCGGCGGCGGGAGCCTGGTTTATTCCGCCCTCGCCGCCAATTTTTGCGAGCAAGTTCTCGACCATCGCCCGGTTGCGGGAAACGGCGATGCGGCAGAAATCTTCGGAGGGTTTCAGAAGAGGGCCGAGTTCAGCGGAAATGGCGAGGATGTTATCCCGTTCCTTCTCGTAAGCGGCCCAGTCCTGTGGGGTCATTTGCTGGCCTGTGAGTTTGTCCAGAAGGGCCAGGCGGCGGGACATTTCTATCAGCGCCTTCTGCTCCGGCGCTTTGGCTAAGCGGTCCTGGGTGGCGACCTGCAGGGCGGAAAGCTCATCCAGCAGACCGTTCCGGTCTATGCGGTCCGCCGTCATGACGTACTCGACGTAATCCCGCATTTGCGGGAACCTGTCCAATTGGACGCCGGTGTCCCGGCATAGTTTCTTCAAGTATCCGTTGTAGGCTCCGTAGCCCACCTGGCCCAGACGATAGGCCATGCTGGACTGCACCAGCGCGTTCAGTTGGGAGGGCGACAACGTCCGCGCCAGGACCTCCACCAAGGATGCACGATCCTTTTCCACCTGCTTGAAATCCAGCCGGGCTTCCTGGTCCAGGGCGGAAAGGAGAAGGGCGACGTTTCCGAACTTCTTCCCTCCGGCCGCCCCCCCAATCCCCCAGAGGTAACGCACGAACGCCCCCAGGGTTTCGGACCGGTCGGCGTAGGCGGCGGCGTGTTTGTCGAACTCCTTGAGCTCGACGGAATAAGCTTTCTCCTTGGCGGCGTCGGTTCGGGCGCGGAGGTCGGAGAGGAGCGACTTCAAAGAATCTTTGACGGTCAGGGAATCCAGGTAGGCCCGAATGTTGGCGTGATAAGCGTCCAGGTCTTCGACGCCCCAAAGCTCGGGCATGACGGGCATGGACAAGGCCGCGTGCTCGGCCCCGACGATGAACCCCTTCCCCAGCATGAAGTCGGCGACGTCCTTGACGGCCCGGGGATCCTGCGAAGCCCGCAACTCTTTGGTGACGAAGGATCCGGCGGCGCCCTCCATGCCGACAAGGAGCGGCCCTTTCCCGCCGACCGCGACCGTCCGCCCCATTCCTTCCAGGATACCGGAAATATTCTTCTGGGCTTCTCCGACGCCGTGAATGTCCTGGACGAGGACGATGGGAGCGCCGGGGTTTTTGGCGAAATGGACCTCGCGGACGGTAGCGTAGGGGAGGACGGCGGAAAGCCAGGGGAGCGACTTGCTGTTCTTCCCCCCCAACCCGTCCGGTCCGGAGCCGACAAGCGAAACGGGGAGGCCCGGCCGCGCCAGGCCTTCGACGATCATCGCGTCGGTTTTGGGGAGTTGCGCGAGGAGCTGAACTTTTTCCGCCGACGAAGAAACGTCCCGGCCGGAGGCCGTCGCGTCTTCGTTTTGCATCCGCCGGGCGGCGTTGCGGCGCTCCGCCCACAAATTCGCCTCCGCCGCGTGGGCGGCCAAAACATTGGTAAATAAATATGAAACGGCGAGCAGAAAAGCCAAACAGCGCTTTCGGCTCCCGAGATCAATCCGTAAGAGGGCTAATCCTGTCCGTTCCCCGCCATGACCGCTTATCATTAGTACTAATATAAACGATCGGTCTTAAGATTGCCTTAAGGAGTTGTAACTTAGTTGTAATAGGCGGGAACCGAGTTCAACAAGCTAATGCAACATCCGCTGAAGCCGGATTCACTCTATGAGTACGTCCCCGGCGAGCTCGCGGTAGAGGGCCTCCCATTTGGCCAGGATCTTCTTGAGGTCGTATTCGCGCTGGACCCGGTGGCGGCCGGCTTCGCCGCGGCGGCGGGCGTCCTCTTTGTCCCACAGGAGCCGGAGGAGGGTTTCGGATAGCTTTTCGACGGAGCCCGGCGGAACCCGGTAGCCTTCCTCGCCGGACGGCATGACTTCGGAGACGCCGGTCACGTCCGACGCGATGACGGGCTCCTCCATGGCGAGAGCCTCCAGCAAAGCGGCGGGCAATCCCTCGGCCACCGACGGGAGCACGACGACGTCGGCCGCCGCGAGGAGCTCGGGGATGTCCTGCCTCACACCCAGAAATACAGCGTCTGCCTCCATCCCCAACGAGCGGGCCTTCTGGCGAAGGGCGTCCGCGAGGGGGCCCTCCCCGGCGAAGAGGATCCGAAAAGGGGGCAGGATGTTCCTGATGCGGGCGACGGCCTCCAGCAGTTGCGCATGTCCCTTTCCGACGGCCAGACGCCCCGGAACCAGGATCGTCCACCGGTCGCCGAGTTCGAACGTCCGGCGGGCCAAATCCCGGCTGTACCGGCTGGGATCGTAACGCTCCAAATCCACCCCGTTCGGAATGACGTGGGTGCGTTCCCACAGGCCCGGACAGCGCCGAAGGAATTCCTCCCGGAGGCACTCGGCCACGCACACGACCGCCGCCGACCGGCGGGCCGTCAGCTTGTCCGCGGCCGAATAGAGCCCCTTGCGCCAGGCCCGAACGGGATAGTCGGCAATGGCGTTGTGGATCGTCGATAGGCACAGGACCCGGCCCGCCGCCAGCCGGGCGTAGAAGTTGGACTGCGCGCCGTGGCCTTGCACGATGTCGGGTTTCCACTCGCGGATAAGCCGGGACAGGGCCCGGACGGAAAACGGGTTCCAAAAGGGGGACAGGGGCACCATCTCGAAGGGGACGTGCCGACGCCGGAGTTCCCCCTCCAGGGGACCGTGCTCGGGAAGCGCCACGGCCATGGGAAATACGTGCAAGTCCAGATGGTCGGCCATCTGAAGGATCAGACGATCCCCCCCCACCCACCGGGCGCTGCCGGCGATGTGAAATATCCGAACGGGGCCGTTCAACATGGGATTTTGAGGGATATCACGCGGTCAGGCTCTGTGAAACAATAAGATGGACATTTGGTCGAGAGGATTTTGGCCATGGGCGAGGCGCGAGGAGCCACGCGTGCTTGGAAAGCACGTGGGCGACGAACAACGAAGTCCATGGGCAAAAGCCTCCGGCCAAATGTCTATATTATTGTTTCCCAGAGCCTAAGTGTAGGGGCATTTTCTCCGCGGATCAAGGCCTGCTCGTTGTGTTGATTTTTCGAGGGCGGTATACTCTTCCCATGTCCGCCTCGCGCGCTTTTTCCTTCGCGGCCGCCGCGGCCGTCCTCATCGGGGCCGGCGCGGGGGCGCGGGGAGCGGCGCGGCTGTTTTCCTCCGCCCAAATCGCGCCGCTCCCCGGCTTTCAAGAAGCCCTCTGGTGGAAACCGTCCTGCCGCGGCGTCCAATGCGGGCTCTGCCCCTTCCATTGCTTCCTTCCGGAAGGGATCAAGGGGCGGTGCCGCGCGCGCATGAACGTCGGTGGGCGACTCGTGTCCCTGGTTTACGGGCGCCCCGTGGCGGTCCACGTGGACCCCGTCGAGAAGAAGCCCGTTTTCCATCTTCTTCCCGGCTCCGGGATTTATTCCGTCGCCACGGCGGGATGCAACCTAAGCTGCTTCTTTTGCCAGATCTGTGAAATTTCTCAAATCAACCCCGAGCGGGCTTCCGAAGGGGTCGTGGTTCCCCGCGCCGTCCAGGGGCCATCCCTCGTCCAAGACCAGACCCGGATGCTCTCCCCCGACGAGATCGTCGAGGCCGCCCAACGGACCGGCTGCCGGTCGGTCGCCTACACCTATTCCGAGCCCGTCGTCGCTTTCGAATACGTCCTGGACACGGCCCGCAAAGCGCGCGCCGCGGGCTTGAAGAACGTCCTGGTTTCCGCCGGATACATCGAACCCGGGCCGCTGGCCGAGCTGGCCCCCTGGTTCGACGTGGTCAAGATCGACCTCAAGGGCTTCGATCCCCGGTTCTACCGCCGCTACGTCGGCGGCGATCGGGACGCGGTTTTGCGCACGTTGCTCGAGCTCAAACGGCTGGGCGTCATGACGGAAGTGGTGAACCTGGTCGTTCCCACCCTCAACGACCGGGATGAGGACTTCACGGCCCTGGCCCGCTGGATCCGTTTGAACCTGGGCCCGGACACGCCGCTCTTCTTCTCCCGCTTCACGCCGCAGTACCGTCTGGACAACTTGCCGCCCACGCCGGTGGACACGTTGGAGCGGGCTTGGAGGATCGCCCGCTCCGAAGGGCTCCACTACGTTTACCTGGGCAACGTCCCCGGCCACCCGGCCGAGTCCACCTATTGCCCGACGTGCGGACGGGTGCTGGTCCGGCGGCGGGGCTTCGCGGTGTTGGAAATGGTCATCACCCGGGACGGAAAATGTCCGACCTGTGGAACAAAGATTCCAGGAGTCTGGTCATGAAGAAACTCTGCGTTTTGCCCTTGGTTCTAAGTTTGCTCGCGTCGGGCTGTTCGGCGGGGAGGCCGTCGGCCGACGGCGACCGGCCGCCGGCCGTGGCGGGGGCCTTCTATCCCGGGGACCCGTCCGATCTGGGGCGGACGGTGGACAACATGTTGGCCGGCGCGGCCGCGCACACGCTCGCCGGCCGGCCGGTCGCGGTGCTTGTCCCCCACGCGGGCTACGTCTTCTCGGGCCGGGTGGCGGCGGAAGGCCTGAAAGCCGCCGGCGCGGATTGGGACCGGGTCGTGCTCATCGGCCCCTCGCACCGACATCCCATCGAGCGGGCGGCCGTTTACGCTTCGGGAACTTACGGCACGCCGCTCGGCCCCGTGCCCGTGGATGCCGACTTCGCGGCCCGGCTCCTCAAGGATTCATCCCTCTTTATCGATTCCCCGGCCTCCCACGAAGGAGAGCATTCTCTGGAGGTACAGATTCCGTTCCTCCAGCGGCTCATCAAGAACTTGAAGATTGTTCCCATTTTGGTGAACCAGGTGGACCCGGACCGCGCCGAGAAGTTGGGAGCGGCCCTCGCCCGCGCGATCGGGAAAAGCCGCACGCTCCTCGTCATCTCCTCCGACCTGGCCCATTATCCGCCGGAAAAGACGGCCCATCTCTCGGACGAGACATTTTTGCGGAGTTTGCTCCGCCTCGACCCGGCCTATTCGGCCTTGACGTTTCAAAACCTCATGGGACGAGGCGAGCCCGGGCTCGAAACGGTCGCCTGCGGCGACGCGGCGATCAGGGTCGGCATGGCCGCGGCGAAAGCGCTCGGCGCCGACCGGGCCGAGATCCTGAAACACGCCACCTCCGCCGAGGCGGGCCCCGCGGGCGATCCCTCCCGCGTCGTGGGCTACGGGGCGGTGGTCTTCGAGGCAGGGACCGGGGCGCCGCCGGAAAGCGCCTGCACGGTCAATGAGCGTCGACGTCTCCTCGAGGTCGCCCGGACGTCCCTCTCCGACGCCTTCGCGAGCAAGCCCTTGAACCCCTCCCCGCTCGACGAGGATGTCGTCTACAACCTGCCCGCCGCGGTCTTCGTCACCTTGACGGAGGGCGGGCGTTTGCGCGGCTGCATCGGCACGACGGAACCACGGCTTCCCCTCCTGGACGGCGTTCGGTATTTCGCCCGCGCGGCGGCTTTCGAGGACCCCCGGTTTCCCGCCCTCCAGCCGCGCGAGATGAAGGACCTTCACGTGGAAATCTCGATTTTGTCCGCGCCTCACAGGGTCCCGAACGCGGACGCCATCGTCCCGGGCCGGGACGGCGTCATCGTGTCGCAGGGCGGAAGGTCGGGATTGTTCTTGCCGACGGTATGGAAGGAACTGCCGGACAAGAAGGAATTTCTCTCCGAGGTGTGCTCCCAAAAAGCGGGGTTGGCCCCCGACTGCTGGCGGGACTCCTCGACGGAACTCCGGGTGTTTACCAGCGAAGTTTTCGAAGAAGGTCGGTAACCTGAGTTGACGCGACGCACCCCGCCGCCGTCAACGCGGCGATCGCCCACAATGTCGCCGGGATACCTATCAAAGGCAGGGCGACCGTTCCGGCGAAAGCCGCTCCCAAGGCCGCGCCGAGGGAATCGGCGCCGTAGAGAGCCCCCGCCCGCGCCGGGTCCCTGCGCGCCGCCGAGGCGAAGACCCCTCCGGTCAAAAACCCCGCCGCGGCCAAAAGCGCTCCGAAAAGGATGATCGGGTGCCCGGCCCGCGCCAAAGATGGCGCGGCCGGCGCGGATCCGGCCGCCAACGCCGCCCAGGCGGCCGCCCAAGCCGCCGGAGGGCCGACGGCGACGCGGCTTCCCAACGCCATTCCCGCCATGAAGAGAGCAAATAGAACACCCAACTCCCCGTAGAGCGCGCCCGAAGCCGCCTGGTAAAGAAACAGGAGCGCCGTCTCATAAGCCAGCGACCCGAAACCGACGACGAAAAGGAGCCCCCCCATCTTGTCGGCCTTTATTCTGGTCTTCCGAACCGCCCAAATCCCCAGCCCTCCCAGGAAACAAAGGAAGAGCGCACCTCCGACGGAGAATTCCTTCTCGATTCCGGCGAACTGGGCCTGGATGATCCCTCGTGGGAACAAGTCGGAGTTGGCGCGTGCTCCCGGCAAAACGTCCAGCCGCCGCCGAAAAGCCTCCCGCCGTTCGGGATCAAACCGCCGGGCAAAATCTTCCGGGCCCAATGTGCCGGCCTTGATCCCCCTCGCGATGAATCTCGCCGACATCGTCGCCGCATCCACGGCTATCGGCCGGTCCGAGGCCGCTACGAGGGCGCTGTCGCCAGGCAACACCTGGACGTTCGCGAACACGGCGGAAACGGCCGCGAGCGTTCCTTTGAGCCGCGCCGCCTCCGTCGCCGTCAGCCGGTTTTCCGACGCGGGGAAGAAAAAGGCTAGAACGCCGCCGGGCCGAAGCGCCCGGCGCGCCTCAAGAAAGAACTCCCGTGTGAAGAACCGGTTCGAAACCCCGCCATCCCCCGCCGGCAACGAGCACAAGACCACGTCGTAGGCTCCGGGATGCCGCCGGATCCATCGTCGAGGGTCCGTGACGAGCGCGGAACCCCCGAGGAACCGGACCGTCCGCCCCTCGGCGTGTACGATGTCCAACGTCCGTATTCCATGACGGAGCATCTCCGGCCCGGCCAGGATCGCCTCCGGACCGATCCCGAGGACCCTCTCCGGATGAGGGTGGAGAAGCAGCGGCAGGTGGGCCGTTTCCTCCGCGAACGCCGGATCGGGTGATCGCGCGACGATCCGCCCGTTTTCGTAAAACACATT